>Ga0272441_10004051_pt1 | contig 27119 bp, 23 predicted proteins | sample SSMProp6N_FD_193582 | JGI IMG/M metagenome (GOLD analysis project Ga0272441, IMG submission 193582) | Marine sediment archaeal communities from Little Sippewissett salt marsh, Falmouth, MA, United States - SSM-Prop-6N | ecosystem: Environmental > Aquatic > Marine > Wetlands > Sediment ... | reverse complement strand
AATCTCGATGAAAAAGCTCCTCGATTGTGATACGGAGAGGCTGATACTCTTTACATCCGTGGGTAAGATAATCGAGGATGGTCGCCTGGTCCTCAAACAGTGCATCGATTATCTTGAAGACCTCTCTAGGAAGGCAAAAGCTCTGAGGAACAGAGGATGTACCGAGGAGGAAATCATGCAAGAGATCTTCGGGGGTGAGCATTATTTTGCGGAGCTGACCAATGGACAGTACACCACGAAGAATCTCGTGAGGTCAGTCCTCAATATGTAACAATTTATCAAGATTCATTTAGCGAAACTGACGCTATCACTCTGGACAAAACCGAAATACTTCGGTTATGTGCGGGCTCTTGATGAGGAGGGAAATATTAGACAAAATCTCCAAGAGCCAGCGGGAACCTATCTTTGAGAAATTACATCGGTCGAGGAACATGAGGGCTCACTCTATCCGGGGAGTCTTCATAATGACAGGGCCGGGAAATATCATCTAAAAGAATCCAAATAAAGGAGGAATATGCATGTCGAGATTACTGGATATTCTTGGTTGCACCTATCCGATCATTCAGGGGCCCATCGGAGCGTTGAACAGTCCCGAAATGGTTGCGGCGATCTCCGAGGCGGGGGCCTTCGGGATGCTGGCACTGGGATTTACCCCCAATGCGGAAGAGGCAAGGAAGCTTGTTGATAGAGTTCGGGGACTGACGGACAAACCCTTTGGCGCAAATCTCATGACGATGAATCCTGCAAACCCTGAGATTCTGAAGGTCCTTGCCGAATCGAGAGTAAAAACCGTGACGACCTCGGCGGGTTCTGCAAAAAATCTTTATCCTATAATTCATGATATGGGTATGAAGGGGCTCCATGTGGTCCTTGCCCTTTCATATGCCGTAAAGGCAGAAGATGCCGGGGCCGATGGTATCGTTATATCCGGTTCGGAATCGGGAGGTCTTCGCTCGGTAAAGCCGGAATCATCGAATATGACTCTTATACCACTGGCAGCGGATACGCTTAAGGTTCCTGTTGTCGCGGCGGGAGGCATTGCCGATTCTCGCGGGTACCGGGCTGCGCTCGCCCTGGGAGCTGAAGGCGTTCAGGTAGGCACCAGGTTTATCGCATCGGAGGAAAGCCTGGCACCGAAGGAATGGAAAGAGGCCATCATTGACTGCGCTGAAGGAAATACGACACTGTTGCCTCTGGGAAGTATGATGATGAGGGTTATTGTGAACCCCAAACTCAAGGAAGAGATGACCACTCCGGAAACAGATCTTGCCGGTCAATACAACATGATGAATGCCCCCGAGGCATGGAATACCGGTAATTTCGACCTCTTTCCGGCGGGAGGCGGAGAGATAAGCGCCCTCATACGAGATATAAAACCGGTAAGAGAAATCATAGCGGAGATGGTGTCATAGCGATTACCGCATAAAATAGTGAAGTACTCATAATTAAAGAGGGGGGATGTAATGAGCGAGAGGAAAAACGAACACCTGATCGTACGAGAACCGATCAACGTTAACGAGCTTCCCGACCATACACCGAGCGACGTGATACCCTTTCCCGTGCTGATGTGCAAGGATCTGGTGCCCGAGGCGCAGGCATGGGCACTTTATATGTTCATAAAGGAGATAACCCAGGAAATGGTCGATCTTATGGACGCCGTGGGAAAGGCGACTCCGCACCGGCACGACTTTGATGAGATGTACCTGATGATCGGAGAGGAGAGCGCCATTACCTTTGAGATCATGCTCGATGACGAATTTTACGAGGTCGCAACGCCGGGAGCGGTCTACATTCCAAAGGGTCTCCCCCATGCCATACGGCCGATAAAGGCAACGGTGGGCCTTACCGGTGGACTCATACCCGTGTGTCTTAACGGGGAATATGTTACACTACCGGTATAGCAACATATGTGCCGAACAACGGTATATGATTGTTGAACTGAACAGCGAGCGCTAACCCCGCCGTTTTCGATGGGGTTAGCGTGCAAAAAAAACATTTTCCTTAACGGTTGGAGACCTATCGCAATTTGTTGCGGGGTGATACAATAATAATCGGTGGAGGGGGAGATGATGAGTCAGGATATGTCGATGAAGGAAGGCATCTTCGAAGGTGCCGACGGTTTTCAGCTATTTGAGAGATGGTGGGTGCCCGAGGGCGAGACAAAAGCGGTCGTCGTCATAGTCCACGGTTTAGCAGAACATAGCGGACGATACTCCCATGTGGCGAAAGGGCTGAACGAAAATGGCTATGCCGTTTATAGCTTTGATTTACGCCTTCACGGCAGATCGGGTGGTGCAAAGGCCTTTGTAAAATCCTTAGATGACTACCTAGCAGACCTTGATGTATTTCTTGCAAGGGTGCGTGAAAAAGAGCCACTAAAACCCCTCTTCGTTCTGGGGCACAGCATGGGTGGAACAATAACCACCCTTTATGAAATAACGAGGAAACCCGATATCAGAGGGTTGATGCTGAGCGGGGCCGCACTGAAAATGGGCGACGATATTGCACCGATACTTATCACCCTCTCCGGAATTATAGGGACCATTCTGCCGAAACTTCCGACTGTCAAGCTCGATAGTGGCGCCATTTCAAGAGATCCCCAGGTAATACGGAGCTATGATGCCGATCCGCTCAACTACAGGGGAGGGACTCCGGCACGAACGGGTGCCGAAATTGTGAGGGCAACGAAGATCATAGGGGAAAGAATGGAAGCGATAGAAGTGCCGCTCCTTATCATGCACGGGACGGCAGACCGTCTCGCAAATATCGAGGGGAGTAAAGAACTCAATGATCGTGCCTCTTCCTCTGACAAGACGTTGAAATTGTATGAGGGTCTCTATCATGAAATCCTCAATGAGCCGGAGAATGAAGAGGTCATCGCTGATATTGTCGAATGGATGAATTCGCGATGCTGATGTCCCTCTCATCATTAAAACTGCTGAAGATGTACGCGCTACGGTACAAAGAACCTCCCACTGTTAGGGGGGATGTGTTTTTTCCCTTTGCTAACCCTGCAGTGAAGAGCGGAGAACGGATATGCCGATAAACTCAAGTTATGTGGTGAAGAGATCAAGAGGCATCGACGAAAGAGTTGACAAAAAATGTAATTCTATGTCATTACACATAACGGTAATCTTTATATAAAAGTGCAGAGTTAGGACTATTGATATTTCTGATTGTAAAAAAGGACAGTGACTATCTTGGGGGGATTGACATATGGCACGGTACTTATTTAAGGCATTCATACTTATCATTATACTTTCCCTGTTAATCGGCTGCGGAGCGAAGAAACGGATCCCCCGATTCAGGCCCGTTGACCTTACGAAGGATCTCCAAGAAGGAAAATATGTAAAAAAGGTCGATACTTTACTGATTGTTTTTGATGAATCCTCGTCTATGGCCGATTCGTATATGAAAAAGACGAAATTTGATGTTGCGAAAAATGTTGTCAACAACATCAACCGGTGTCTGCCAGAAATGGATCTGAAGATAGGGCTGAGAACCTTCGGAAAGTATGCCTCCCCCTTCAAAGAGGAAACAATCCTCCTCTATAGTCTCACGGACTTCGACAGAAAGGAGTTCGGAGATGTTGTGAAAAAGTTGGAGAAGGGTAAAGGGAGAAGCGCATTGATATACGCTATCAATGGAGCTGCCGAGGATCTCAAAGAGGCAGCGGGGGGGATAGCGGTTCTTATCGTAAGCGACTGGAAGAATGCCGAGGAGTTTTCGATCAAGGCCGCTGAAAATATGAAGAATCTTTACGGCGACAGGCTCTGTATTTATAGCATTATGGTTGGTGAGGACGAAGACGGTCAAAAGAGGATGGAAGAGGTCGTGAAGGCCGGATATTGCGGATTTGCAAAGAACTCTACAAAGCTCGCATCGGGGAAACAGATGGCCGGTTTCATCAAAAAGATTTTCTTGAAAAAGGTACCACCGAAAGCATTAGTTGTAGAGGAAACTTTGCCAAAGAAAGAAGTCGTCCAGGAAGAGCCGCCGGTAGAAAAGCCAGTCCCCGTAGTTGCCGAACAGGCAACCTCTTTGGCTATGCTGAAGACGGATGTTCTTTTTGACTTTGATTCGGCGGACCTGAAGCCGGGATATGAAAAAGAGTTAGAAAAAATTATGGTTACACTCAGCAAATATCCGAAAATGAGAATAAGGGTTGAGGGCCATACCGACTTGCATGGTACGGAAGATTACAACCAGGTCCTCTCGGAACGACGTGCCCAAGCTGTTAAAGATGCCCTCGTTCAAAGAGGAATCGATTTTATGAGAATAGAAACCATCGGTTTTGGTGAGTCACTACCAACATCAGCAGAAGATAAACTCAACAGAAGGGTAAATATCGTTACCGCTCCGTAGTGTTTTGATACAATACGCGAAAGAGGAAGAAAAGAGACAGCATTTTTAGAGAATACTCTTTATCGCCGGCGTTTGTATAAGCGATGGTAATCGTGTCACGTACAATACTTTGAAGATTCCCGCACTACGTTGCAGAGAATCTCCGATTGTTAAGGAGAATGTTTGTTTATATTCGCTTGCTAACAACGCTGCTTGCGGCGTGAATTGCGCTCGCTGTTCAATTGAAGTTCCCTGCCTCCAGGCGAGGCTTTCCGGTACGGAAATCGAAGATTCATGAGCCGAAGGCGAATTTTATATTGCGCACCCACAATCCCGCCTTATGGGCGAGAAAATGGTGTCCCCGCGATCAAGAATAACTGAACCCATTCATGTGGTGATGGAAATAGGGTAGGCTGAAAGAGGATAGTTTTATGGAATATCTGTCGGTGTTTCTGTCCGGTATTATACTGGGCGTTATTATAGTAGTAGCGATAAATCTGATACGGGGTCGTGATACGAAGAGAATCGCCGAAGAATTGGTTAATCAGGCAGAACGTCAAAAGATGCAGGACCTGGAGGCAATCATCGGCAGGATGAAAGAGTCGTTCGGGGCACTGTCACTGGATGCACTCTCGAAAAATACCGAAGAATTTCTGAAACTTGCAAATGAGAGGCTCTCGAAACAGACGGAATCGGGTGAGAAAGAACTTGATGGAAAGAAAAAACTCATTGATCAGACCCTCGAGGTTATGAAAACGGACCTGAAGGGGGTTCAGGAACTCGTCGTCAATCTTGAAAAGGACAGGGAGAAAAAGTTTGGTGAACTTTCCACTCAATTGAAATCGGCTTCCGAACAGACGGTCAAGCTTCAGGAGACGGCCCATCAACTGAAAGTGGCACTTTCAAGCACGAAGGCCCGGGGTCAATGGGGTGAAAGAATGGCAGAAGACGTGTTGAGGCTTGCAGGTTTCATGGAAGGGGTGAATTATCAGAAGCAGAAGGCGCTTGAAACGGCAAGCACACGACCCGATTTCACCTTTTTCCTGCCCCAGGACCTGAAAGTGAACATGGATGTCAAATTTCCACTCGACAACTATCTCAAGTATCTTGAATCGGAGAGTGACACTGAAAGGGAGAAAAATAAAACCCGATTTCTCAAGGATGTTCGGGAAAGGATTAAAGAGGTTCTCACGAGAGATTATATAAATCCTGAGGAAAATACGGTGGATTATGTCATCGTATTCATACCGAACGAACAGGTCTATGCCTTTATCAATGAAAATGACGGAACAATTCTCGATGAGGCGCTCAGAAACAAGGTTATCCTCTGTTCCCCCATTACCCTTTATGCCATTCTGGCGGTAATACGACAGGCCGTGGATAACTTTAACCTTGAGAGGACCGCCGCACAGATACTTTCACTCCTCGGCTCCTTTAACAAACAATGGAATGCCTTTATGAAATCCTTTGATAAGATGGGGAAGCGAATAGATGATGCGCAGAGGGAATTTAATAGTCTTACCTCGACGAGACGTAACCAGATGGAACGGTCTCTCAGAAAGATAGATGATCTCAGGACACAGAGAGGGCTTGCTGAAGTTGCATTAGGCGGCGATGAGGCATCCGTGATTGATATGGAAAAAGAAGACGAGACTCCTCAAGCGGTATGAAAAATTAGAGGATAACATTCAAAATCCCACCCACAAGCAAGGCTGAAGCAATCATTATCATCATTGACTTCAGAAAGTCACGTATCCCCAGTTCTCTCAGGAGAACCATGAAGGTGGCGATGCAGGGGAAAAACATCGTAAGGACGACACTTCCTATAACCATCTGCTTGGCCGTGAATGCCGAAAGCGCAAGCATTCCGAGGGCGGCATCCTTCCTGATAAATCCGATTACGATTGCCACAACGGACTCTTCGGGGAGTCCCCAGACACCGGTGACTACAGGGGCGGCGAGGCTTGCGACATAATCAAAAACACCGGTAATAAAGAGCATATTGATGACAAGGACTGCAGCCAGAATTATCGGCAAGGCCTCCCTGAGAAAATTATCGATTCGGTAAAAGAGCTTCTTGAACAGGATTTCCCATGGCGGGACCCTGTAGGGTGGAATTTCTATCAGGAGTTCGGGACTCAGACCCTTTGCTATCCGATTCAGGATAAAACCAAGTATTATCCATACCAGAAAGAGCGTTCCGTAAACCATTGCCACATATTTTCCACCATATTTACCGACGAGTCCGAAAATCATCGCCTGGGCTGATGCGCAGGGGATTGCGATGGAAACAAGTGTTGCCGCAATAAAACGTTCCCGTCTGCTTTCGAGGACACGTGTCGCCATTATGGCGGGTACATTGCATCCGAGCCCCAATAGTGTGGGGACGATGGCGTAACCATGCAAACCTATTTTGTGCATGGTGGTATCCAAAAGGACGGCAAGACGGGGAAGATACCCGATATCTTCGAGGAGACCTATGACGAGGTAAAAAGCAATAATATAGGGAAGCACCATTGCGAGCGGGACATAGAGGCCGCTGCTCAAAAGACCGAAAGACTCGACAAAATGAATGTTGCCTGAAATGATCTTTCCCACTATGACATCGTGGAGAAAACCACCTCCACCCATAAAAAGGCTCAGCTTTGTCAAGAGAGGAAGCCACAATGTGTGAAAGAGGGGGTCGAGGATATAGGTGATAAGATTTTCGCCGACAAAGCGGATAACATAGTAGGATAAGGCGAGGATCGCCATGGCGATAATAAGGCCGGTTCTCGGCTTTACACTGGCATCTTCAAGACGTTCAAACCACCGGTGGTGACGGTGGGTGATGGTCTGAACATCATCTATGAGCTTTCCCACAAAGGCCCAGCGTTCGTCGCGGTTCATGGCCTGTATGTGAGAGGTGGCGGCGATGGGAATACTTTCAGCCAGTTCTTTTATTCCCTGACCCGTGAGACCTGAGGTTGGTATGACGGGAACACCGAGAATGGTCTCCAGTTTTTTTCGGTCAACGGTAATACCGCGGTGCTTTGTGTCGTCCCAGAGATTAAGTGCCACGATGACGGGGATCTTTCTTTCCAGTAACTGAAGTGTCAGGTAGAGATTTCTTTCGAGATTGGTTGCATCAACGACATTGACGACAAGATCGCCCGATGCAAGCATGTCGAGCGCTATCTCTTCGGCCTCACTGGTAGGGTCGAGCGTATAGGTGCCGGGTACATCAATTATTTCTGATGTTTCGTTGCCGGTCTTCATGAAACCGCTTGTATAACTTACGGTTGTACCGGGGTAATTGGACGAAACGACGCGAACTCCCGTAAGACGGGAAAATATAACGCTCTTTCCGACATTCGGATTACCCATGAGCAAAATCTGCATTTTGCCGCCTATTTCGTTTCAACGATTATTTTTTGTGCCATGCCATAACCGATGGCAATGAGAGACCTATTTACCTGAACGGTAACGGGTCCCCGCAACATCATGGAACCTTTCTTCGTTACCTTCTTCCCCAGTATAATGCCAAGAGAATTCAGACGATTGGCAAGTCCTTGACCACCATGTATTTCAATAACAGTTCCGGATTCTTCGGAGTGAAGATCACCGAGAGATTTAACCACTGTATATACTTTCCTTCCACTGCTTAATTGAGCATCCGCGAGGCAATGCTACGGTGAATGCCCTTGCTACTCTGCTATACACTTATACTATAAAAAAACGGTTCGCAAAAGATTAATACCTGAAACAAAGAAAATGCGATACCTCATGTGAAACTCCCCGCCCACAGGACAGGATTTACCGGTAATAAAATCGAAGATTGAAGCTTCCTGCAACAAGTTGCGAGAAATCTCCGATTGTTAAGGAAACCATTTATTTTATATTCACGTTTTCCCCTCTGCAAGTAGCGCGGAAAGCGCTCACTTCTCAATTCATGAGCCTACGGTGAGTAATATATCCTTCTATAATCGAACCTCTTTATCCAACCCGCAAGGTGAATCGTGTGGATGCGCTTCAAGGCATGTATAAAAATAAAGGATATCCTGGTGCGCTTCGGTATAGCGCCATAATAAAAGAGGCCCCATGGGGCCTCTTCTGTATTCATATAATTCCGCATGATTACGGTTATTTTTACAAAATACTCTGTCAGGCAAACCGCTCCGTCTTATATGAAGCAGCTCTACTGATAACACCCGGTATCGAAATATTCTAACGCAGCCTAGTCAATCTTTGATTAAAAGAACCTATTTTCTTTTCATTGAGACGATTTAGCTGGTTACTCTACTGTTATGGCTTTGTAACGTTTTTTGCCTGATACCCCCTGTCAGTTTCCTCGATGTCGAAGTTTACCTCTTCACCCTCATTGAGGGTCCTGAAGCCATCCATGTTAATGGATGAGTAATGAACAAATAAATCTTGGCCGTTTTCCTGCTGAATAAAACCAAAACCCTTCTTCTCATTAAACCATTTTACTGTTCCCTTTGCCAATGCAAAAACCTCCTTTTTTAAAAAGCGGTGAAACAATAAACAACAACATAATTGGTTGTCGGTCTTCCGGCCTCCAAAGTATAATTTCCTTCCGGACAGACCTCACCCAACCCCAACACAGAATGTCCAATATTTATACTTAGTTCTGCTATCCGTCAAGAAAAAAATGAGGAAATTTTAAAAAAAGCAAAATATGCGCTTGGGCACTCAGAAAAATGAGTCAAAAGCAGGAATTTTTTGGCTATTGCCTTTTTAAAAACCATATTATAAAGTAGCGAAAATTTTAAAATGAAGGAAAAGAGCAGAGCGCATTGCTTGCCCAAAGGTGAGCGAGAGGATACAAATGAACATTCATTAGCAGTCGGAGCGTCAATGTGACTTGTCGAGAAAAAGATCAACGTAAAAAGGTGGGATTCAGTTGATTGTTGTTGAAAAATCAGAGTATTGTGCGCTCTGTACTGTGAAGAAGGCTGTGGTTTATTGTGATGGTTGCGAGAAGCCACTCTGTAAGGATTGCAGAATATTTGATCTCTGGGGATACGGATGTGGCCATGTTGATACAAAGGCCTTCTGCAGTGCCTGCTATAACGACATAGCCATTAATCCATACGGTGGAAAACGGGAATAAAAATGAAATACGAAGGGACTATAATACGACCCCCCAGCGAAGCGGGGAGTCTCCTCTTGCAGGTGACGGTCGGGTGTTCGCACAACAAGTGCACATTCTGTCCAACCTATAAGGGTGAGAAGTTCAGGATAAAGAGCTACGACGAAATTGAGGAGGATATACAGGAGGCCTCTGGATACGGCGCTATACGAAGGGTGTTTATCTGCGACGGAGACGCACTCATTATTCCTCATAAAAGACTGCTGCCTATCGTTGAATCCATAAAGCAGAACATTAAGGGTGTAGAGCGTATCGGCACCTACGCAAACGCCAAAAGCATACTCCGAAAGACACCGGAGGAACTGAGGGAACTGCGGGAAGCGGGGATCTCCATCGCCTATCTTGGTGTGGAAACGGGGAATGAAGAACTCCTCAAAAAGATACGAAAAGGGGCCACCTACGACCAGATAGTCGAGGGGGGACGGCGGATCAAGGATGCCGGTATCACCCTGTCGGTTACCGTGCTTCTCGGAATCGGCGGTATTGCAATGAGTGAGGCACATGCTTACGATACGGCACGGATCCTCACCGATATTGATCCCGATTATGTGGGTGCCCTGACCGTTATGGTCGTTCCGGGGACAGAATTGTACGATGAACAGTTGTCGGGCGAGTTTCAGTTACCCGATACCTTCGGCTTTCTTGAGGAACTCCGGGTGATGATCGAGAAGTCCGATTTTACGAACTGCTTCTTTACTGCAAACCATGCATCGAATTACCTTCCGATAAAGGCGAGAATGCCCGAGGAAAAGGATGAAACGCTACGGACGATAGGAAGAGTCATAAACTCTCGTAACAGGAAAATACTGCGACCTGAATTTATGCGGGGACTGTAAATAAAGACTTGAAGCTACAATTGAAAGTCCTGTATTAGAAAATTGGAAGGGAAGTATCGAAACTTCAAGCTGGGACAAAATAAGGAGCACACCATTTTATTCAAAAAAATCAAACTCTGGCTCAGTGCACTTTTTCTGAAATACGGAAAAAAGCGTGGCCTTTCATTTCTCGAAGAGGAGATCCAATCTATCCTCACCGTGGGAAAAGACGAAGGGCTCATCGATGGGAAATCGGGTGAGATGATCCAGGGGATCCTCGATCTTTCAGAAACAATTGTCCGTGAGGTCATGGTGCCAAGAACGGAGATAGTGGCCTTGAGCAGCGATTCGACGATCGAAGATATCCTTGAATTCGTTTCAAAACATGGACATACGAGGATGCCCGTCTATAGTGAGAATATCGATAATATCACTGGCATACTGAATGTGAAGGATCTCTTGAGATTCTGGTCAACGCCCGTTACTGAAGGAAATATAGATTCGATCCTGAGAAAGGCCTACTATATACCGGAGACAAAGAATATCCATCTTCTCCTCCATGAGCTGAAAGAGAAGAAATCTCATATGGCAATAGTTATCGATGAATACGGCGGGACGTCGGGTCTGGTAACCCTTGAAGACCTGATCGAGGAGATCGTTGGAGAGATCCATGACGAACACGATATCGAGGAAAATTCCTTTACGACGCTTGATAACGGCGATGTAATTGTTGACGGAAGGGTTGAAATCGAGGAATTTGAGGAATATTTCGGAATTGAGGTCCCGGAGGGGCAATTCGAGACCCTTGGCGGATTCATCTTTTTTATCATAAAGAAAATTCCCATCACCGGCGAGAGCCTCCGATATCGTGATCTTGAGATGATTATAGAGGGTGCCGATGAGAGAAGCATCAAGAAGGTTCGGATAAAAAATGAGGGAGGATCGGTACCGGGGTTACAGAAGGAAGAGAGAACGCGATGAACTGGAAAACATATCTTCTTTCGATTATCTCGGGAGTATTGCTCTTTCTGTCCTTTCCAAAATTCAATTTCTACTACCTCGTGTGGGTATCGATCATACCGCTACTCTTTGCGCTGAGGGGGAAAACCCTATCCGAGGCATTTCTCGCAGGGTTTATCACCGGTTTTGTTTATAATACGGGAATCATTTACTGGGTAACCTTTGTCGTTGTTCACTATGGGTATCTCCCCCTTTCAATCGGCATATTCGTGATGCTCCTCCTCTCGTTCTATCTCAGTCTCTATGTCGGGCTTTTTGCCTTTGGGGTCGTGTTCCTGAATAAAAGGGGAATAGGAGCGATCGTTTCCGCACCACTTTTGTGGACCATCATGGAATATGGTAAATCTCATCTCCTCACGGGATTTCCCTGGGAAAACCTTGCCCATTCGCTCCATGCACAGCTTCCATTTATCCAGATTGCCGACATTACGGGAATATACGGGATCACCTTCCTGATCGTCTTTATAAACTGCCTTATCTTCGGCCTGGTGACGTTCAAAGGCAGGAGGGCCATACTAACGGAGGTGCTGGTGGGCGTGGTCCTTATGGGAGTTGTCCTCGGATATGGTTTTTATAGCATCAGCGATATAGAAAAGGCCGCCCTGGAGAGTGACCCGGTCAATGTTTCACTTATACAGGGGAACATTGACCAGTCAGTTAAATGGGACCCACAGTATCAGTCGAAGACACTCAATCTATACCGACAACTCTCGATAGAGGCGGCTGAGTCAGAGCCCCGGATCATCGTATGGCCTGAGACGGCGGCTCCATTTTTCTTCCAGGATAATAGTCATGAAAGGAACAATATTCTTGAGTTAGCTGAGCAGACGGATTCCTATCTTCTCTTCGGAAGCCCCAGTTATGAGAGAAGAAAGGGGAAAAACTACCTCAAAAACAGTGCCTATCTTCTGTCACCGTCAAAGGATATCCTGGGACGGTACGACAAGGTACATCTCGTTCCCTTCGGTGAGTATGTTCCGTTACGCGAATTCCTCTTCTTCGCCGAGAAACTGGTAGCGGGAGCGGGAGACTTTATTGCGGGTGAAGGATTCAAAACCCTTACAATGGAGGAAATAAAGACTGGTGTATTGGTCTGTTATGAAGGTATATTCCCGGAAATCGGCAGGGAGTATAAGAACAATGGTGCCGATCTATTCATCAATATAACGAATGATGCATGGTACGGCAGGACATCGGCGCCCTATCAGCATCTCTCGATGATCGCCTTCAGGGCTATTGAAAACAGGGTGCCAATTGTGAGGGCTGCAAATACCGGCATCAGTGCCATAATAGATCCGACGGGAAAGATTGTCGCGAAGACGAATATTTTCGAGCGGGCAGTGCTTAATGGAAAGGTCAGAATGATTAATTCAGATACTTTTTATGCGAGGTATGGTGATTTATTTGTTTATATTTGTATCGCTTTTATGATAGCTATCTTTTCGATTTCACTCATAAGGAGGGTAAGAAAATGATCGAAGAAATATTTGAAACACTAAAAGGACTTGAGAAAAGAATAGATAATCTCAGAGGGTGCCTTTGACATACCGGAAAAGGAAATAAGTATCGAGGAACTTCAAAAAGTAACACTCAAAGAGGACTTCTGGAACGATGCTGACAATGCCAGGAACATCCTCAGGGATAAGAGCAGACTCGAAGATGTTGTCGATGACTGGAAAAGAATTCACAATTCCCTTCAGGACGCCACGATTCTCTTCGATATGGCACGCGATGAGGGAGATGAATCGATCCTCGAGGAGATCAAAAGAGATATCGATTCAATAGAAACCTCTGTCAGAGAATCAGAGCTCAAGATGATGCTTGGCAGTGAAGAGGATTCGAGAAACGCTATACTCACCATTCATTCGGGTGCAGGCGGTACCGAGGCACAGGACTGGTCTCAGATGCTTTTAAGGATGTATCTCAGGTGGGCCGAACGGCGCGGGTACAAAACAGATATCATAGATTTTCAGCCCGGTGATGAAGCTGGTGTCAAAAGCGTCACCTTTACGATCAACGGTGACTATGCCTATGGTTACTCAAAGGCCGAGGTGGGAATCCATCGTCTTGTTCGCATTTCTCCCTTTGACACCGGGAAGAGACGGCATACGTCTTTTGCATCAGTCTTTGTCTATCCCGAAGTAGATAATAATGCTGACATTGACATAGATGAGAAAGATCTGAGAGTCGATACCTACCGGTCGAGCGGTGCGGGAGGACAGCACGTAAACAAGACAGATTCAGCCGTCAGAATCACCCACATCCCCACGGGCATCGTCGTACAGTGCCAGAATGAACGATCACAGCATAAGAACAAGGCGATGGCTCTGAAGGTTTTGAAATCGAGACTCTATGAGATAAAACTGAGAGAACAGCGGGAGAAGAAAGACGAGCTAAATAAGACAAAAAAACAGATTGCCTGGGGAAGCCAGATTCGTTCCTATGTGCTGCATCCCTATAGAATGATAAAGGATCACAGGACGAATCTGGAAGTCGGGAATGTCGACAGGGTTCTCGACGGGGATATCGATAGTTTTATCGAGGCCTATCTGATAAGCAGCTGATGGTACAGTCGGTAGCGACCAAACCATTCAATCTGTAGCACGCTGATTCATCGCGTTTATAAAAGGTACGGGATGGCACAGGCACAGGGGCAAAGAGTCGCGAAGTAGCACCGGTATATAAAAAGCACGGGGTTGCAGAGGCACAAAGGGGTAGGGATTAAGGGGTAATGATTAAGTAGCACGCCGATTTATCTGCGCTTTTGAGTCGTGTGACCTTCTGTCATTGCGAGGAGTGAAACGACGCGGCAATCTCATTGCAAAATAAAGGCTCGATTGCTGTGTAACGGAAGCGAAGCGACGAAGCAATCTCATCTTATTTGAGAAGCGGCAATTCGGAGTGTTTTAAGGAGTAGACGTTCATGATCAAACCGAAGCAACTGATAATATCTGCATTCATTTCACTGTTTTTATTTTCCTGCACCTATCCGGTGTATGATTCAAGGCCCTACATCATTAATCAGGATAACGATGTCGTTTCCGTCGAGAAAGAGGAAGTATCAGGGACGGAGATTGAAGTCGAGGGATCAATTATTCAAGGTGTGGATGTCTCTTCTGTCGGAGAAGCCCCCGTAAAGGAACTCGCAGATAAGGTGCTTGAACCGACGGAAGAAAACGCCAAGGAGAATAACGATCAGGAAAAGATGGATCAGGCAATCAGTATTCTCAATCAGTCGCAGACGCTCTGGGAGAAAGGCGATCTTGAAAGTGCCCTGGAATTACTGGATGATGCCTATTCCCTGATATTGGAAGCAGATGGTGATCCTGATATCTCATGGCAGAAAGATGATATCAGGGTCATGATCGCAAAGCGGATTATTGAGATATATACATCGAGAAGCGCCGTAGCAACGGGCTATCAGAGCGAGATACCCTTTGTCATGAATGATGACGTACAAAAGCAGATACGGCTCTTTCAGCGCGGTGATCGTAATCACTTAATCAGCTCATACAGACGATCCGGTAAATACCGTCCGATGATACTTGAACAACTGAGAGAAGCCGGTCTTCCCGAAGAACTCTCCTGGCTTCCTGTCGTGGAAAGCGGTTTTAAGATCAATGCACTTTCTCGAGCCCGTGCCCTCGGTCTCTGGCAGTTTATTCCGTCAACGGGTTATAAATTCGGCCTCAAGAGAGATCATTACGTTGACGAGCGAATGAACGTGGAAAAGTCAACGGAGGCCGCAATTGCCTATCTCAAAGAGCTGCACGGAATATTTGGTGACTGGCTGACTGTGCTTGCCGCCTATAATTGCGGAGAGGGGAGGGTGCTGAGAACCATATCGAGACAGCACATGAATTATCTCGACAACTTCTGGGACCTCTACCGCCAGCTCCCCTACGAGACCGCGAGCTATGTGCCGCGCTATCTTGCAACGATACATATCCTGAAAGATCCTGCCAAATATGGAATCGACCTGGGTGAGTGTCTCGAGAAACCCATACGCTTTGAGACGGTAAAAACGAACAAATGCATGCGTCTCGATACTATTGCAAGAAACCTCAACGTCTCGAAGAATACCCTCTACTCTCTCAATCCGGAACTACGCTTTAAAACGACACCTGATAGGGAATATGAACTCAAGATTCCGGAGGGTACTGGAGCAGCATTTGCTCAGATTGTTGATAAAGTTCCAAAGGCGGCGAGACCGGGTGGCCCGGTATACGTAAGGCACAAGGTGAGGGAAGGTGAGGCCTTATCGGTCATTGCCAGAAAGTATAAGACTTCAGTGAAGGCGATTGTTGCTGCAAACCGTCTTTCGAGTAAACACAAGATCAGGGCGGGGAAATGGCTGAAGATACCAACGCGAAGTTATAAATATGCAGCACCAAAGGAATATACGTCGGCAAAACCCATACTGAAAAAGGGGCAGGTCATAACCTATCGGGTTAAAAAGGGTGATTCGCTCTGGTTGCTTGCGAGGCGCTACGGCACGACGGTTTCAACAATCAAGCGCATAAATGGACTGAAGAGGAACAACCTCAAAATAGGACAGGTTTTAAAGATAGGGGAGAAGGTTACCACGACGACGGTGGCAAAGAAAAAGGCTACTCCTTCCGGATCAAAGAAATATACCGTGCGGAAGGGTGACAGCCCCTATTTGATTGCGCGAAGAAACAAGATGAAACTGGCAGATCTTCTAAGGATCAATAACCTGACGAAGAAATCGAGGATATTTCCGGGGCAGAAACTTATATTGAAATGATAAGAAATTCAAATTTGTTCTAATATTATTAAAAGATAAAAATATTGTGGTTAGTATGAAAATAAATTAAAGCGTATAGAAAAAGATAAGCGGCAATATCCCGCATAGTATTATAATTATTAATAGAATAGTTGCTACCATCATCTTGCATGGTTTGAATCATGCGGAGGCACCTTTAATTTATTTAATAGCATGTTATATTGCCAGTCAGAGACGTTAACACAGCTATCGAGCATTAATCTGCGCTTATTTTGCATATCCTGTTTTGTTTTTTCAATATTTAAAATCCATGATTTTAACCGTGTAAGTAATATGTCAGATTTTTCCGGTTTATATCCCTTTGTTAATCCATATAGCGTTTCTAATTCTTCAAGATAGGATAAACGCCCAACAAAAGAGTTACAGCGGAAATTTGGTATACCAAGAACAGCTGCCTCAGCCGCTACTGTTTGGCTATCTCCTATATATAAAGAAGCAAAGGCCAGAACGTCGAGAAGCTTTTCCGGCTCGAGGGGGAACTGGTATTTTTTGAAATCGTCATGTAATTGACCTTCTGAAGTGATAAGAATTCTTCCGCGAGGGCTGAGAATCTTTATAAGATCTTTAATGTGTTTTTCCGATAGACCAATTGCGCCAGTATCATGATGTGCCTTCAGAGCAACAAATCTCAGTATGAAATACAAACTATGAGGATCTAATCCGATCGAACGAGCTATGTCAGGATCTGGTTTGAAGTGATCTGGATGTAAATATGCCAGTTCATGATATCCTTTGTAGGTAAGATGCTTTTCCCCGTAATTTTCATGTCTCAAGCAGTCTGGTGTCACCACATAGGTGCAGGTGGGATAGACATAATTAGCAATCGGGGGAATAACTTCGGCGTCATCCTCTTCAAAGATAAAGGATGGGCGATTAATTAAATGTCCGACTATTCCTATGCTCGTGGAGGTGCCGAGTAAAGCATCTGGTCTGAATGTTCTTGCCAACAAATATAACCTAATTGTACGGGTTAGAAATTCATTAAATCCCGATAGAGGATTGCCCGAATATACCTTACTGATTATTGATTGTGGAATATCATAAAATTGACATAAATCAGTTGTGACATCTTTTTCTCGCGTAGCAGCTAAAACGCTTCCCCCATTACGCAGCACCTTTTTTATGAGATTGCGAAAAAGATGAACATGTGCAGGATGACCAATGTCAAATAGTAATTTCATGGATATATTATAAATTTATAAATTAATGTTAAAGTTTTGATAGAAGATAATCGACAACTCGATTTGCAGCTTTTCCATCCCAACCTTCCGGGATGGAACAATTGGGGCTGATTTCCCAGCATTCATCAAGGACAGTAATTACGGTTGTCGGGTCTGTTCCGACCACTTTGTTGGTTCCAGTACTGCAAGTAATAGGTCTTTCCGTGTTATTCCTTAGAGTCAAACACATTGTTTCTAAAATAGTAGTTTCTTCCTGAATTCCACCGGAGTCTGTCATAACGATCCGAGCCTGATCCATTAATGCCACAAAATCTATGTATCCCAAGGGCTCAGTTAGCACCAGGTCAGAAAGCTGTTTAAAAGAATTAATCATTTTAAACTCCTCTAACCGTTTAAAAGTCCGCGGATGTATCGGAAAAACAACTTTTCCTTTTTTTTCAGCGTGTACCAATATTTCAAGCAATTTTTGCAAACCATTAATATTGTCAACAGTCCCAGGACGATGCATCGTCATTAGAATAAATGGTTGTTCATTTAATCCTAGTTTACTTCTTATTTTACTATTTCTAGAAAGTATTCTTGATTGGAGTAAAGTGTCTATCATGGTATTGCCCACAAAACGAACACGACTTGCAGGTATACCTTCATTTTTTAAGTTCGATAGACCGCTGGGTTCTGTAACAAAGAGAAAATCGGAAAGATGATCTGTAGCTATTCGATTTAATTCTTCGGGCATTGATCTGTCAAAACTTCTTAATCCAGATTCGAGATGAGCTAACTTGCATTCAGAACGTATCGTAGCTATTGAGCTTGCGAGTGTGCTGTTGACATCTCCGGGAACTATAACACAATCAGGCCTTTCTTTTGATATAATGTCTCCAAGCTTTTCGACTATTTGAGCCGACTGTTTCCAGGGCGAGAAATTTCCAATGCCCAAGTGAAAATCTGGTTCGGGCAGATGTAATTCTTTGAAAAAAATCTCCGACATTGACTGATCAAAATGCTGGCCTGTATGGACAAGTAAAGTGTCAGCTATTCCTCTGTGTTTCTTTAAGATAGAAACAACAGGGGCCATCTTTATGAAATTTGGACGTGTTCCAACAACTCCGATAATCTTCATATTGTGCTTACTAATCGGCCTTCAAATCTTTGTTTGCCTCCATATCGAACCACATGCCGAATAAAGAGAAGAGGCTTGCGCTCATAAATGAAAACATTGCGGCAAGTGCATTTATCGGTGGTATATTCCCAATCAGAATCCAATAAATAAACACTCGAGCAAATAAAACAACTGTCAACACACTAAATAGCGCTCCAATAAAATAAAAGAATATTAACGGATGAAAATCGCGAATGATATATTTTTCCTTCATCCTCCATAAAAACATTTTTATTAATAACCAGCAAATTGTAAATATAACTTTCTGAATCTTGATTCCGGATCTTTCACCAATATTATAGACCGGTTCAACGGGTATATCTGTTACCTTGAAGTTGTATATATTAAGTCGTACCAATAAGTCATTTGGTTGTCCATAATGCTTATACATTTTTTCCCAGTCGATAGCCTGTAGTACTTTCTTGTTCATAGCTGTATATCCCGATTGTGAGTCAGCGATATGCCAGTAACCCGAAGCAATTTTAGTCAGCAGTGAGAGGGAAGCGTTGCCGAAATACCTCAATTTAGGAATCTTCTTATAAGCCTCACCGGTAAATAGCCTGTTGCCTTTGGCATAATCAGCATTATCTTCAACAACGGGGTCGAGTAGTTTCGGAAGATCTTTCGGATTCATTTGAGAATCCCCATCCATTCTTACTGCTATATCAATATTGTTGTCTCTGGCCCACTTATAACCTGTTGCAAGAGCACCCCCGCAGCCCTCATTTTTTGTATGCTCTATAAGGATGATAGTATTTTCGATGTTCTCTTGATATTCCTTAACTAATTCAACCGTATTATCGGTACTTGCATCATCTATGATAACAATTTTATCGACAAAGTCAGGCATGGTCTCAATAACCTTGCCGATTTGTGTAGATTCATTATAGACGGGAACAACAACACAGACAGATTTGTTTTTGTACATTACAATAGCTCCGAGAATTAGATTTTTGTAACTGCCCGATTTATCGGGCTACGTAATCATTAACCCTTATCCCATAATCCAAATAATTGTAGCATGCCCATTCTGAGCGTTTTAAATAACATTCTGTAATATTCATTTCTATCACTGTGTGCCTGTATCAATCTGTTCCTTCTATAATAAATTATCCACTATATTCAAAAACTTTTCCTTATTGTTTTCAGCACATAAAATATTTGCGGCTTTATGGGAATTATTCTTCATTCTTAAGATGTCTTCAGTCGAAAGGTCATTCAATTTTTCTGCTATTGATTGTATTGTAAAATCACCAGCCACAATCCCCAAATTATACTTTTTGACTACTTTTGCCATCTCCGGAGACGGCCAGATGGAAACGGCCAATCTCCCCTGTATAAATTCAAAGAGCTTATTCGGAAGAGCCATTTTTGTATTAAAAGAAGTGGGCCAAAGCATGTAGAGGCCAATATCATAATTATTTATAACAGTGGCAATTTCAGGCATTGCGACAGGCTCTTTAATAATTACCCTTCGATTATTTTTAGCTAAATTCAATATTTCCTGATAGTAACGTTGATTAGTATTAGTTTTCATCAACATCAAGTCCAGAGAAAACCTTTCATCAAGATAATCCATCAAATATATCATCTCTTTCGTTTTGCGAGATTCGTCTGCTACACCATGATGAATCAATTTGATGCGATCATCCACGGGCGATTGTGGTTGTAAGTCAGAGAAGTAAGGCGCGTTTGTTATAACATAAGAGTTTACACCATAATTTCTTTTATACTCTTCAGCTATGCCATCACAGACTGTTATCATCTCATCCGCCAGTGGAAGGTATCGTCTGCATAAGTAGTCCCAGATTGTATTCAGGAAATATTTTTGCATCCATGTATGTTCAAACTGTCGGGGAGTATATTCATGAGCGTCGAGCAGAACTTTAGCCCCGCATTTTTTTGCAATCATAAATGACAATGCTAATGGAAATGGATCATGTGCTATTATGAGATCAAAATTTTGATCGAGAAGAATATTAGACCTAAGAATTGAATTAATTAATGGTAAGTTCCAAAGGATTTTATCCGGTAAGCCATAATTTGTTATCGGTATCTTTATATTTATGTGTTTTATAAATGAATTACTACGTTCATCAAAACCAGCCGTTGTTATTTCGTAATGATCTTTAAGAAAGTGGATCTGTCGGTGCACACGTGGTTGGTTTAATATTTTAGAAAACTTGATAATTAATAATTTTTTGCGCTGTTTCATAATAAACAATATTAATAGATCTACATTTAATGATTATTGCAGATTATCTAATAATTGGTAGTTGTATAATGGCTAATAAAACAGGGTAATAAAATTAAGCATATCTTCAATTTTGATGTTGATATTGACTTTCCCAATGCATGCCGATTTCTTTAACGGAAGCAAACCATGCGTTTCGTTGTTTCAAATAATCGAGAGTTTTTAAGAATAAGTCCCGGTATGGTTCCTGAATGATGTGATATGGGTGCCAAAGTAAGGTAAGTACACCACCAACGTTTTCTACTGCTTCCGCTAATTGCATCACATATTGAAACGCCATATCAACATTTAACCGCATACCTTTGTTAGGGTTGAGCATTGCAGAGTCCTGAATAATGAGGGGAATTTCAATTATCGGAAGTTGCTTTTCATGTTTAAGATCGTAAAGATGCCAAGGATAGCATGTGCCGAACCGAAAACCGATATTATCATTAAAACCCAGTGAAGAATCATATTTAAAGCCCGCATCGGAATGAACACGAGGCGTCACTCTGATATCATAATGGAGATGATGTTGCCGAAGCGAAACAACTTCATGACCAAGAGTTTCTTCGAGGGCATCTTTCTGTCGTTTTAATTCTTTGACATCGTTATAAGAAAACCATGACGGATGAAGGCCCACTTCCCATCCCCTACGGTCTATTTCTCTGATCATTTCGGCGACTGAGCATTTTTGATTATCAAAAACAATAGAATCTGATAACTCATAGACGCAATCAGACCAGTGTCGTTTTTTGACCGCCTGAAGGCCAGACCAGAAAAAAAATGTTGAATGGGAATTATAACGTTGTTCTATCTCAAGCCAGTGTTCATAGCAGTGTAGAGGGTCTCTCTTGTTGGGGTTAGTCAGCATTTTTGTCATATTAACGCCAAGTGCCGCAGGTCCTTTCATTTTGTCGACAAAGGAATCTTTATATACGAAATGTTTTAATGCATTTCTTAAGTGTTGTTTTAAAGAAAAAAGAGAAACTCTATCAACGTCATGAGTCAAGCATACGGCGAATTTTTTTCCATTAGGCCATATGGGCCTAACACCGTCACGATTTAAATAATTCTCGTTAACAACTGGACGATATAAAAGTCCCAATTGATTAAGGACATTGAAAGCAAAATCAGGAACGCTCCTCTCGGATGAGAAATACCCAAACAGGCGTTCGGCTTCGTAAAAGCCCTGAATGAGGTTTGTGAAGTCTATTTTCATGATATTGTCATTCGTAAGTGAAGGGTATTGATTGTTCTTTCTGTATATCTAAGGAGAATATATTGGATAAATCGTATTTTAATCTGATGTTATGTAGTAAATAGAAAGCTTGTTTATTGCCTCTATTACATAGAAACTCCCTCAGTCCATAGGGCATTAATATGCCAGTTTTTTATATCAAAAATTTGCGTATATTCACCACCAGTTAAGTCTCTTAAAACAAGATTCCACTGTTTATCTATTACAAAACCGTAGTTAGCCAGTTGATTGAAAATATCTTGCGAAAGAATATCCTTTGCATTTCCTAAGAACCTGAATTCACCTGTCTGTCGTTTATGTTTATTAATAATATTTTGTATTAATAATGTAGTAGCAGCAGGATCTTCTGACGTAATATCCGATATTGTCACAACACCATCACCAGAGGCAACAATTGCATATGCTTTCAGATCTGAACCATCATATACCTGAAACTCATCATATCGAAGAAAAGGATTTTGACGAACACGCCAATCCAAATACTCTTTTTTATAACATAATGAGATGAGATTGTTGTTTTGTTGTACTGTTAATCTGGAAAAGAGCTTTTCGATATCAGGTTCATAACACATTCCCTGTTTTAATATGAAGTCGTTCTTCACGTTATATGAAGGTTCTGAATATTTAATTCTGTGTGTTAAGTATGTTGAAATATATTTTACTGTGGAACCAATCAGAATTTTTAACGGCTTATTCTTTTTCAATCTATTCGTTACCCCGGTCAATATGTTGCCTGGTCTCATCATTAAGAAAATATCTGGATATGAAGCAAAGCCAAATTGATCAAATGCCTTAGTGGCTAAGGTAAAACCCCATATAAAACGTAGTCCCTTTCTGATGCATTCTTCAACTGCAAACTCATATAAATTCGTAAACGTTTGTGTCCCTCGGTAATCAGGAAGAAGTAAGGTGCTCTCGCTCTTGCCGGATAAAACTTTTTTTCCACTAACCCCTAAAATGATTGGTATCATTCCTTGTGTTGCTATTATTTTCTCACCTTGTTTAGCATATGAGAATGTTGTCTTTTCGGGAGAGCGTGAAGCATACTCCCATAGCCATTGTTCCGGGCTTCTTGTTGTTTTATAATATGAGTTATGAAAATTGACTAATAAAGCCGCATCATCTCTACCTGCGAGATGATATGATATATTATGCTCTGTTTTCATTGGATTCATTTAACTTGCTAAATATAGTTATAACTATGAGGATGTATCATTGATCTTATTATAAAACTCATCCCAATATTTCCAAGGATGTTTCATGGGTTTTAAGGTACAAAGTATAAACGATCCATAAAAGCCATAGTATATAAATCTTAACATGTTAAATATTAAACCTTTTAGTGAATGTACAGAGGGTAAAAGTCCCTTAATCTCAACAACATCAAATCCTGTTCTGTATAGTATTTCCTGCAATGTCTCTGGAGTGTAAAAATTTATATGTGTATTCCCCGCGATGATATTTTTTGATATTCCTTTTTTTCGAATAGTAAATCGGGTTTCGTTGGGCACGCTTAAAATAATCACCCCATCCTTTTTTATAACTCTATTTAATTCTGTTAAAAATTGAGTAGGTATTGTTGTATGCTCAAGTACCTCAGAACATACTATCGTATCAATGGTATTATCTTGTATTGGTAAGAAATGGGCATCACTAAAAATACAAATGGCTTTTTGCGTTTTTGCCTCAATTCTTTTCAAGAATTCTTTTGAGTAATCAAGTGAAATTGTGGTGCCAAACATTCTTTCCAGAGTTGGAGTCATTGGACCATCAGCTCCGCCGATCTCTAAACAAGTTGATCCGTGAGCATTATTTATAACAGAATTCAAAACTGACTCTACTCTCCAGTTTATTTCAAGATCACTCATTAATTGACCAGCATGCTCAGTGATTGTTTGTATGTAATTGCTCAAATTCAATGGTAACTTTTGTGAAAGATTGCTGAAATCCAGCAATCTGTTCTTTATATAAACACTTTGATTGCATTCAGGACAATATATGTTTTTTTCATCAAAGATCAGATTTCTCCTGCACTTAGGGCAAACAATAATATCCTTTATTTCTTCCATCATTTTCTATCTACCTTCTTTGATGGCCATCATATGTATAAGAATTTGTTTAATTGATTATCTTTTTTAATTATCCATACAAAATAAACGATTAAGCTGACAATACTCGTTAAAGATATTATCAATGAAGAAACATTTATCCAGTATTTTAAAGATACTAATATGATACCAATAGGCAAAGAATATAGTAGGTATTTTAACGTTACCCGCAAAAACACCAGGGTGCTTATATTGGCAAGTTTCATGTTCCAGATGGACAATACTCCGTATACGATTACACCAGAAAGGGAAAAAAGCCCGAGTGCGATATATACATTTCCCATAATCCCGCCAATATACAGCGAGAGAATTCTGGTTATAAAAATTAGCGACTGCATGATCAGTGCTGAGCCTTGGCGTTCATACACCGAGAATAATGTGCTCAAGGGAGATGAGATAAATGTGAAGAACATCCATGGTGCCAGTATCTGTGAATACAGACCAGCCTCTGCCCAGTTTTTTCCGAAAACAAGGGAAAATAGATCCTGCCCAATTATGCATAACAGGAGCATGGGGAACAAACCTATCGCAACAAGCCTTGTGAAAACGTTTTCTACCACATACGGCATATTGCCGGCATGCCTGGTATCGGAGGCTTTCTGATAGAAGACCTGTGCAATTGAGCTGCCAAGTATATTCATAGGGAGCCGTATAACTGCAGTACCCAAAGCATAGTATCCGACGATTACGGGCGAAAAGAACGCTGCCAGAAAGAAGGCAGGTAACTGCCACGAAGCAGTATTAAGGAGGCTGCCCCAGATGTCGAATATGGGAAACTTTTTATATCGCTTTATCTCTAGGATCATTCTTTTAGGGCTAACGCTCGCTTTCAACAAGGTTGCGTCTTTCTTCCATGTTCGGAGCACAAGGAACAATACAGCAAGAAACTGGCCCAAAATAGTAGAGATAATAAGTGTTCCACTATTTACATAACCGACAAGACCTCCTAATAATCTTGAAGATTGGTTTGAGAAGGAATTTAACACACGAGAGACAGATAGCAGTCCGAATTCCTTTGTCCTTGAGTTCCAGAAATTCACAGCAAGCAATACGCCACCGGTTAATATCGCAAGTGGAAGGAGCTTCAAATAAGGTTTAAGACCCGGTGCATTAAAGATTGCAGCAATCCACTCATCTGCAAAAAATACTATACAGAAAGCAAACATAGATATGATTATTGTGAAGACTATACTGGCACAGAAGATGTTTGCAGCATCATCATCGGTCAATGGGAGCATTATAGCGCGCTCGTATCGAAGACATGAGGAAATAATCAAAATTGCACTTATAGATATAAAAAGCTCAGCAACACCAAATGCCTCAGGCAAAAAAAAGCGGGTAAGTATCGGTGTAATAAGAACAGCGATACCCTGTGCAAATACACTGCCTGTGGCGAGCTTTAGTACATTCCCGGCAAAGCTTGAAGATGGTTTGAATGTCAAATTAAAGTACCTTGTGTTTAGCTTGCGTCTAATTCAATGTAAAACTTCAATAATCCGATTAGAGGCTTTACCGTCACCGTATAAACCTAAATTATTTCTTCCGGTATGTGCTTCTTTAACAGCTTTTTTTATGAGTTCGGTGTCGGAACCGGCAATCGTATTCCAGCCAGCCTCTACCGTTTCTATCCATTCAGTCTCGAGACGCAGGGTCACGCAGGGTACACCAAGAAAGCATGCTTCTTTCTGCATGCCGCCCGAATCAGTGAGAATGGCACGGGCGTTTTTCTCAAGGATGAGCATGTCAAGATAACCGACGGGATCAATAATCTTTAGCTTTAGGTTTCTCGGTATGTTTTGTAATGTATCCAGATATTTCTGTGTCCGTGGGTGGACTGGAAAGATAATAGTTTCATCAATTTCGGAAAAGGCCTGCAGAATACTCTCAAGGTTTTCGGGGATATCGGTGTTGTACGGTCGGTGAATCGTTGCCAGGAGATATTGTTTAGGTTCCAACTGGAGATCCGACAGAACGGTCGATCTTTTCTCGGCCATTTCTGAAAACTGAAGAACGGCATCAAGCATGGTGTCGCCGATGTTTATTACGAGAGGTAGGGATTCAGAATTAAGGATTAAGGGATAAGGATTAGAGGTTTTTGATTCTATGAGCTGTCCCTCATTGGCGATGTTGGTGAAGCCTTCTTTTTTGAGATTTTTGACCGCCGTTTCAGTAGGACAGAAGAGAATGTCCGCACAGTGATCGGCAATGATACGGTTATGTTCCTCGGGCATTTCCCGGTTGAATGAACGCAAGCCGGATTCAACGTGCGCGGACTTTATTTGAAGCTTTACTGCCGCCAGGGCGCCAGCCAATGTCGAGTTTGTATCACCGTAGACAAGAACCCAGTCGGGTTTTTCCGAGAGAAGCACTTCTTCGATTTTCATGAGCATCTGACCGGTCTGGTAACCGTGGCTCCCTGAACCAATGCCGAGATTTATGTCCGGTTTGGGGATATCCATTTCCTTGAAGAAGATTTCCGACATGCCGTAGTCGTAGTGTTGGCCGGTATGAACCAGTATTTCTGTGTGGCCAGCTTTTCGAATGGCTTTGCTGACGGGTGCTGATTTAATGAATTGCGGTCGTGCGCCGACGATGGTGAGGATTTTCATTTTGGTTTCCGTTTTTTTAAATGGTGATTGCTAAAGTGTTAAACGCTTGAGATTGCTTCGTCGCTCACGCTCCTCGCAATGACGAAAAAAAATAAGACTGCCACGTCCCGATTTCATCGGGACTAGCGATGACAATATGAATTGCATAAAGGCGTCTGATGAATCAGACAACTACATATTGAAAAAAATGGGATTGACGCGCTTAGCTCGCAATGACGGATGAATTAGGGTTAATGGATAGGGATTACGGATTATGTAAAATGCCCATTTATGGTAGTTTATTTGAACCGATATTATCGAGGTGAGCTACAGAATATAATCGCATCGTTGTTGCTAGTACCATGTAACTCTTATATCTTCGGATAAAGACGCTTCAATTTAATTCGAGCGTCGGGCGTCGTAAATTGCCAAACAATATTTTTCGCACTGT
>Ga0272441_10004050_pt1 | contig 27121 bp, 20 predicted proteins | sample SSMProp6N_FD_193582 | JGI IMG/M metagenome (GOLD analysis project Ga0272441, IMG submission 193582) | Marine sediment archaeal communities from Little Sippewissett salt marsh, Falmouth, MA, United States - SSM-Prop-6N | ecosystem: Environmental > Aquatic > Marine > Wetlands > Sediment ... | reverse complement strand
CGGCGCGCTTGAGAAGGTGGACGTTGCGTATCCCTGCATTTTCGCACAGGTGCATACTCCTGAGGGTACACCAGAAATCCTCTGGCCGCGAGAGCGTTTGCCGAGCGAATGCCCGCCGCGCTGAAAGCGCGAGACAGGCCAGCCCAGGGCAAGCAAAGCGGCGCCCTGGGTTCAAGGGCCTCCCCCAATCCCGCCCGCCCTGAAAGGGCGAAACAACCAACAGATCCGGTCTGCGTTGTGTCGCGCTTTCAGCGCTGACCCCTCCGCCACGCCATCGCCCACCCAGGGCGGCGCTTCGCTTGCCCTGGGCTGGCCTGTATACGCCTTTCAGGCGGGATCTTCTGGCCGAAGGCACGTTGCACAAGCACCACAAGCGCTCGAACCCGCAATGGACTCGCGACCATGGCCGAATCAAAAACCGCGAAACTACAGCCTAGTGCGCCGATGCTGCCGCGACATGGGCCACCTCCTGTCCGGGCCGGCGCTTGAGGATGACTTCATAGAGGAAGCCGCCGGCCTGGCGGATGAGGTCCGTGGCGGTTACGTCGAGGTCAGATGAACTGAAACGTGCGGGCATGCTCGTTTTGACCCGGATGGCGAAGCAGTCGTCCAGCCCCAGAATGGGCAGGCTGGCCATGCCGGCAAGCTCGACACGGATCGCCTCTCCCCCACGCTCAACCCTGGCGCACTCGTGGTACACGAGCTGGGTGCAGAATGCCTTCGTGTTTGGGGCGAGCATCGTGTCGAGCCGCTGGCCGTAAGGGCGCAACAGCCCGACCCATCGGTCCACGACCTCGCGGTTGCGTTGCGGGTGCGGGTGCAGCAGATTGGGCCAGTGCATGCCGCAGATGGCCCCGTCGAGCTGGCCTTGCGGGTCAGGCGCGATGTCGTACCACCGGCACAGGTCCGCGCCTCGGTCCACGGTGATGAGGCCGGCATCCACGCCGAAGCGCTTGTGTGACGGCGCGGTGGATGCGTGCATGCCGCGGAAGGGCGTCGAGATATACCGAACGCCGGCCTCCCGCAGGATCGCGGGCAAACCGCCCTCCCCGTCCCCGAAGCGGTGGAGGAACGCGGCCGGCACAAACGACTCGGGAAACGGGCCGAGTTGGTGCTGGTCGAGGACCCGTTGGAAGTACTCGATGTGGCGTTTCACGTCTTCGCGCGGGCGCATGCGGCCGTCCGCGTCATGCCACTCGGCGCGCGCCATCCGTCCGTCGATCCAATACTCGTGCCCGATGCCGTGGAGGGCGATCTCGACGTGGTCGCGGTTCCGCCGCAGAACGTCGCCGGCCTCTTCCAGCCACGCGCCCACCCACTTGGCGTTGTCCCAGTCCGCGCACATCCAGGTGGCTGACGGGATCTGGCGCAGGACGTCTTGCGTGTCCCATTCGCAAAGGATCATGGCGGCCTGGGGGCGCATGTTGAGCTGGCGGCCGAGCAGGGCAATGGCGGCGTAGTCCTCGGGCGCGTGGTTCCGCTGGATGCCCGTCCGAAAGGGCTCGTGGCGTTCATGGCCGTCTTCGCCCGACCACCACCCCACGTCGTCGATGACGACCTGGACGGGCATCGGAACGGCAACGGCTTTCACAATTGAGGAAGGCGTGGTGCGCATGTTGAATCCTTCAAGGCATTGTACCAGAGCCGGGAGGATGTGGACGCGAGCATGGACCAACCCGAATCCGCCGGCAAGAATATCGAAGGCGTAAGGAGCGCTAACGTAGAAGCGGCAGGGATGCCGCTTCTACGCTATGGACAGCCTGCACCGGTTTTCGATTGACAATGGCGGTGTCGCATGATACACCCGGATCGGGCCGATGGCCTGTGGAGGCCGGGGAGTCGCAAGGGAGAGACACGCGATGTTGATTTTCGATACGTACGTGAAGACGTGGCCGATGTGCCTGGCCAGTCTAGGGTTCTTTATGGTGGTTGCCGGGTTGGCGTATCGGGTTAGGATTCCGCGCCTTGACCGCGAGCTTTCGTCCAGACGCGTGTTCTGGGCGTGCCTTGGGGTGTGGTTCGTGCTGCTTTCGGTTTGTCTGATCTTGGTGGACAAGCCGCACTTCGACCTCGCGCCGCATACCAAGGGCTGGCTGTTCATGTTCTCGGCGTTCCTCGGCATTCCGTTGACCGTGCCGTTGTTGGCGTGCGCCGCGTGGGCCCTGGCGCACCAAGTCCGCGGCGAGGGGGTGAAGCTGTCCGCGCTTCTCTTGGTGGGATTGGGCAGTTTCGGGCTCGGGTGCGCTGCGTCCAACATCCACGACGTGGTCTGGTGCGGCGTAATCACCCATTGGTACACCCAGCACTTCAAAGCCGGATACGACCTCGACCTCTTCGTGGCGGTTGGGAAGCGATTCGGGATCCCGGGTCCTGTGCTCGGCGATTACGCCACACTCGGGCCGTATACGATCTTGCTCGTCCTTGGGGAGGTGGCGGTATCCGTTGCGTCGTTTCTGCGTCTGCAACGGCTGAATCAACCCTCATCCACCGGTTCTGCCGGTGAGAATCCATGAGGCTCTGCCGTTCCGAGGTGTATCGTTGCGCTCCGCGTCGATTACACTGGAGCCTTTCCGCCGAACACAATCACCCGTTGGTGGCCTACAGTCCCCGAAGGGGACGGCGGCGTGAAGCCCAGGGCGAGTCCGCGAGCCCTGGGCATGCGACAGACCAAGGGGCATTGAGTCCCCGAAGGGGACGACGGAGAGCAAGCGATCCACTTGACCAGGCTTCACCCCTGATACGCTTCCCCGAGTGCAACCTCGAAGTAGCGTTGCGCGACGGCGGCCTGACTCGACGGGTTACAGTTCCTGCAATCGGATGTTGCGGAATCGGACGATTGCCCGCTCGTCGTGGTTCTGCAAACCAATGTAGCCGCGCATGGACCGCTCGAGTTCCGTGTCGATCACGGTTTCGCCGTTCATCTCGATGGCGATCCTGGGACCGCGCGCAGTAATGGTCACGGTGTTCCATTGGCCTGCCGGCCGGACGCGATTCGTGCTGGGTGCTACTACGTCGTAAATGGCGCTCGGGCCTTGCTTGGACGGTTCGCTGCCCGCGGCGTCGTAGATCTGCATTTCGTAGCCGGTGAACGCCGGGTTCTTCTCGGTGGCCGACCGGAAGAACACGCCGCTGTTCCCGTTCTCGCTGATCGTGTACTGCAACTCGAGGCGGAAGTCGCCGTATTGCTTGTCCGTGTGCAGCCAGGACCCGGTCTTCTCCGGGTCCGTGGACCAGTTGCGTCCGTTCCTGCCGATGAGTACCCCGTTCTCAATCGTCCATTCGCCGCCCTCGACAACCCCCCATCCCTCCAGGTCTTTGCCATTGAAGATCGGCTGGCAGTCCTTCTGTTCCTCGCGGATCCGCTGGAGCAGGTTGCGCGTCTTGCGAACGGCGCCGGCCTCGCCTTCCGGGGTGGGCCCGCCGGACTCGACGCCCACGTGCCCGGTGTAGGCGCCGTCGCGCACGATGCGCATCATGCGGAAGTAGTCGGTTTCCTCGACGAGGTCGTCCGGGGTGAACTGCATAGCCTTTGCGCTCACGGCCTTGGCGTAGGGCATGAGCATCTCGACCGCATCATAGCGGTTGATCTCGGGCGGGAAGTTGCCGAAGTCCGGCAAGGCGCCGAAATTGGGCTTGTTGACGGCTTCCATGACCGAGACGAGCCATTGCGGATCCGACGAGAGTCCGCCGTGGTTCTCGATCACCACGTTGATGGCGCCCCCATCCCCCGGCTCTTCTGCCGCGTACTCGGCCAGCCGCGCGCCGCTCTCGGCCATCCGCCCACGCATCTCATCCGGCGTGCCGCTGCCGCGCGCATTCACGCGAATCGTGTGGCAGCCGAGGAACCGGGCCGCATCGATCCACGGCCGCGTCCGTTCCACGGCCTTGTCGCGCGAGGCCTGAGCGCTCGCGGCGAGCGCGCCGTTGGTGTCCAGCATGATAAGCCCCATCGCGACCCCTTCGCCCTCGGCGCGGCCCTTGAGTTCCTTGAGATAGGTCATGTCCTCGGCCTTGTCCGCAAAGAACTGGTCGACGAACTCGACGCAATCGATATCGAATTGCTGCCGGGCCACGCGCGGGAAATCGAGATTCGTCATCCCGCCGGACCGGATCGTGCGCACCAACGACCATTCGGCCAGCGAGATCTTGAAGGGATCGGCCGCGGTCGCCGCCGCGCGCGCCCTGTGCCGCGTTGTTGCCGCCTGATAGAGCCCAAGGGCCGCGCCCGCGCTGAGTGTGAGAAATGTTCGCCGTTTCATTATATGCTCTCCTTAAATCGTTCGCTGGCAAACCATGCGAGGAGCTCGCGCTCCTCGCTGAGAATCGTTCTTGTCTGCAGCAAGAATGCTATACGACAACGGAAACAAAGGCACGCTACTCGATGAAGAGCAGCCAGCCGCGTCCCGGCTCGACCGGTATCGGGTCAGCCGGGCTGAACCGCCGCTCCTCCTGGAACCCCTCGACGGCCGGCGCCGAAATAGTGACGCGTTCCGGGTCAAGCCCCAGGGCCTGCCAGTTGATGTCGAGCTTGCACTGGAGGGGTTCCTTGGCCCAACTTGCCACGGAGACCAAGGCCTTGTCGTTCTTAGCGTACACTGTGGACAGGATATCGCTGTGATCCGTCTTGACCGGGCAGGCTGGGTCCCAGTACCCCATCATGCGCGCGTCCTGAATACCAAAGGCATCCCACAGCTTCCACAGGGCGCTCGGGTCGCCGCCCCACCCGAGGCGGCTGGTCATGCCGTAGATCATGCCGCGCCAAGGATTGCCGCCGCCCTGGAGCATCTCGCCGAACAGGCCGAAGGGTATGCCCGAAATCTCGACGAGCCAGTAGTCGGGCGATTCGTTGTAGTCGAAGCCTTCGCCAAACCACAGGCTGTCGATGTACGGGAAATGTTCGAGGTACTGGTTGGCGCAGTTGCTCAGGCCGTAGTTCGGGTGGAAGTTGTTGCCGCTGTGGAAATCGATGAGCGATCCGGGCCGGGTGCGCTCCATGACTTTGCGCACGCGCTGCATGATGACGCGGTCGTACCCGATGCCGTCGAGGTACAGGCCGTCGATCTCAACGTTGTCCAGCAGCCAGCGCAGCCCCTCGAGGTAGTAGTTGTGCCAGCGCGAAAGGCCGGTGGTGAGGATGGCGCCGTCGATGTCGCCGCCGGGCAGGTTGGGCTCGTGCCAGGCCGCCGCGTAGTTCTTCACGAGGTGCTCGTGTAGCCATGAGTAGCCGCCGCCCGCCCCGTCCCTGAACACCTCGAAGCCCAGGCTGCGCAACGCCCACATCTCGGCCACATGATTGCTGAGTTCCCGGACGGTGTAGTAGATCTTAACCTTCACGCCATTTTCGTGCGCCTGCTGCACGTATTCGCGCAGTTTGCCGGCCGCGTTGAAAGGGTAGTTGATGTGCGGGTTCAGTTCGTTGCCGTGGTGGATATTGATGATATTGGCCGCGGCCTTGCCAATCTCGGGCAGCGCGACGTACTGGTGTTGATAGCGCCAGTTCCAGTGCCGCGGGTCCAGGGGTTTGAGTGGCGTGACCAGGAGGCCGAAGCAGAAGGTCAACGCTTCGCCCTCAGCCATGCTGCGCTCGCCGCTGAACGCGCGCACCACGACCGCATCGCCCTTCTCGGCAACCGAGCACCCGCCTCGGCCGCCGTTCTCCCACGGCTGCGGCAGGCCCGTGCCGTGGAAGTTGTACAGATTCCACGTGTCGTCCACGCCTTTCAGTTTGCAGTGGAGGCCCGCGGCCACGTCGCCGATCCACAGGCTGTTGTTCGCCCGATCTGCGCTCCATGCCCACGCCCACTCAGGGGGACGCCGCCCCCCTTTGCACCCCATGCCCATCATGTACGTCGCCACTTCGCGCCGTATGGGGATCGCGATCCCGATGTCGTTGACGTGCACGGCCGTTTTCGCTTCGAGCGTGGCGCGAATGTTCAGGTACCCGTCGAATTCCATTGTGGCCTCGCACGTCAGGGCAAACGGCCTGCCCCTGCTCGACGAGCTCCACGCCACCACGCCCGGTGCCTGCTTGACGAATCTCGGCGCGCCCCCCTCCCACGCCGTTTCGCCGTCGTTGGTGGCCACATACAGGCTGAGCGGGTCGGCCAGTATCTCGCACCCCCCACTCCGGATGCTTTCCGGCAAGCCCGTGGCCCCGAAGCGTACGTCCCGACCCAGGCACGAGACGGTTTGCCGCTCGACAACCAGCGGGGTGTACGGCGCAACGACATCGTCATCCAAGCCGATGGTTGAGTCCAGCCAACGTAGCCGGGCGTGGCGCCACAACGCACTGTCGCCCCCGTCTTCAATGATTTCGGGGGCGACGTCGAGGCTCAGTTTCACCCGTGTGGGCTCGAGCCCGTCAGGCTGCACCGACAACGCGCCTTCGTAATGACCCGGCGGTGCGTCTGTCGGGATCTGTACCCCGCACCACAGCGCGCCCACTTTGCCTTGTTCGACTGCAAAGACCTTCTCGAACGGACGCCCCAGCCAGTCGACGCCGCCCAGGTTGATACAGCGAAACGCCTCGCCCGCCACGAGGCCTTCCAGCCGGCCGAAGTCAATGCGGAGGCCGTCAATAGGCGCACGCACGGCATAGACGCCAATCTGGAACACATAGAACTCGCCGCGCGCGGCTTCAGCGTGGAACTCGGCCCTCGGACCGTTCCGTATCCAACGAAGCGGCAAGTCGTCCCGCATCCGAATCGGGAAACGCCGGTCCTCCGGGAACAGCAAGTAGGGCCGGCCCGGATGCTTTGCGATGAGGCCGGCGGTTTCGTCTTCTGTTGCGATGACCTCCATAGGGTCCATGCGGTCGAAATCGGTGCGCACCTGGATTTCGCGCGCGGGCGGACGGGGCAGTTGATCCAGAACGGCCAAAACACGCTCGCGCCATGACGCGTCCACGCGCGAATCATCGGGCGGGGCGTATGCCGTGGCGAATTGGTGGTGCGGCCCGGCATGCGTGTAGGGCATGTAGTAGACGTAATAGGTCCCAACGCCGGCCGCCGGCTGGAACACGATGTCGCCGTACTCGCGATTGATTGTTACGCGAAGCACGTTGGCGATTGCCTGGCCGCCATCCGCTGCAAGAACAAGTACGTTCTTCGCTTCCGGGGCGGGATCGCGCCGCCGCCAGGGAATGCGCACGCGGACGGCCTCGGCCGCCTCGGCTACCTCGACGACTGCCCGGTGGTTGCCCAGGTCGCGCGCCCACGTCCCCACGGAATACGATAGGCCATCAGACGCCCAAGCCGTGCCCCCCAAGGCGATCAACACCCCTAGTGCAGCCAGCCCGGTTCCACACACGCTTGGCGCGTGCCACAAACTCATGCCATTCCCTCCTCTTCTCATTTGCCCGACGCGCCACCCAGAATGCCCTTACGTATAGCACGGCAAACGCGAAGTGGACAAGCAATGGCCAGGTTGCTCCGGCGTGCTGCCCGGCCCAAGGCAACCTGACGCGCAATCCTGGGGAGAAATCAGGGCGCGCCCTGGAACTCGTCGCGTTGTTTTCGGATTACGTAGAATATGCGCACGGATTGCACGGGGATTTGACGGTGCGCCGGATATTCTGATAGCATCTGAAACGAGCCGTATTCGAGTCATGGAACCAGAACATCTTTTCGCGGAGGAGGACATGAGAGACAAGAAGGTACTGGCAGGTTTGGGTCTGAGGATCGCTGTCGTGTGCTTGACGATGATCTTAGTGGCAACGGGCGGCTGCAAGTCGAAGAAGGCCCCGGTGATCGAACCGGGATTCGGTGAGGAGCAGACCACGCAGGGCCCAGAGACGACGACGGGTGAGGGCTTGCCCGGCGTCGATCAAGAGCGGTTGCTGTGGGACAAGGACACGGGCCTGAAGCCGATCTACTTCGACTACGACAAATTCTCATTGCGCCCCGATGCGATTGAGGCGGTTGCCGGGAACGCAAGCAAGATCAAGCAGGTCCCGAATGTGATCATCCAGATCGAGGGGCACTGCGACGAGCGCGGCACCCAGGAGTACAACCTCGCCTTGGGCGAGAAACGCGCGCTGGCCGTGCGCGACCACCTCATGAAGCTGGGGATCTCGGGCGATCGTTTGCTGACCATTAGCTACGGTGAAGAGAAGCCCGCGGCTGATGGCCATGATGAGAGCGCGTGGAAATGGAATCGTCGCAGCGAATTCAACAAGGCAAGGCAATGACTTACACAATACGGACGACGGCACAGATTGTGGGCGCCGTCATGCTTGTGGCACTCGTCGCCGGGTGTAGCAGCATGGGCGGAAGCCAACTCGAAAACACCGTGTATGATACCCATCGCCGGGTCGCGAGCCTGGATAAGGGCCTTCAAGGGTCCGTCAACAAGCTCAACGAGACCGCCGCACAACTGAGCGCCCGGGTGGACGCCAGCGACCAACAGGGCCGGATCACCCAGAGCACGGTCGAAGAAAACCAGATGAAGCTGGCCGCCATCGAGCAAAAGATCGACGCGCTCACGGCCCGCCTCTACCGCCATCTGGGGCTGTCGCTTGCCCCACGGCCTCCGGGAACGCCGGAAGCGCCTTCAGGTGCGCCTGAAGTCAATATCGAGCAGGAGGATGTACAGATTGTGCCGCGGCCAGGGACGCCCACGCCACCCGGTCCCGCGCCCTCGCGACCCGAACCCTCCCCGATGGAGCCTATGCCGCCGGTGAGCGAGATGCCGGCACCGCCTGAGGAGCCGCCCAGAACCGCGGCGAGTGCGGAGGCCGACTATCTGCAAGCGCAGACCAGCTACACAAGCCATGACTTTGACACGGCGCTGCAGCAGTTTGATGCATTTCTTCGACGATATCCAAACGCCGAAGACTGCCCGAACGCGCAGTTCTGGAAGGCCAAGTGCCTCCAGAGCACCGAGAAATATGAAGACGCCATTGTCGAATTCGAAAAACTGCGCGCCAAGTACCCGACGAGCAACAAGGTCCCCTACGCCATGCATCAGCAGGCCGTATGTCATGCCCGCGTTGGGCAGACGCAGCGTGCGGTGCAACTGCTCCAGGATGTGGTGAAAGATTATCCGATGACCCCCCCGGCCGACCAAGCCAAATCCGATTTGCAGAAACTCCAGGGGAGTTGAGAGACCCAACGCAGATTTCCACGGTGTTTTGAGATGCGCGGGACGGCCTTGTTCCGCGCATGTTTCTGAATTGGGGGAGGGCCGCAGCCATGAAAGGGCACCGGAATACGAATGAGACACTACCTGGGACTCGATGCGGGAGGCACAAAGACCTACTGCCTCGTCGGGGATGAGGCAGGGCGTATCAAGGGGTTTGGCCGTGCGGGGGTGGGCAACTATGAATACTACGGCGTGGAACCGGCCGCGGCCGAGAACCGCAAGGCCGTGGAAAGCGCGCTGGCCGACGCCTCGCTTTCGCTTGCAGACATCGCGGGCATCGGCATGGGTATCGCTGGCGCGGATCTGCCCGAGGACTTCGAGATGCTCGAGCGCGAGATGTACACCGCGCTGTTCGGCAGCATTCCGCGCGTGTTTCGCAATGACTCGATGGCGGGTCTGCGCGGCGGGACCCGCGATCCCTATGGCATTGTGATCGCGTGCGGCACAGGGTGTGTGTGCGCGGGGGTCAACCGGGCGGGCGATCATGCGCGCGTCGGCGGGCTCGGGCCTGAGTTCGGGGACGTCGTGTCCGGGAGCGACCTTGGGCTGAGGGGCATCCAGGCGGTGTGGCAAGCGCGGGACGGGGTGATCGGCGAGACGGCACTCACCAAGCTCTTTGTCGAGCGTGCCGGCTGCACGGATGCAGACGACCTGTTCAACAAGCTGTATCATCATGAATTGAAGCACACGGATCTCGAACCGATGGCGAAACTCGTGTTCGATGCCGCAGTTGAAGGGGATACGGTGTCCTGTGATATCCTTGAGTGGGGTGGACGGTATCTCGGCGAGATGGTGAGCGCCGTGGCCCGCAAGCTGGACATGACGTCTGACAGGTTTGACGTGGTCATGGCGGGCGGCGTCTTCAAAGGGACCAGCCCGGTGCTGGCGGACGCGATGCTAACGGTTATCCACCGATGGTGCCCCCGGGCGGCCACGGTGATGCCCGCTTTTGAGCCGGTGGTCGGCGCCCTCCTGCTCGGGATGGAACTCGATATCGAGGTCACCTCCGAAGTCTATGAGACCCTGACGCGGGGGTTGAGTGAAGCGGAACGCAGATACGAAGTGGCATTCAAAACGGAGTGAGAGCACCTATGAGACCGCGAGCAATCGTGTATGGTTTGGTTCTTGTCATTGTGGCTGCCGGGGCCAGCGTGTCTTGCTTCAAATCCGAGCCAGACACCGCCAAGACGCCCGCACCAACCCCGTCCGAGGACAAGTTTATCGAAGAAGCCAGAGCGTTGGCGGAAGAGACCCCGAAGACCGACGCCGTGGGAGCGCTCCCGCCGCTCCAGGGAGACCAGACGGACCTGCCTGTGGCGGAACTGGACCCCCCGAAGGTGCTCGATCTTGGCGTCATACCCTCCGAAGGGATGTCCAAAGGGCAGATAAAGATCCTCAGCAAGGGTAAGGTCGACCTCGAAGTGACCCAGGTCAAGTCGTCGTGCGGCTGCGCCAAGGGCGTACTGGACGACAACAAGAAAGTCGTGCCACCGGGCGACTTCGCGACCGTCACGGTGACGGTCGATCCGCGCAGGATCTCCGGGTTTGAGGCGCGGCGGTCGGTAACGATTTTCACCACTGATCCGGAAAACCCCAAGACCACCGTGGCAATCCTCGCCAAGATCGATCCAGAGTTCGAGGTGGAACCGAATCCCGTCGATTTCGGGGAGGTCAAGAAAGGCACGCCGGTCACGAAGACCGTGTTGTTCCGCCAGCTTAAGGATGAGCCTGTCGAGATAACCGGTCTGCAACCCTATTCTCACGGAGATGCGGTTGAGGTGTCGTTTGAGAAACGCCCCGAGTCCGAGTGGAAATCCCCAAACCGCGCCGAGTACATTATCACCGTGGGCCTATCCGAGTACGCATCGCCGGGCAACTTTGTCGGGCGTTTCGCGATTCAGACCAACTGCAAACGGCTCAAGTCCTATCTATGCAATGTGAAGGGCAAGATCGTATCCTTCTACACACTCGCGCCCAAGGGCATACTCACGCTCCGCAATATCCCGGGCCAGACGGCGAAACAGCCGATGGCAACGGCCTCGATCAGCGCAGACCGGCCCTTCGAAATCCTCGATCTAAAGGCCTCGACCGAGGACATCGAGGTGTCGACGAGGCCGGGGACCGCACCGAACTCGGCATTCATCGACGTTGCCTTGAAGCCCGACATCAAGCCCGGCCACAGAAACGAAAATGTGACCTTCACGATCAAGGCGGGTGAGGATCTGCTCAATGAGCGGCTTCAGGCGCGCATTCTGTCCGTACGACCGAGGCCGCCGAAGCCTGCGGCGTCGCGCTAGGTCATTCGTGGCCTTTGTGCAGCGGGGCGAGGGCCGTCCCTCGCCATGCGAATGGCAGGGCGGAGCGCGGCCAATCCTGCGCAATCGAGTGACTGCCGCGCGGGCGCGCGGTTTCAGCCGGGCCGGCTCAGGAGAGTGAAGCGTGGCGCTGTTCGGCAAGACCGAGAAGAAGGCGACCCCAACACCGGCGGCCAAAGAATCCCGAGTGGCGCATCGCGACAGCGATTCGGCGCGGCCCGTCGTCGGCCGGGAAGTCTTCTGCCGCATCTGCGACAAGCGCCAGCAATTCAGCCGGTGCTGGCTCCGGGTGAACTTCGAGGTCCGATGCCCCTGCTGCGGGATGGCTTTCGAGAACCCTGCGGAACCCTATATGAAATTCCAGGCCGCCTGTCCTCAATGCGGTGAGAACCTCGAACAGCCCGGGTTCGAGTACGGTCTGTGCGACGGGTGCGGCTCGAAGTACGAACTGGTTCCGGGCACGAAGCCGGGGCTCTTGCCGAACAAGAAGCAACGTGCCGAGATGGAGAAGCACGGGAAGGCCTGGATGCGCGAGTGATGGCCCTGTCGTACGAGGAGGCGCGGGAACGCCTGGCCGAGAACGGTCAGGCGCATGTCCTGCGGTTCTGGGACACGTTGGCCGCGCCGGAGAGGCAGGCACTGCTGCGGCAGATAGCGGGCATCGATTTCGCCCTCGCGCGCCGTCTTATCGACATCTGGATCCGCAATGAACCCGCCGCCGAGCGCATCGAGCGCATCGAACCCATCCCGTTGATCCCGAAGGCGGACCTGACCCGGCCCGATGCGCGTGAGGCGTGGGACGCCGGGGAAGAGGCGTTGCGCGCCGGCCGCGTCGGCCTGTTCTTGGTGGCAGGCGGTCAAGGCACACGGCTGGGTTTCTCGGGCCCCAAGGGGGCGTATCCGATTGGGCCGGTTTCGAAGAAGTCCCTCTTTGCATTCCACGCGGAGAAGATCCGCAACGTGGAGCGCCGCTACGGCTGCGTGCTGCCGTGGTACATCATGGTCAGTGACGCAAATCATGCGGCCACCCGGACGTTCTTTGCCGAACACGATCACTTTGGCCTGCGCGCGTCCGACGTGCGCTTTCTGACTCAACCGATGGTGCCCTGTGTCGACACGCACGGTTTGTTCATGCTGGACCAGCCGGGGGCGCTTGCGATGAACCCCAACGGGCACGGCGGGTGCATCCCGGCGATGGTCGAGAACGGCGTCATTGAGGATGCCCGAGAGCGCGGGATCGACATGCTCAGCTATTTTCAGGTGGACAACTGGGCCGTGAAAGTGGCGGACCCGTTCTTCCTTGGCTACCACGCGCTCCACAAGGCCGAGATGTCGTCCAAGAACCACGCCAAGGGCCATCCGCGCGAGGCGGTCGGCGTTCACTGTCTGTGCGACGGCGAATACCGCGTTATCGAATACACCGAACTGGACATCTATCCCCAGCTTCTCGAAGTGGACGCGCAGGGCACGCCCCTCCACCGTGCGGGGAATCCGGCCATTCACATTCTTTCCGTCGACTTCGTGGAACGGGTTTTTGGGAACTACGATGCATTTCCGTGGCACCGGGCGTTCAAGCGGATACCGTTCGTCAACGAGCAGGGGGAGCGCGTCGAGCCCGATGAGCCCAACGGCTACAAGTTTGAGACCTTCGTGTTCGACGCGTTGCGCTTCATCGCGCATCCGCCCGTGGCCCTCGAGATCGACCGGGCCGGCGAATACACGCCCATCAAGCAGCTCGAAGGGGCCAACAGCGTGCAAGCGGCCTGGGCGCGCATGAAGGCGTATTGGGCCCAATGGCTTGACGCGGCCGGCTGCCCCATTCCGCGCGATGCGACAGGGGCGATCCCGATCAAGATCGAGATCAGCCCGGAGTTTGCGCTTTCCAAGGAGGAGTTTGTCGAGAAAACGGCAGGGCGCTCGTGGCCTGCGACCGGCGACATCGCCTTGGGTTCTCGAGGTGAGTTCATCCCGGGCCCAGCGGCGTAGGTGGCTTGGGCTTCGCCGGTGGGGCGAGCGTCCACGCGAGCCGCAAGGGGCCCCAGCAAAGAAGGTCCGGCTCGCGAGGACGCTCGCCCCACCACAAGCCCGCCGCATGCGCGAGATCGCACGGGTCTGCCAAGCAGTGCGGCCGTCTTCCGCTCGTGCTCGAACACCGTCGCCAATGTCGAATGACGAGCACGAGTGACGACGACGAGGATCGATGACGCGGGCCCAAGCACCGCACAGCCGTTGACTCCGTGGCGGGCTATGTGCTAATTTTTCATTCTCAACCACAGGGCTGTGGGACCAGGCACAGGAGTCCGGGGTAGGTGTATCTTTGTGAACAGTGCGTCCCTGCGACCCGAATGACGGAGGTACTGGCCGTCGGCGGTGGCAAAGGGGGTGTGGGCAAGACGTGTTTCTCGGTCAATACCGCCGTCGAGATCGCGCGGAAGGGCTGGCGGGTCGTCCTTGTGGACGCCGACCTGAGTTGCTCGAACGTCGAGACAATCCTGGGCATCCAAAGCGAGCACCGCCTGGACGAGTTCTTCCATCAGCGGGGCGTCAAGGACCTGACCAAGGTGCTGTGTGATACCCCGTATGACAACCTGTACGTTATCCCCGGCGCCACGGGTCTCATTGATGCGGCCAACCCGAAATACCGGCAGAAGATCTCGTTGATCCGTCAGCTTCGGCGTCTTGAGGCAGACCTCGTGATCGTGGACCTGGACGCCGGCGCGCGGCTCAACACCCTGGACTTCTTCCTGATAACGGACACAAACGGCGTCGTGGTGATCACCCCCGAGAAGACGAGCATCGACAGCGCCTTCAAATTTCTCCGCGCGTCCCTGTTCCGGCGCATCGAACGGTTCTACCGGTCCCCGGAGGTGGCGCTGTTGCTCAAGCGCAATGAGACCCTGAACGACTTCCTCGACTGTATCCGCAGGTCCGATTGCTTCGATGAAGCGATGAAGGACCGGGTCTGCGGGGAGATTGTGGCCTTGGCGCGCTCACTACGCCCCCGCATTGTGGTTAACAAAGCGCGCAACGCATACGAGGCGCAGATCGCCTCGAACATCCTTGCCAAGTATACGCGCCAGCATCTTCGCATGGAGCCTGAGCATTTTGGTTTTCTGTATCATGACTCACGCGTATCGGATTCGGTCAACGCCGGCGTCCCGTTCGTCGTGAGTCAACCTGGACTGAAGGTATCGGACTGCGTTTCGGATATTGCCAACCGGCTGGGGTATGTTTAACCATGATTACTGAAGACGACAAGCACCCAAGGCAGAAACACTTCGATTTGGGGGAACACGCCCCGGAGGAAGGGAATGACGCCGATTCTTTCGATGAACTGACGCGGGCTGGCCACAAGGGCTCGATTGTCGAGCGGTTTCACGACCTCCTCGTGAGCAGTCGAGGCGGCGAGCGGCCGCTCGAGCCGGATGCTGACGTCGACCTGGGTCCCAAGACGACCGCGGACGACCTCGCTATCCGGCGCGCGAAAAGCGTTTCGCCGCAGCGGATGGTCGTGCCGGAGGGCGTGATCATCGACGGGTCGATGACGAGCGGTTCGGAGACGGAGATCTCGGGCCGGGTCGACGGGGATGTCACCGTTGAGGGCCGGCTGCATCTCGGGGCCACGGCGCTGATCTCGGGCAACGTCCGGGCAACTTCGTGCAGGGTCGAGGGCCTGGTCGAAGGCAGAATGGAGTGTTCGCAGGACCTCGAGTTGGGACAGACGGGGCGCCTCAACGCCGACACCCTCGCCGGGAAACACATGAGCGTGGCAGGCCGGATTCTCGGCAACGTGTCCTCGGGAGGCGTCTTGCGGCTCGCGGCCACCTCGCAGGTCAAAGGGAATATTCGCGCCAAGCGGCTCGTTGTCGAAGAGGGTGCCACGTTCAACGGGGCGTGCACCATGAGAACACCGGCACAGCGAAAGATAAGTTAAGGGTTGCCGCCATGTTTTTCCTCTTTGACCCGACAATGGTCCTGGTCATTCCGGCGCTGATCCTGGCGATATGGGCTCAGGCGAAGGTTCGTTCGACGTATGCCAAGTACGCGAGAATCGGGGTGCGGTCCGGGCTCACAGGCGCGGACGTCGCACGCCTTATCCTGCGCGACGCACAGATCGCCCTGACGCCAAATCCGAAGGCCTATCCCCGCGGGGCCGCGTGCGCCTTGCAGGCGATCCCCGGCGAAATGACGGACCACTATGACCCGCGGTCGCGCACCTTGAGCCTTTCCGAAGGCGTGTACAATGGCCGCAGCATCGCGGCGCTCGGGGTCGCCGCACATGAAGTCGGGCATGCCATCCAGCATGCGAAGCTTTACGCACCGCTGGCTTTGCGTAACGTTATCTACCCCGTGTGCGGGCTCGGCTCGACATTGGCGTTCCCTTTGTTCATTCTCGGGCTCTTCGCCCGCGTTCCGGTATTGATGCAGGCGGCCATCGTGCTGTTCTCGCTCGCCGTCTTCTTCACGGTTCTGACGTTGCCGGTCGAATTCAACGCGAGCAGCCGGGCGCTCAAGTCGCTGGCCCACGGCGGCTACCTCGAACCCGAGGAACTGGCCGGCGCGCGCAAGGTGCTCAATGCGGCCGCGATGACATACGTGGCCGCCGCAGCCATGGCCGCGCTCCAGCTTCTTCGCATGCTGCTGCTTGCCCGCGGCCGCAACTAGTGCGTACCGCGGTCCGCGATGGGGGTTCACTTCGAGCCTGTTTGAAACGTGTGGGGCAGCCGCCCTCGGCTGTCGAATCACGACCTCTCAAAGGGTGCAGCTTTCGTATTGCCGGCGCACTCGGGCAGCGCCCAGCAAATATGGGACTGTCCCTTTTCTTGCGAAGACGCTTCTCCACATTGCTTGGGTTCCTCGGACTCTGCTTCCTGGTTGTTACGACGGCCGCCTTTGCCGCGCCGGAGGACGGGTTCATTAAGGTGCGGGCCGAGGCCGAGGCCCACGGTACAGGCCTCACGGCGCGGGACAAGGCTGTCCAGAAGGCGCAGCATCAGGTCATCGCCGGCGTGCTGGAGGCAACGCTGGTCCCGATCCATTTGGCCGGCACCGAGATCCTCGTAAACGACGCGGAAAAGTATATCCGGTCCACCCAGGTGCTCCGGCACGAAGTGCTGGATTCGACTACAAGGCTCGAGATCGAGTGCTTCGTGAACCGCAAGCAGTTGATCAAGGAGGCCGCGAAAACCCTCTTGCCCAGCCTGACCGAAACGCCCACGGTGTTGCTGGTGATTGTGGAAGCATCGGAGCCGACGCACCCTCACCCGAGCCCGGCCGAAGAAGCCTTGGCCGCGGCACTACGCAAGAAGGGCTTGTCCATAGCCGATTCGGCCGAGGTGTGGACGCGCTACTCGGCATCGGCGTTGCTCGAGAAACTTCGGGGTGACATCGACGTCGCGGGCAGGTTTGCTCAAGAGCACCTGGCGGACGTCGTGGTTCTTGGTGAGAGCGTGAGCGAGCCGGCGCCGAGCGACCGGAGCGGAAACATCTCGACAAACACGGCCGAAGTCGCCCTCCGGGTCTTCCGGGCAAGTGACGGAAAGATCATCGACACGATTGGCCGTGAGGCGCGGGTCTACAGCGTAGACCAGGCCGAGGGCATCATCTGGGCGGTGAAGGATGCCTGCGGAAAACTGGTCGAGGACCTGTTTGTCTCCGTGGTTCTGGGGGTGCTGAGCGCATACGAGTCCGGCGATCTCCTGATCACGATTGAAGAGCCCGGCAGCCGCGACCGCGTTGAGGAAGTCATCCGGATCTTGTCCGGCTTTGCGGGCGTGGGGCGCGTCGAGGAACTCTTCTACGATGATGCCTTGGCCCGGCTCCGCCTCCAGTACGCGGGAGCCATAGCACCGCTGGTGGACGCAATCACCACGCGCTCTTACGGGGGAAAGACGATCGAGGCCAGAAGAGTGGTCCAACGCAGGATGGACCTGGTCTTCAACCAATAGCGCTGCAACTTTGGCGTTTGTCAGCCAAACACTCCTGGGAATGCGACGCCGGAGAACACGTCCCCGAAGGGGACGACGGAGGCCAAGCGGGATCCACGCCGGACTGCTAACGGGTGAGTTTCTCACGGACGATGTAGGCGGGGGTCTTCTGCAGGTGGAGAAAGCAGCGGATCGTGAACTCCCCGATCAAGGACAGTACCGCGATCAGGAGCAGCACGGCCACAACCAGCGCATTCAGCACCAAACCCGTGGTGACTTCGTCCAGAATCTTATAAGGCAGCAAGAAACCGCTGAGGATGCGGCAGAAAAACAGAAAGCTGACGAACACGCACGCGGCCGCCAGAATCTGAAAGGGCCGCTGGGACAGTTTGACGACGTTGTCCATGTTGTATTGCCAGAGCTTGCGGAAGGTCCAGCCGGACTTGCCGTACTTCCGGGGGTAGTGGGTCACCGCGACCTCGCGGCACCGCCCCGCTTTGGCGATGGCGTCGACATTGCTGAAGACGTGATGCGGGCCGAAACTGAAGGCGCGGATCAGGCCGGCGTTGTAGATCTTGAAGGTGCATCCGAAATCGCGGAACGTGCTCTGCGACGCCTTGCGCATGATCATGTTGGCGATCTTTGAGGGCACGATGCGGAAGAAAGAGTCTCTGCGATTCTTGCGGTAGCCGCTGACGAGGTCGAATCCCTTATCGTATTCAGCAACGAGCATGGGGATCTCTTCGGGCGCGAGCTGGAGGTCGCTGTCCATGAGAATGAAAACGCGCCCCCGGGCCAGACCTATCAACGCGGTTATGGCGGCCTGCTGGCCCGCGTTCTTGAAGAAATCTACGACCGCCGCGACGTTTGGATCCTTCTCAAAGATCGCTTTGAGCTTGCTCCAGGTGCCATCCAGACTGCCGTCGTTGACCATGAGGATTTCATACGGCCGGCCCAGGGATTCCATGGTGGCCGACAGGCGCCCGTAGAATTCGTCGATGCTCTTTTCCTCGTAGTAGCATGTGACGAACACGGTGAACTCAGGCGCTTCCTGACTGCGCTCTTTGGGTTCGGTCGCTTCCATACCGCTGTGTTGCTCTGTGCCCAAACACGACAGGACGATCACACCGCTCGGCACATTCAGGTGCGCCAATCGAGCAGGCTTTCAATCGCGTCCACGCCGAACGTGGGTATCCCCATGGCCTCGTGCACGCGTTTCCGCTCCGCAAAGGAGTCGTCGATAAAGATGGCCTTTTGAGACTCGATGCACTCGCTTTTCCGGGTGAGCCGGTCCAACGACGTAATGCTGTCAAAAAGTCCTTCGAGCGCGCTTTCGCGAAGCGTGTTCCGAATGTCGCCCGCGTGGCGGGTTACCAGGTGGACCTGCACGCCGCGGTTTCTGCACTGGTAGATGAAAGCAACGGCAAGCGGGTTCACCTGGCTGCCCAACAACAGCGTGTCATCGAGGTCGATGTACACGTGGTCGTACTCGAGATCGAGGCGGAAGCGGCTGACCAGGGCCCGGTCCATTTCGATGCTGTACTCATTGCACAGGATGTCGATTTCCTGATCGAGCGCGTCGAAGATGCTCAGGAGAGGGAAGTTGATGCCCATGTTGCGGAACAAGCCCATGCCCCCGCTGATGCGCGGTGCAATCTCCATCAACGTAAGGATCCCGCGCGCGTTCCGCTTCACCTGAAAGAACCACGCGCCGCGGAATAGGAGTGTTTCATTGATGGTCCGGGCCAGGTGATCGAACTCGGCGTCCTGCACCGGATGCGTGTCCATGCTGATACCATTTTGCGTCCGCACGCGTCGTCGCGCCCCGACAAACCGCAGGGCGCGGTGTCTATCCGTGAGGCAGTCGACCGTAAACTCCTCCCCGGGCAGGTACTCGAGAATCAGAATGCTGGGGTACTTGTCGACGTAACGGTCCAGCTCCTTCCTCGACTCGGCCACATAGACCCCCTTTGTTCCCTGCCCCACATCCGGCTTGAGGAACACCGGAAACGGCATGTCGGCCTCTTCACGCCCAAAAACCTTGGGCGTGGGCACGATATCGCGGAAGGTGGTATAGGTGGCGCTCTTGCTTCTGCAGACCTCGCAGGTAGCCACCGGGGAACCGATCATCGGGCATGCGAGTTGGGTCTCATGCTGCGCGAGTTTCAGCACAACGCTGTCATGCGCGGGAAAGATGAAATCCACGTTGCGCTCCCGGACGACCTCGTTGATCGCCGCGACGAAATCCGGCGCGTTTACAAACGGCAGGCCATCGAGGTAATCGCGAAACACGTACCGCCCGTGGTTCGAGGGCACGCTCGATGCACCCATAAGCTCAACGTGAGAGGAAAAGGCCAACGATCGATGGATCTCGAGTCCTATCTCTGAACCACAGGGAAAAACAAGTACCTTCTTGCGAATCCGCACGCCTCAACCCCTACCTTGCTGTCCGGGTGCGTTCCGCTCCACTCGAAGCCGTAGCACCATCGTTGAGCGTAAGCCCTCTTTCCCCGCCCTTTTTGCGCTCGCGAAGGAACACCCGTACTGTCTCGCGCACACGTACGCCGAAGGCGGCCCTAAACTCCGCCGGGCCTCGACACTGCAATGCCGCCCCGACGTGCAGAGTGTACCGACCGCCCCCGGATATATCAACTGCGCTCCGTTTCCCGGGCCACGGCGTGGGCATGTAGGAGATGCGGGCGTGCTTTCCCAAGCCGTTATCGAGCCCACGAGCAAGCGTGTGCTCGCGTGCGGCAATCCGCCCCATTCCGTGCTATAGTAGTGGCGGTTAAGCCGAGGTTGGGGCCTTGCCGGAAGATGCGCGGGCGAACGAAGGCCCGCTGCCAAGGAGGAGGTACGCGCGCTATGACATCTCGACAGCTTTATGTCAGTCTTTGGGACTTGATCGCGCCGCTGGCGAAAACCGTGGATATGATGAACCGGGCCGTGGCGGACCATCATATGAGCGTGGCCTATCTCGCGTTCCGTATCAGCGAGGAGCTCGAACTCCCTCCACCGGAGCGGCGCGAGATCGCGGTGGCGGGCCTGCTGCACGACATCGGGGCGTTTTCGCTCAATGACCGGCTTGACCTCTTGGGCTTCGAGGAGACCCACGCGACCCAGCATTCCGTGGCGGGCTACCTGCTCCTGAAACGGTTCCGGCCGTTTGCGGGCATTGCGAATTTGGTGCGGTATCACCACGTTCCCTGGAAGGACGGTGAGGGGGCCTCGCAAGACGGCCAGCCTGTGCCTCGGGGCAGCCACATTCTGCATCTCGCCGACCGTGTGGCGGTACTCCTTTCCACAAAGGAAGCCGCGCTGGGCCAAGTGGCCGGGATCCGCGAGAAGATCGAGCGGTGGAAGGGCACGGTGTTTGTTCCGGAGTTCGTTGACGCGATGCTGCGGCTCGCCGAAAAGGACTATATCTGGCTTGAAGTTACGTCCGGGGCGCTCGAAATGATCCTGAAAAAGGCGCTGCGGTTGCAGGTTGAAGACCTTGATCTCGAGGAGCTTCTCGAGTTCGCACGCCTGCTGTGCCAGGTCATCGATTTCCGGAGCGAATTCACGGCCACGCATTCGAGCGGGGTCGGCGCGGTGGCCGTTGCGCTGGCCCGCAAGGTGGGGTTCTCGAAGCAGGAGTGCCTGATGACGCAGATTGCCGCGTACCTTCACGACCTGGGCAAGCTCGCGGTTCCCACGGAAATCCTCGAAAAACCGGGCAAGCTCACCCCGGACGATTGGCACGTGATGCGCACGCACGTCTACTTCACCTACCAAATCCTCGACCCCATCGATGCCCTCAACATGATCACGTCGTGGGGCGCCCTGCACCAGGAACGTCTGGACGGCAGCGGGTATCCATTTGGCCTGAAGGGAGAGGATCTGCCGCTGGGCTCGCGGATCATGGCCGTGGCCGACGTATTCACCGGCATCACCGAAGACCGGCCCTACCGCAAGGCGATGACCCCGGAGAAGGCCCAGGCCGTGCTTCGGGACATGGCCGGCCGGAACCAGCTCGACGAGAGGCTGGTCAACATGCTGCTCGAGGACTTTGACGAGGTCAACCGCGCGCGCGCCGAGGCCCAGACCGAGGCGATCCGAGACTACGAGAAGTTTGTGGCGCAACTCGCGTAAACGTGTGTGCAGCACGAGCAGGGGCCGTTGCCCCATGCCGCGCCCCTATGCATTGGCCTCTTGGAGGCACGCGAGCACATCGGCCGCACTTGCGCGTTTGTGGCACACCTTCGACAGGTCGGTGCGGTCCTTGACGGCCTTCGTGGCCGCGGCGGCCAGACGGGTGTCCCCCAAGAGAATGGCGCCTACCAGCCGCCCATCGTGAAGCAAGAAGCGATAATACTTGCCGTCGACCGCTTCGCTCACCACGTCATAGCTGCCGTCTTGCGGTTCAATCATCCCGATACTGAAGAGCTGGATGTCGAGAACCTTGAGCGTGTTGGTGCGCGGCAGCCCGCCAAACTCGACGTTCAGCCCGGCCGCATTCATCCCGGCGATCACGCCCTGGTACCGGGCAGGTTCCCACAGGCCGTAGACCGTTCCCTGGTGCTCGGCCACGTCGCCTGCGGCGAGGATATCAGGGTGCGACGACGTCAAATGTGAATCCACGACGATGCCCTGATTCACTTCGAGTCCCGCGGCGCGGGCCAAATGGCTGTTGCTACGCACGCCGGCCGTCACCACCACCAGTTCGCCTCCAAGCTGTGTACCGTCGGCGAGCACGAGGCCGCTGGCGCGTTCCTTGCCCGCGATCTCCGCGATTTTCACGCCGCACCGCACCTCGATCCCCAAGCCGGCCACGTGCCGTTCGAGCATCTGCCCCGCCTCGCGGTTCAACTGGCGCGGCAGCAGCCAATCGTAGCCTTCCAGCACCGTAACCCTGGCGCCGCGTTTGGCCAAGCCGCCTGCCGTTTCGAGCCCGAGGATGCCGCCCCCGATGCACAGGCAGTGCACGCCGGGCTTGACGGCATCGAGCAAGGCGTTGGCGTCTGCGAGCGTGCGCAATGTGGTCACGCCTTCACGCGCTGCACCGGGGATCGGCGGGACAAATGGATGCGCGCCGCACGTTATCACGAGCCTGTCGAAAGGCTCCTTCGAGCCGTCGCTGAGTTCGACGGCGTGTTGGTCCGGCGAGATGCGCTTGGCTTCGAGACCGCGTAGGAGGCGGATGCCCTTCTCGTCATACCAGCCCTCCGGATGAATCGGCAGCGCCTCTTCGCCGACCTCCCCGGCAAGGTACCGCGTCAGGTTCAGCCGGTAGTACGGCAGGGCGCGTTCCTTCGAGATGAGCGCGGTCTCGGCGTCCGGCGACGCATCGCGCAGCGCTTCCGCCGCGGACACGCCGGCAACGCCCGCACCGGCGATGACGACCTTGCGGGCGGCACCCGTGCTCGACTCAGGGGCCGGCGGCCCCTCGAAGGGCTCGAAATCGTCCGCAGAAGCCCCGCAGACCGGGCACTTCGCAGGCGGCTCGGTTCCTTCGTGAACGTAACCGCAGATCAGACAGCGGAAGCGCTCCGGTGCATCGCGCTCCGCCGTCTTGGCGGGCTCGCTGTAGGACTCGAAGCTCTCGCGTCCCGCCCCACAGATCGGGCACGTCTCCGGCGGCTCCGGTCCGCGATGGACATAGCCGCACACATCGCACACCCACGCCGCGCCATTCTCCTTGCCCATAAGATCCCCTCCTTTGTCAACAAGAACTCGTGTTCTGGCACGCGTGCCCTCTTCGTGTCATTGTAGGCTTCTCAGACAGCCTCCCACAATCGTCAGCCCTCGCCGGCCACAACGAAACAACCGGCGGCCAATCACACGATCCTGTGGCCCCCTACTTCACTTCGAAGAAGCGATCCTTGGGGGCATTGCAGATAGGGCACCGGTCCGGCGCGTCCCCGAAAACCGTGTTGCCACAGACCTCACACACGTGGACGGGTGCTGCATCGAGGTCCTTGCCGGCCTTCACCGCATTGGACGCGTCGGTGTAGAGACCGTGATGGATCTCCTCGACCGCCATGGCGTTCTTGAAGGTCACGACAGCCGCCCTGTTGCCTTCCTGCTCCGCCTCGGCCACGAACCCCGGATACATGTCCTGGAACTCGTGGCCTTCGCCCTCGATAGCAGCATCCAGGTTCTCGATAGTGCCTTTGACGCCTCCCATTACGCGCAGATGCGCATGGGCATGAATCGTCTCCGCCTCCGCGGCCGCGCGGAACAGCTTGGCGACCTGCGGAAAGCCATCCGCGTCCGCTTTTTTCGCAAACGCGAGGTACTTGCGGTTGGCCTGACTCTCTCCAGCAAAAGCAGCGTGAAGGTTTTCTGCAGTGGACATGGTGATCCTCCTTCCTTCAGGGGCGGGCCCAATCCAACATATGACAGATACAACGCAGGGAGACAGCCGGGCTATTCCCTCTAGCGAGCCCACCCCAAAGCCAGCCTCCCGGGACGCTCGCCGTACCGTGCGTGGGACTGCCTGGGAGCGCCGGCATCCTTGCCGGCTCTTCGAGCGGAAGCCGGCTCGCGGGGAGGCTCGCCCTTAACGGGGCTATTCTTCGTCTGAATCGAGGTCGAGGTCGATGTGCTCGGGCATGTCTTCGAGAAAGGGCAGACGGGCTACGCCGGCTTCGTCGGCCAATTGGTCGAGGGTGAGGACGGTGCCGTCGTTGAGCCACACGTCGCCGCGCACCATGTATTGCAGGCCCCAGCGCAACGGGGGCTCGCGCTTCTTCGGATCCTGGACCAGGTCTTCAAGAGACCCGCGATCCTCGACGGTTGACCGGCGCGCAATGTGCCGGGCCAAGGCCGGCCACAGCCGGTCGCCGTGCCTCGGGTAGGCTTTGAGCGCGCGGTTCAACGCACGCCGGCTGGCCGTTGGGTTGAAATACAAGCGGCACGCGGGCGCCAGCACGTGGGCCGCGGGCATATCGGGCAGGTCCTTCGCGTTGGCCAGTAGTGCGGCCGCAGCCACCCGCCCCCACGAGTACAGCTCGCCGCACGCCGGCGCGCGAAATCGCGTCCGAAATCGCGTCCGAAATCGCGTCCGAAATCGCGGACGAAATAGCGGGCCAATTGCTCGGCTTCTTCATCGAAGACAGGGGGTGCAAGCGCTGAAGGCGCGATGGCGCGTACTGCAGAGGGATCCAGGGCGAGGTTGGCGACGGCCTGAAGGCGCAGGCCGGCCAGGCGCCGGCGGGCGGGCCAGAGGTTCAGGAAGGCGGCCTCGTTGCCGCCCGGCCAGAAGGGCGGCCCCCCGCAGAGAACCCGGCCGACCGCGCTCATGGGCTCGTCCAGTTGGTCTTGGCGTGTCGCGCGGATCAGGGCCGCGGCATTGCCTGTGCCCGGCGGCGCCGGCAATTCCGCGGCCACGGCGTCGCGCACCCACTCGGCGTAACGCGCGTAGTGCGTCCACGTGGTCCTCTCGCCGCACCAGTCCATGAACGCGGCCAGGTAGTCGCGCCGGTCTTTCTGCCGGCTCGCGGCCCACGCCTGGGCGCACGCATCGGCATGGTCAGGCCATTCGCGTTCGAAATGACTGGGGACGCAGGCCGCCCATTTCTTGAACACCTCGTCCGCCGCGAGACCATCGGCCATCATGGCGCCCACGAGGGACACGCCTGCCGGATGGGCTTCGAGCGCCTCCACTACCTTCTGGAGCCATTCGGGATTGCGGCCTTGGACCTGGGCAGCCCAGAGGCGCAAGGTCTCCCACCAGTTCGCGTCGCTGCATTTATCGATAAACGCGTTCTTGCGGGCTTTATCGCCCTGGATCGTCGAGTCAAGATGCCACGCCGTGAGGTATTCCTGGAAGCTGAGGTGGGCGAAACAGAGCGTATTGTCTGCGCGCTCGACGAGCAGCCCGGCGCGCGCCGTGAGCCAGTTGAGGAAGCCTTCGCGATCCTGGGCAGTCCACGGCTGTTCGGCGAGCAGCTTCAGCATCCCGTCCCGCTCGAGGACAATGGGTTCGCGGCGGCGCTTCTCATAGCCCGCTGTCTGCATGCGGTAGGCCAGTTCGGCCGCGGCCCGCCGCCGTGCCTCGCCGTCCGGCGGCCGCCACCGGTACGACGGAATGCCGGCCACGTCGCTCTCGAGTTGGTCCGGCAGCGCGGTCAGCAGGTTCTTGACGCACTCGTCGTAGAGCAGGTGGCGTTTGTCGGGCAGGGGTGCGGATCGGCTGATGAGGAGCATCATGGTCAATAGCAGGGCCGTGCGCGCCAGGGCGTGGGCCTCGTCCGACCCGGCGAGCGCGGCCATGAACTTGTCGATCGAGTCCTGGACGCGTGTTGGCTCCTCGCGGTAGCATTGCTCGAAGAAGTTCTTGGCGATCCGGCCGATCTGTTTGTCATCGAGGGGCTGGATGTCGGTGAGGTCGAATCCGTCCACGTCCGCAGGCCGGCCTTCGCCGTAGGGCCGGCTCGATACCACCACCAGCATGGGCTCGCGGTCTTTCATGAAGCCCATGAGCTTATCGTGCAGTTCCGGACCCAGGTCGCCCAGTTCGTCCCACCCGTCCACGAGCAACACCACCCGGGGTCCGCCCGCCTGCTTGAGCGCCTCCGGGTTCAGCAATTCCGATAACCGCGCTTGCCAGCCCCGCCCCAGGTGTTCGCCCACCCAATCCTCGATGTACGCCTGCAAGGATCGCTCTTCCCCCTTCAGTGCTGTCTTACCCCAGAAGGCCACCAGGCGGCGCAGTTCGATCATGATTGGCAGGGCCTTGGCCTTGTCGTCGTGCAGCAGCTTGCGGAACGTGTACCGCATCCACGTGGTCTTGCCGGAGCCGGGCTGGCCGCGAATGGCCAACGGCCGGCGACGCAGCCGCAGTGCCTTGGGCGTGATTTCCTTGCCCTTGTCCACCTCGTTGATGTCGTAGCCCTCGGCCATACGCAGCGGCTCGTACATGCCCTCGAGCGTGCTCGTGAGCGGCGGGCCGGCCCCGCCCGCCTGCGTCGCCCCGCGAAACTCGTAGTTCCCATACAACCCCGACATCGCCCGCCGGTACTCGCCAAGAAAACCGGAGGTGTCGGGTTTCCTCTCGCGGCGCCGTCGACGTCTGCTCTTAGCCGGGTAACCCTTGGGCAGATAGAGCGTTTTCTCATAAGGCGTTGCTTCGCCCACAGCCGTTCCGGGAGTGACGAAGCCGTCCGCATCCTCCAATGGATCATAGCGGAGGAAGAACGCGCGCAGTTGCTCTTTTGGCGGATCCAGGGTGACCAGTTGGATTCGGTTGGGCTGATCTTTGGGCAGCTTCTCCGGCGCGAGCCCCATGCTTCCGGCCGACAGGACATACGCCCGGCCCTCTTCGTCCTTGTGCCAGTCCCAGGACTCGTGTTGCCGGCTGTGGTGGTGGCCGTGAAGGACGAGTTGCGCCTGGCATTGTGCTGCAACGCGCTTGACCATGTTGCGCCCGTCGGCGCCGAGCACGCCTGAAGCGAACCGGTGGACCACGTCGAGGTCGAGTTTGCCCTCCTTGGCGATCCTCTCCAAGTAATCAAACCATTCCTGCACATTCTCGGGCGTGTTGGCGATTGGGTTGTGATGAAGGGCGACGACCTTCAACCAGCGCTCTTCCCCAGACCGGTGCCAGCGATCCATGAGGGCCTGCGTCTGGTCCTCGCTGAGTTTGCCAACATGATCCTTCTCACGATGCGATTCCTGCTCGCACGAGTTCATCGCCGCTATTGCGACGCCCAGTTCGTCAAATAGGTGCAGTGTTGCGCCACAGGCCAGCGA
>Ga0272441_10004049_pt1 | contig 27124 bp, 24 predicted proteins | sample SSMProp6N_FD_193582 | JGI IMG/M metagenome (GOLD analysis project Ga0272441, IMG submission 193582) | Marine sediment archaeal communities from Little Sippewissett salt marsh, Falmouth, MA, United States - SSM-Prop-6N | ecosystem: Environmental > Aquatic > Marine > Wetlands > Sediment ... | reverse complement strand
CATCTCCACACACTCAGGAACAATTCCCGTTATGGCTTCAATTCCATTCAAAACTTCTCTTCGGGTATTCGAAAGATCGTCGATGATAACCACCTCGTATCCTGAATTCTGGAGTTCCACTACCGTGTGAGATCCAATGAAACCCAGACCTCCTGTAACCAATATCTTTCCCATAGAGTTTTTCTCAGGATTGCTCGACGGCCTCAATCACCGAACGAATTATCAGGTCTTGTTGTTCTTTTTCGAGCTCGGTGTGCATTGGAAGAGAGATTACCGTCTCCGAAAGCGCATTGGTGACTGAAAAATCTTCCTCTTTGTACCTGTCATCCACATACGCCTTTTGACGGTGCAAAGGAACCGGGTAATAAATCGCATTGGGTATGCCGAGCTCGTTCAGGTGTTCGTGAACGGCATCTCTTCGACCATTGGTTATTTTCAGGGTATATTGATGGAAGACATGACAATCACAGGTATCACAGATCTCCCCGCATTTTTCGGTTACCGGGGTAAGGATATTCGGGTTGTCACGAAATCCCGCATTGTAGTATTTTGCCGCCTCCCTTCTCGCACGGCAGTACTCATCCAGATGGGGCAGTTTCAATCGCAGCACCGCAGCCTGGATGCTGTCGAGTCTTGAGTTCACCCCGACCACATCGTGGTAGTATCTTTTGTACATCCCGTGATTCACCATACCCCTTATGGTATGGGCCAGGTCATCGTCGTTTGTAAAAATCGCTCCTCCGTCGCCATAGCACCCCAAATTCTTCGATGGAAAGAAGGAAGTGGTTCCCAATGTGCCAATCGTTCCGGCCTTTTTCCTGGACCCATCACTAAACGTATAATCGGCACCGATGGCCTGGGCAGTGTCTTCAATCACATAAAGATCGTGCTCACCGGCAATCTGGAGAATCTCCTCCATCTGGGCGCATTGTCCGAAAAGGTGAACAGGGACAATGGCCCTGGTCTTTGGGGTTATGGCTTTCTTGATCGACTCCAGGTCAATGTTGAATGTCCTGGGGTCAACATCCACCAGCACAGGAGTTAACTGCAACAAAGCGATGACCTCTACCGTAGCGGCAAAGGTAAAATCGGCGGTGATCACCTCGTCACCCGGCTCGAGACCGAGGCCCATCATTGCAATTTGAAGGGCATCCGTACCATTGGCACAGGGAATCACGTGCTTGACGCCCAAATAGTCCTCCAGGTCCGATTGGAAGGTTTTGACTTCGGGTCCGTTGATAAATGCTGCTGAGGAGACAACGTCGAGAATTGCTTTGTCAATTTGAGGTTGAATCCTGGCGTATTGACTTTGCAGGTCAACCATCTGAATTTTTTTCATAGAGCCTTGATTTTGGGTTCATTTTGAACCGGATAATGGACAAAAATACAAATATTTATCGCGCGCTTGATCGAATTCTTTATTTTAGCTCAGGCGTGAATTTTCTCTATGACATAGGCATTTTCTTACTCCGGGGCGTACTCGGTCTGTTGGCTCTATTCAATGAAAAAATAAACCAATTCCTGACCGGGAGGAAAAGTACTTTCGAAAACCTTGAAAAGGCAATTAAAAAAGGGGATCGCACCTTGTGGTTTCACTGTGCTTCCCTGGGCGAGTTCGAACAGGGCAGACCCGTCATTGAGGCCCTTTCGGCTCGGAATCCGGATTACAAAATCGTATTGACCTTCTTTTCTCCCTCCGGCTATGAGGTTCAAAAAGATTATGCCCTGGCGGACGTGATCGTATACCTCCCTCTTGACACGAGAAAGAATGCCAAAAAATTCCTTGAGGTCGTTCATCCTACCCTGGCTGTATTCGTGAAGTACGAGTTCTGGCCGAATATCCTCAATGAGCTGAAAAACCAGGAGATTCCCACTTATCTGATTTCAGGAATTTTCAGGGAGGACCAGATTTTCTTCAAGGGGTATGGAGGCTGGATGAGAAAGGCCCTGCTTGGGTTTTCACACTTTTTCGTTCAGAATTCCCACTCGCTCACTCTGTTGAAAACCCTTGGGATCCAAAAGGCAACCCTTAGCGGTGACACTCGTTTTGACCGGGTTTACTCCCTGCTTGAAAAGGACAACACGCTTCCCTTTCTCAAAGATTTCACCTCTGGCCGGACGACGATCGTGGCGGGCAGCACCTGGCCCAAGGACGAGGAACTATTGACAGACTTCATCAATAATTGCAAGCTCGACGAGGTGGCCTTTATCATCGCGCCTCATCAAATGGACCCCGCCAGGTTCCAAAAGCTCAAAGGAAGCATCAGCAAAAAGAGCCTGCTTTACTCGGAAGGTGTTCCCAACAAGGACATTCGGGTCTTCATCGTTGACACTATCGGACTATTGACCAAAATATACAGTTATGCTGACGTGTCCTACGTCGGCGGTGGATTTGACCGGGAAGGCGTTCACAATGTTTTGGAGCCTGCCGTATTTGGAGCCCCTGTTCTCATCGGGCCGGTATTTGACAAGTACCAGGAAGCAGTGGATCTCGTTGAGAGAAAAGGCTGCATCGTCGCAAAGGATGCCGGATCCTTCGAAAGGAATCTTTCGGCTCTTGTTTCAATTCCGGAATTCAGGAAAAAAACAGGGGAGATCTGTCGCAAATTCATAGCTGAGAACACAGGAGCCACGCAAATCATCGTTGACTACCTCGACCAAAGAATCTGATATATTTCATACCTTGCAACCGCAAAACAACAGACAATGATCAAAGAAAAACTTGAAGAGTATTACAACGTGGTTTTCGAACCAGAACTCCTGGACGAAATAGCCGAGGTTGGGACTTATAGATTTGTGAAAGAGAATGAGCTCCTCCTGGACATTGGAGATAAATTTCACCAGATTCCCCTTATGCTGACCGGGGCGATAAAAATCAGTCGTGAAACCAAAGCCGGAGAAGAAATTGTCCTCTACTTCCTGGAACGGGGTGATACCTGTACCATAACTTTTGGAAGTGGATTGCAGAGCAACAAAAGCAAGGTTCGCGGAGTTGCGGAAAAAGATTCCGAGATCATTTTCATACCGGTCGCGAAATTGGAGGAGTGGATGGTCAAATATCCCTCCTGGAGAAGCTTTGTAATTGACAGCTACAACATCCGACTCAATGAAATGCTGGAGGCCATAGACACTTTGGCATTTATGAAGATGGATCAGCGGCTTTTCAAGTATTTGATCGACAAAGTTCAGATCATGAGGAGCACCACGCTCAACACAACGCACCAGGAAATCGCTGTTGACCTCAATACCTCGAGAGTCGTGATATCAAGACTCCTGAAACAATTGGAAAACGAAGGCAAGATTAAACTTTACCGAAATAAAATCGAAGTAGTCGATTTCTAAGTTGTAACAAATGTTACACTTCGATCACGTAAATCGACTACTTTTACCAATTACCTGAATTTATGATAGACTTTATTTTACAGCCATGGGCTTGGTATGTTGCAGGACCGATTATCGCATTCTGCATGTTCCTCATGTTCTATTTTGGCAAGAAATTCGGAGTGTCCTCAAATCTTGAAACGGTATGTTCGATAGGGGGAGCAGGGAAATGGGTTGACTTTTTCAAATTCGACTGGAGAAAGAACACCTGGAACCTGGTCTTCGTGGTTGGTCTCATTCTTGGGGGATTCATATCTGAACAATGGCTAACCCCGGATCAGACGGTGGCCATCAATCCAAAGACGGTGAGCGACCTGGCTGAAATCGGGATCGCGGATGCAGGCTCTACCTATTTGCCGGATGAGATTTTTTCCATAGAAGCACTCTTGACACCCAAAGGATTTATTATTCTTTTGGTTGCGGGGCTCCTTGTTGGATTTGGATCGCGCTACGCAGGTGGATGCACTTCAGGTCACGGGATCGTAGGACTCAGCAGCCTTTCCATGGAATCATTTATAGCTGTAGGCGGATTTTTTATTGGGGGACTGATCATGACCTGGTTTATTCTACCCTTGTTGTTTTAATGTTGGATTGAAATGAAATACATCAAATTCTTACTGGTTGGTATCCTGTTCGGAATAACGCTCAGCAAAGCAGAAGTGATCTCCTGGTTCAGGATCTACGAGATGTTCAAACTTCAATCCTTTCACATGTTCGGGGTGATTGGATCTGCGGTTGCCATTGGAATGATTGTCATCTATCTTTTCAAGAACGAAACTTTAAAAACAATCAAGGGAAATCCCATTTTTGTAGAACCGAAGAAAAAAGGAATTCCCCGCAACCTGATTGGAGGAATCATCTTTGGTTTAGGCTGGGCCCTCGGAGGAGCTTGCCCCGGACCGATGTACATTTTATTGGGCAAAGGCGTTGTGGCAATTCTTGTGGTTCTTTTGGGAGCGCACCTGGGAGCCTTTCTTTATCACGCTGTAAAACACAAACTCCCGCACTGATTGGCATCCTTTTCGTATTTTTATGCCTGCTTAGGGAAAACCCATGAACACACTTACAGACCCATTTGGTAGGCAGATAAGCTATTTGAGACTCGCGGTAACCGACAGGTGCAATCTTCGTTGCCAGTATTGCATGCCTGAGAAGGGCATCGACATTGTTCCCCGCCAGGAACTTCTGACCTTTAAAGAGATGTACCGAATCACGCGGGTACTGAGTGAGCTGGGGGTCAACAAAATTCGTCTAACAGGAGGTGAGCCATTCGTCAGAAAGGATTTCATAGGCCTGGTAAAATCCCTGTCCCACAATGACCATTTGGATCAAATAAACATCACCACGAACGGGGCTCTTGTCAAGGATCATATTCCGGCACTTGAGCAGCTCAAGGTCAAATCCATCAATTTGAGCATTGACAGTCTGCAACCTGAGAAATTTCTGAGAATTACACGTAGGGATCAATTCGCCAGGGTTTGGGAGGCCTACCTGGAATTGCTCAAAAGCCGCTTGCAGCTGAAACTCAATGTCGTGGTTCAATCCGGTTTCAATACGGATGAAATTGCGAATTTTGTCAAATTGACCGAAAAAGAAGACATCTCTGTAAGGTTCATCGAAGAAATGCCTTTCAACGGCAAAGGCCAGAGAGAAGTCAAGGAAAACTGGGACTTCAACAGGATTCTCAATCATATTGCCGGGAGTTTTGAGCAATTTGATCCGGTGGAATCAGGCAAGTCATCTACTTCCAGAAACTACAGGGTCAAGGGATACAAGGGAACTTTCGGGATCATCCCGGCCTTTACCCGCACCATTTGCAACGATTGCAACCGCATCCGAATAACGGCAACCGGCTTGTTTAAAAATTGCCTTTTTGATGATGGCGTTTTCGATTTGAAAGAAGTGTTGAGGTCAGGTGCAAGTGATGACGATTTGAAAAAGATCTTTATCGATACGATCAGCAAAAAACCAAAAAATGGGTTCGAAGCTGAAGCCAACAGAACCATTGGAGGTGTGTCTGAGAGCATGTCCACCATTGGAGGTTAATAAACTTTCAAACAAAAAAACATTCATTATCTTGAAGAAAGCTCAGCTTATCAAAGTAGAAGATGCCCTTGAAATCATTCTGGACTCCACTGAAGATTTTGGGGTGGAGCACGTAAACCTGGAGGATTCTCTCGGACGTGTTTTAAAAGAACCCATCCGGGCTGATCGCGATCTTCCTCCTTTCAATCGCGTGAGCATGGATGGCATTGCAATCCGACATAGCGCGTTCGAAGACGGCAATCGCAAATTTCGCATTGAGGGAATTCAGGCGGCCGGAAGCCCGCAACTGGAGCTCAACTCATCGAAGGGATGTCTCGAAGTAATGACAGGAGCGGTGCTGCCGAACAATACGGATGTGGTTGTACCCTATGAAATGGTATCCATTGACAATGGTTTTGCCACAGTGGAAAAAGAGGAACTGGCATTCATGCAAAATGTTCATTTGAAGGGCCTTGACCGGAAGGAAAATGAACTTCTCGTCGAAGAGAATCGCCTGATCAGTTCTGCGGAAATTGGTGTCTTGGCCACGGTGGGGATTCCACAGGTCAAAGTCGCCAAACTACCCAGGACAGCCATAATATCTACCGGGGATGAACTGGTCGATGTGGATGAGACTCCGCTCCCCCACCAGATACGAATGAGCAACGTGCATTCCCTGAAAGCACTGATCGAACCCTTTGGGATCCATCCGGACCTCTTTCATCTCACGGATGATCCGGTTGAACTGAAAGAAAAAATCAGTGAGCTTTTGTCGAATTACGATGTACTGATGTTCAGCGGAGCTGTAAGCAAAGGTAAATTTGACTACCTACCTCAAATTCTGAAAGATCTCAAAGTCAAAAAGCTCTTTCACAGGGTGCGGCAACGTCCGGGAAAACCTTTCTGGTTCGGTAAAAGAGATCATGTCACGGTCTTTGCTTATCCCGGGAACCCGGTTTCCACCTATGTGAGTTGCACCTATTATTTCATCCCCTGGCTGAGAAAAAGCCTTGGGCTCCCGCCGGCAGAAAAGAAGTTTGCCGTTCTTGACAGTGATTTCGAATTCAAACCTGTGCTGACTTATTTTCTTCAGGTGAAGCTGGTCAACAGAATGGGTTCGGTTTACGCCATACCTGAAGCGGGCAATGGATCCGGGGATTTGGCGAATTTAACGTTGAACGATGCTTTTCTCAAACTCGATGCAGAACGGGATGAATTCAAGAAAGGTGAGATTTTGCCCTATTTTGCATTCAGACAGCTCAAGTAAAACCCATCAAAAAAACCAAACAATGAACAAACTCTCACATCTGGATAGCGAAAATCGCCCCAAAATGGTGGATGTAGGTGAAAAGAAGCCCACGAAGCGAGTCGCAAAGGCGCAAGCCGAGATGTACCTCGGAGAGGAAATCATGAAAGAGTTTTCCGGGGGGGAGATCCGAACCAAAAAAGGAGCTGTCTTTCACACGGCGATAATAGCCGGCATACAGGGAGCGAAAAAAACTTCCGACCTGATTCCGCTTTGCCATCCCCTGGCGCTTAACTCGATTGACATAGACATTCGGGAAAAAGATCAGACCAATGTCCTTATAACCTGCACGGTTGAAACGGAAGGAAAAACAGGTGTCGAAATGGAAGCTCTCTCCGGTGCTACCGTGGCGGCCCTGACGATCTACGACATGTGCAAAGCCATTTCACATGGCATGATCATAAAAGAAGTCAAGCTGGTCAAAAAATCAGGGGGTAAAAGTGATTTTGACCAGCTTGCGGGGGAAACTAATTGATGGGAAATCCTTTGATCCGGATTTGAACCATCACGGATTTACTGTGACTTCAGCCTCGAACTCGACCTCGAGAATGAAATCCATATTGTCTTGGTCGCACAGTGCCATTCCCGAATATCTCACCTGAATCGTTTTTTGTGATTTCAAAGCATTGCCGATTCTGTTGAGTTCGTCCACATCCTGTATCTCATAAATGGTTTGGTTGTCAAAAGCATTTTTCACCTGGAACTGATTTTGGAACGTTTTCCCATTATCGGCTGAAAAGGAACCCTGAACCTCTCCATTGGGATCCCCTTCGAAGGCGAGCACCTTATACCTCAATCTCTTAATCTTGACCTTTTTGATCTTGTCAAGGTATTTTTGAGTGTCATTGTTGACGATGGTGATGTTGGTGGTTTCTGAAAACTCCACCCAATCCCCGTCTGTCTTCTGAACAAAAACAGGTATTTCTTCGGTTTCGCTCACTGCGACGTCAATGTCAGGGAGAACCGAAGCAATGTCATCTTCGTCACATCCGGAGAAGACGAGACCGAAGAACAGTAAACTAAAAGCTATTCTCTTTAGCATGATCCAATATTTTAAGATTAATAGAATTCTACTTTTGTGTTTGCTTCACTCATGGAAAATGAGCTGAACCGAAACTACCGAAGTTTGTTGGCCGAAAAGCCGTGAAGCCCGGCCAACCTGGGACAGGACAAAACAAAAGACACGTATGATACGTATATGGGTTTCATTGAAAAGTAAGTGAGATGGAGGCTAAGCCTGTATTAAAGTTAATACTATATGTCCATATGCATTGTTATCCTGGTTACATTCCTCTGTGACCCAGGTCACATTTCTAAAAAGGGCGTTCAGACCGTTGACGGCATGTTTCAATATCCTGAATTATGGTTATTTTAGCGTGATGATCCGAAATTGGAATTTTACGGTTCGGATAAAGAAAACAATTATGCAAACACACCGAAAGCATGCCAAGCTAAACAGGCGAGAATCCGGGTATTATGCGCCAACTGAAATTGCATTGCTGGGAACGAAATGCTCGGCCATTCAGGAGCTGTCAGAAAATATTGCCGAGAAACTTTCAGGAAAATTCAGGATTGCCTACGCCGATGCCTCTCATAGCAGCGCCCTGGAACCCAACGCTCTCGACAGCTATACCTTTCATTCTTCCGGGGATCTGCGGATACGTCGGAACTACAAACAAAATCCCTACCAGGACAAGCTGTTCTATTCTTCCTACGACCTCGTACTGATCAATGGTAATCACTACCCCGGCAAATCACAGGTTCTGTTTCTGGATCCTGAAAAAGAGGCTTCAATTCAAAAACGAATGGATCAGATCACCGACGTGAAGCTCGTGATCAGGATGAGCAAAGAAATCAGAGCTTTTGACTGCCTGCTTGAGAAATTTCCCGACTTCAACGAGATTCCTCAATTTGATTTCGACCAGGTGGAGCAGATCGCCCTGGAGATCGAAAAATTTGCTGAGCAACATGTTCCAACGGTCAAAGGACTGGTGCTTGCCGGGGGTCAAAGCCTCAGAATGGGAACAGACAAGGGCCTGCTGAATTATTTTGGTAAATCACAACGCTCCTATACAATGGAGCTTTTGCAGAAATGCAATCTGGAGACCCGGTTGTCGGTAAGAAAGGAGCAGGAGGTATCAGAAACTCAAGTGATCGAGGATGTTTTTCTCGGTTTGGGTCCTTTCGGTGCCATATGCTCAGCTTTTCAAAACGATCCGAACGCTGCCTGGCTGGTCCTGGCCACTGACCTTCCCTACGTCGATGAAAGTTTGATCCGAAAATTGCTCAGTCGTAGAAACCCGAGCAAGATTGCAACAGCTGTGAAAGGAAAAAAGAAAGAGTTCCCGGAGCCTCTGGTCACTATTTGGGAACCCAAGGCGTATCCGATCATGCTCGAATTTCTCGCCCAGGGGATTTCCTGTCCGAGAAAAGTGCTGATCAATTCTGACGTTGAATTGCTCGAAACAGATGACGTCTATATCTACAACGTGAACACTCCCCAGGAATTCGATTCGGTCAAAAGGAAACTGGAACAAGAATAAGAGAGGCATGAAGATCTCCAGAGAAAAGCTTTACGGCCGTCAAACTGTACTTGAGGACTTTGGTCATGAGGGTCAGGAAAAATTGTTGAGATCGAGGGTGGCAGTGATCGGCTGTGGTGGACTCGGGAATTTCGTGGCGGTTCAACTCGCCGCTTCGGGCATTGGTCATCTTCATCTGGTGGATTACGACCGGGTCTCTGAAAGCAATTTGCATCGGCAGGTCTTCTTTCGAACCTCTGATGTGGGTCAGCTGAAAGCTCAGATTCTGGCAAATCATATCGAGCAGATCAGTCCGTTTGTAAAAACCAGTCTGGGTCTGGAGCCCATCACAAAGAAGAATATTACTCAGCAGTTGGCTGATTTTGATCTCATTGTGGATTGCACTGACAGCCTGCCTACCAAGTATCTATTGAACGATTTCTGTGTTCTTGTGGATAAAACCCTGGTCTATGGGTCGCTCTACAAACACGATGGCTACGTGAGCAGCTTTAATTTGCCCCTTGAACAAGGAAGAAGCTCCAATTTAAGGGATGCATTTGCCCATCCTCCTGAAAACAACATTCCGAATTGCTCTGAAGTGGGCACCCTCAATCCAATTGTCGGTCTCATTGGGTCGCTTCAGTCCAATGAGGTGATCAAGATCCTGACCGGATTGGGAGAACCCCTGGCCGACAAAATACTTATCTACAACAGCATGCAGAACAGGCAGTTCTCCATGTCACTCCCCAAAAAGTTTGACAAATCCGAAATTGAAAGACTGTATCACTCGGAAACCTATTTCGATGCACGTTGTGCCCAGCAGGACCCCGCATTGTTGATATCATCCGAAGAACTGAAAAATCAACTGGGGGATGTCACCATTCTCTCCGTGATTGAAAATGCCGATCTCAGTCTTCCGCTTGAGGTGGACCTCAGAATCCCCTATTCAAAATTTGATGTTGATGCATTGAGTTTTGAAGCGAGTCAGGACCTTGTAGTCATATGCAACAAGGGGATCACGAGCTACGAAATAACGCAACGAATCAAATCTGTGTATCCGGAGTTCAATGTCCTGAGTCTGGACGGAGGCATCGAAAAGTTTTGAACTCACCCAGGCAGATCAGGGATGAGCGTTGACCCACACTTCTCCGTCCCGGAAGTATTCTTTCTTCCAGATCGGAACGGTCTCTTTCAATCGATCAATGGCATACTGACAAGCCGCGAAGGCATCTCCGCGGTGTGAAGCCGATACGGCAATGACAACCGGCACATCACGAATGCCAAGCTCCCCGATTGCGTGATGCATTGAAACTTTGAAAATGTCGAATTTCTCGAGGCATTGCTGGGCGATCTTGTGCATTTCCTTGATGGCCATAGGGGTATATGCCGAAAAATCAAGTCTCAACACATCCTTGTTCTTCGTGTGATTGCGAACGGTCCCGACAAAAACACAAATCCCGCCAACGGAATCATCAGAAACAAAGTCAAAACACTCCTTCTGTTCCAGGGGCCGTTCACTTATTTGAATGTCGATCCTGTCCTTCATGTAAATTTTTGAGTCGGAACCATAATTTTCAACCTCCGCTCACGGGTGGGATAATGGCTATCGTGTCTCCTTCTTTGAGCATCAAACCGTCATCTGCATATGTCTCGTTCACGGCCAGAGCAAAACTTTGAATGTCCTCCAGTTTCGGATACAAATCCATCAATTTCTTTTTGAACTCTCCGGCAGTTAGATTTTCCCTGACGTCCAAATCCTCCTCGTCTTTGTTTGTCTGATCCCGGGAAACACCGAAATACAATACTTTAAGCTCCACTTTTTTTATGCAAATGTAAACATTAAGTGCCAAATTATCCCGGAACAACGGCCTCTTCGGTGACCTGTGTTCCTGAATTTCAACCGTCATTCTGATTGTAACATAAGTTACATGGCAGAAATGGCAATTGACTAACTTTGATAGGACGTGGACAATCGCGGTTTTTTTTTGCCCGATTGTCGAGGATCACATTTTTCTTCTTTGAGGAAATCAACAAATCAAAAAGAAGCTTCTTTCCCATGAGATACGGATTTATAATTGACAACAGAAAATGCATCGGTTGTCACGCATGCACCACCGCCTGTAAAAGTGAACACGATGTGCCTGTTGGTGTCAACAGAACCTACGTAAAACAAGTTGAAAAGGGAGAATTTCCCAATACAAGGAGGATATTCTCTGTCATGCGCTGCAATCATTGCTCCGACGCTCCTTGTGTAGAGATTTGCCCAGTAGAGGCTCTTTACACCCGGGATGACGGCATTGTCGATTTTGACAACAACAGATGCATTGGCTGTAAGTCGTGCATGCAAGCCTGCCCGTATGACGCACTTTACATCGATCCCGACAACAACACGGCCGCCAAGTGCAACTATTGCGCCCATCGTGTCGAGGTGGGAAGGTCTCCGGCCTGTGTGGATGTCTGCCCCGAGCACGCGATAATTGCGGGAGACATGGAAAATCCGCATACGGAAATTGCCACCTTGCTCGCCCGGGAGCAGGTCATCGTGAGAAAGCCAGAAAAAGGAACGGTTCCCAATCTGTTTTATATAGACGGAGACTATCAATCGCTCGATCCCGACGCCACCGACAGATCAGGACCGGGACTCTGGAATTCACAAGCCAGGGGTGTAGGGCATTATGCGAAAGCAGCTGAAAAAATGGTAAATACCAACGATGATGTGAACCTCTTGCAAATGAGCATCGACAATGAACTTCAGGCGGCCTACCAGAAGAAAGATTCGGAAAATCCAAACTATATTGATGTTCTCAACGGAAAAGCCAGACGCGTTTACGACACCCCGGACAAAGGAATACTCTGGGGATGGGAAGTGTCAGCATACGTTGTGACAAAGGCCATTGCGGCCGGGGCATTTATGGTTCCGTTTATCGCCATGCTATTAGGATATGAGCTGAATGATTCCATCCGCCTTTTCTCGGTGGCCACCTCACTTGTATTTCTTGGGCTTACCGGATTGTTCCTGGTCATGGACCTGGACAGACCGGATCGCTTTCTCAACGTGCTTCTTCGACCGCAGTGGAACTCTTGGCTCGTCAAAGGAGGCTACACGATATCAGTCTTTGGACTGCTTATGACCATTTGGGGTGCTTCAACACTCATGGGCTGGAGCCTTCCTGAAACAGGCTTTATGTGGATAACGGCCGTGTTTGCAGTAATTCTTGCTGTTTACACTGCTTTCCTATTCGCCCAGGCCAAGGGAAGAGATTTCTGGCAGAGCCCAACCTTGCCTCTTCATATGCTGGTTCATAGTCTTCTCGCAGGTGGAGCGGTATTCGCGATCATGTCACTGGTCTTTGATTTTTCATCGTGGAACAGCCTCGTTCGTCACATCCTCCTGGCAGGTATCGTTGTAAATGTATTGACACTCATCTCAGAGCTCACAATTACGCATCCCACCAAGGCTGCGAAAAAAGTGGTGCACATGATACTCCATGAAGAATACAAAAACAAGTTCTGGATCGGCACGGTTCTCGTGGGCAACGTGATCCCGCTCATTCTTCTGTTGACAACGGGTAACATGATTCTTCTGGGTCTTGCCGGAGTCTTGGTTTTAGTTGGAATGTACATCACCGAGAAGATCTGGATCGAAGGGCCACAGCGCATTCCGCTGGCTTAGAACAGCAGAAAGATAAAAGTCAAATCTTGAAAAAACAATAAACATGGGCTATAAAAAACCATCCTTCATAGAGAACCTGGCAGAGAAAATCGGCATCATACCGGATCTCCACAAAGAAAATTACCAGGAATTCGACCAGGACATGAGGCAGTTCACCGACGAAGAAGTGGCTCAGATGTACGAGAACTTTCCTCCACCGGAAGAATGGGACAATTGGGTCGAATACGACCCAAAGAGCTGGCCGAAAAAGAAAAAAACAAATTATCAAATTGTTCCGACTACCTGTTTTAATTGCGAGAGTGCCTGTGGTCTGACGGCCTTCATAGACAAAGAGACCAATGAGATCAAAAAACTGGAAGGCAATCCGCACCACCCGGGGAGTCGCGGGAGAAACTGTGCCAAAGGACCGGCTACCATAAACCAGGTGACCGACCCGGATCGCATCCTTTTTCCTCTTAAGCGCAAAGGCAAAAGAGGAAGCGGGGAATGGGAGCGAATCAGCTGGGATGAGGCACTGGACACCATCGCCGCACGAATTCGCAAAGCGATCAAGGAAGATCGTCACAATGAGATTGCCTATCACGTCGGGCGCCCCGGTCATGAAGGCTTTATGAACTGGGTGCTTCCCTCATGGGGCATCGACGGGCACAATTCCCATACCAATATTTGCTCTTCCGGAGCCCGGTTCGGTTATAACATATGGTACGGCTATGACAGGCCCTCGCCGGATCATACCAATGCCAAATTCATCCTTCTGATTTCGGCCCACCTGGAGTCCGGACATTATTTCAATCCGCATGCCCAACGCATCATCGAAGGCAAAATGAAAGGAGCGAAATTGGCAACTATGGATCCCAGGCTTTCCAACACGGCTTCCATGAGCGACTATTGGATGCCATCCTATCCGGGAACGGAAGCAGCGGTCTTGTTGGCCATGGCCGTGATCATCCTTCAAGAGGGACTCTACAACAGGGAATATTTGGAGAACTGGACCAATTGGGAGGAATACTTGACTGCCTGTCATCCTGACAAAGAGCTCAAGTTTGAGAATTTCATCGCAGCCATGATCGAAGAGTACAAAGAATTTACGCCTGAATTCGCCGAAGAAGAGTCGGGTGTGAAGGCCGATATGATCCGGGAGATTGCCGTTAAGATTGGTGAGGCGGGAGAACGATTTGCTTCTCACAATTGGAGGAGCGCCGGTGCATCCAACCTGGGTGGTTGGGCCGTAGCCCGATCCCTGCATTTTCTTACCGTTCTGACGGGGGCTGTGGGAGCCAAAGGGGGAACCTCTCCCAACTCCTGGAACAAGTTCAAACCTGAGGTCCCGAATGCGCCGAAACCTCAGAAAAAATGGAACGAGCTTCATTTTCCGAAAGAATATCCTCTTGCATTTTTTGAATTGAGTCAGCTTTTGCCTCATTTCCTAAAGGAGGGAAGGGGCAAAATGGACGTTTACTTCTCGAGGGTGTTCAACCCGGTCTGGACCTATCCCGATGGCTTCACCTGGATGGAGATGTTCATGGACGAGTCCAAATTTGGTTTGCATACCGCCCTGACCCCGACCTGGAATGAAACCGCGTTCTTCGCTGACTTTGTCCTGCCGATGGGATTGGCACCCGAACGACACGACATCAATTCCTATGCTACGCACGGTGGAACCTGGGTGGCTTTCCGGCAACCCGTTTTGCGTGAAGCCGCGAGGAGAAATGGAAAACCTGTGACCTTCACCTATGAGGCCAATCCGGGAGAGGTCTGGGAGGAAGACGAATTCTGGATCGAATTGAGCTGGAGAATTGACCCTGATGGCAGCATGGGAATCCGAAAGCACTTTGAATCACCCTACCGAAAAGGAGAGAAGATCACGATTGAAGAATACTATCAATACATCTTCGAAAGAGTGAAAGGTCTTCCCGAAGCGGCGAAGAAAGAAGGGCTCACGGAGTTCGAATACATGGCTCGTTACGGCGCTTTTGAAATTGAAAAGGGTGAATCCTATAAGAAAAACGAAACCTTGCTTACCGAAGAGCAGCTCAAAGGATCTGAAGTGGATAAGAAATCCGGTGTCATCCGCAAAAACGGAAAGGACATTGGCGTTATGATCAAAGGAAAAGCCATGGTGGGCTTTCCTACTCCATCGAGAAAGAATGAGTTCTATTCTCAAACCATGGTGGATTGGAAATGGCCCGAATACGCTATTCCCAAATACATTAAGAGCCATGTTCACAATGAGGTCCTCGACAAGTCCAAGGGCGAATACGTGCTTGTGCCGACCTTCAGGCTTCCAACTTTGATCCACAGTCGTTCCGGAAATGCAAAATGGCTGGTTGAGATCTCAAACAGAAACCCGATCTGGATGCACCCTGACGACGCGGCCAAATGGGGTTTCCAAACCGGGGACCTGGTTAAAATGAACACCGATATCGGTTATTTCATCGATAAAGTCTGGGTGACCCAGTCGATGAAACCGGGTGTTGTAGCCTGTTCACATCACATCGGTCGATGGAGGCGCGAACAAGACAAGATCGGCAACCGCTGGGCGACCAATACGGTAGACATACTCAATCCAGGCAAAGGTCAATGGAAAATGACCACAAAAAGGGGTATCAAACCCTTTGAGTCTGACGATAAAGATTCGAAAAGGATTTTCTGGAAAGACGGGGGGGTGCATCAGAACATCACGCATGCAGTGCATCCGGACCCGATAAGCGGAATGCATACCTGGCACCAGAGAGTACGTATTGAAAAGCCCGGTCCTGATGAAAAATACGGAGACATTTTCGTCGACACCAACAAATCGCACGAAGTCTACAAAGAATGGCTGTCTATGACGCGTCCTGCTCCGGGGCCCGAAGGACTCAGAAGGCCGCTGTGGTTCAAAAGGGCTTTCAGACCCGACGACTCGACCTACTACATCGATGATGATGAATGACATTAGAAAATACCTCTTTCAATCAGAAGAGGTATTTTTGTTAAGAAATAGACCCGCAAGACCAAATGCTGAGACAAAATTTACCCTTTTTAAACTGGATTCCACTTGCAAAAAAAACCTGGAAAGATGACTTGATCGCAGGCCTGACGGGAACGATCATCGTGATTCCCCAGGCTGTCGCCTTTGCCATAATCGCAGGACTACCCCCGGTATACGGTTTTTACACCGCCATGATCACTCCGATCATCGCAGCCCTTTTCGGGTCTTCCTACCACCTGATATCCGGTCCGACCACGGCTATTTCCATCGTTGTTTTTGCAACGGTCAGCAAATTTGCCGACCCGGCGACTGAACTTGAGAGCTACATTGCCCTGACGCTGACCCTAACCTTTATGGCCGGGGTGATTCAACTCGCTATGGGCATGGCCCGCATGGGAAAACTCGTCAATTTCGTCTCCCATTCCGTCGTTATTGGTTTTACGGCAGGAGCGGGGGTTTTGATTGCATTCAAACAGCTCAAGCATGTGTTTGGCCTGGAAGTTCCCCAGGGAAGCTCCTTCTACGAGATTGTGAGAACCATCGTGCTGAATATCGAGAATACCAATTGGTACGTGTTCACCGTTGCCATGGGAACTTTGATATTAGCCATCCTCATCAAGCGTTTCGCGAAACCGGTCTCGCGCTTTTACATGCTGATCGCCATGGTTTTGGGAAGCCTCATCGCCTATTTCCTCGGAGGAGAATCGGTAGGCATTGAAAATGTTGGTGACATTCCTTCGAACCTGCCTCCGTTCAACATGCCCGCCCTTAGTTTGCCGAGCGTGCGAAATCTGAGCTCCGGGGCAGTTACACTGGCCCTGCTCGGTCTCATTGAGGCGGTGGCCATCGCCCGGTCCATTTCCCTGTCATCACATCAGCGTATCGATGGCAACCAGGAATTCAAGGGTCAGGGGCTTTCAAACATTATCGCCAGCTTTTTCTCGGCCTACATGGGCTCCGGCTCTTTCACACGCAGCGGAGTAAACTACCAGGCCGGGGCAAAAACCCCCATGTCGGCGATTTACGCAGCGCTGTTCCTGATGATTGTTTTGCTCACTCTTTCCTCTTACGCCTCTTATCTGCCCAAACCTGCCATGGGAGGCATCATTCTGCTGGTAGGCTACAATCTGATCGATTTTCACCACATCAAACAGGTTTTCGACAGCAGTGGCCGGGAACTTATCGTTCTTGGGACCACCTTGTTCGGGGCTCTTTTCTTTGAGCTTGAAACTGCTCTTTTCTCAGGCATCGGACTTTCTCTTTTCTTCTATCTTGAAAAAACAGCCAAGCCGAACATCGCCATACTCGGAACGACAAAAACGCATCGATTCATCAATATCATTCGCAATAAGGAGGTGCAAGAATGTCCGCAACTCAAAATCGTGCGAATTGACGGATCCATTTATTTTGGAGCTCTCGAAGTAGTCTCGGATTTCTTCAACTCCATTTATGAAAAAGGTGAAGTCAAAAATGTTTTGATTGTCGCCAAGGGAATCAATTTTATTGACCTGGCCGGGGCTACCTGGCTGGAATATGAGGCAAAACGATGGAAGGATCGCGGAGGAGGCATCTACTTCAGCGGACTCAAGATCGTGAGCCAGCAGATTCTCAGAAAAGGCGGATTCCGGGAGTCCATCGGAGAAGAGTATTTCTTTGCTGACAAAAGAGATGCGATCCGAACCATTTATGACAACCTGGACAAGGATATCTGCGCCACCTGCAAAGTTCGTATCTTTCACGAATGTTAAAGCAGCATGAGTAACATCAAAGAGAAGATTCCAATATTGCAATGGCTTCCCGGCTATCAGCGATCCTGGTTCAAACACGATCTTTTTGCCGGACTCACCGTGGGAATCATCCTGATTCCGCAGGGAATCGCTTATGCTACAATCGCAGGACTGCCCCCTATTTACGGGCTATACACCGCCCTTGTGCCTCAGATCGTCTATGCGATCATGGGAACCTCCCGCCAGCTCTCTGTCGGACCAGCGGCCATGGATTCCCTGATTGTCGCTTCAGGGGTTGGAGCACTGGCAACCATGGGAACCGAGAATTTTGTCGCGATTTCTATCCTTTTGGCCTTCCTGGTCGGCTTGTTCCAGTTTTTGTTCGGCCTTTTTCGCCTGGGTTTCCTGGTCAACTTTTTATCTCGTCCCGTAATCAGTGGGTTCACATCCGGCTCAGCCATCATCATCGGTTTGAATCAAATCGGCAACCTCACGGGTATGAACCTGGAACGCAGCAACCACATCCAATTCCTGTTTCAAAACTTGTTTCAAACTGACAACGCAGTTCACTGGCCCTCCCTGACACTCGGAGTGTTGACTGTTGTGTTTCTCCTCCTTATGAAGCGGTTTTTCAAAAAAATCCCGGCCTCACTCATCGTTGTCATCCTGGGGATTGCAATCGTCTATTTTCTGGGGCTAAACAATCGCGGAATCGATATTTTGGGTGCTATCCCGTCTGGTTTGCCCCCATTTCGAATTCCGGATTTCACAGAAGACATGATACGGGAAGTTGGAGGTCTCGCCCTGACTCTTGCCCTTATCGGCTTTCTGGAGGCCATCTCTATTGCCAAATCCATGGAATCCAAACACAACAGCTATCAAGTTCACCCCAATAGGGAACTAATCGCGATCGGGCTTGGAAACATGGCCGGATCCTTCTTTCAAACCTACCCGGCCACCGGAGGGTTTTCGAGAACGGCCGTCAACGACGAGTCTGGCGCCAAAACCCCAATGTCGTCCCTTGTCGCTGCACTGGTGATCGCTCTTACGTTGCTCTTTCTTACCCCTCTTTTCTATTATTTGCCCACACCGATACTCGCGGCTATCATCGTTGTTTCAGCCTACGGGCTCCTCGATTTTTCAATGCCCAAGAATTTACTGACCTTTAATCGCAGGGACCTGATCATTCTCAACAGCACGCTCCTGTTTACCCTTTTTGTAGGTATCAAGGAGGGGATTCTGTTCGGTATCATATTGTCCCTGGCTATGTTGATCTATAAATCAACCAAACCCCATATGGCCGTATTGGGACAGGTTCCGGGAACGCATTTCTACAGGAATGTGAGGCGGTTCCAAAATGTGATCACAGACCCGGAAATTCTCATTGTGCGATTCGATGCCCAGCTCTATTTTGCGAACACCAATTACTTTAAAGACAAGCTCAAGCAATTTGTGCGCAAAAAAGGACCTGAACTGCGTCTGCTCATTATTGATGGTGAAAGTCTCAATGCCCTGGACAGCAGCGCCATCTATGCGCTTGAGGAAATCCTGGATTTTTTCGCGAACAAGGGAATCGCGATTGCCTTTTCCGGTCTCAAAGGGCCCGTTCGCGATGCCCTGGTCAAATCACAGCTCATGAAGAAAATACGCTACGACCGCTGTTTTATGAGCATCCAGGAAGCCGTTGATTCATACCGTAGCAATGGATTTGAATCCTCTGAAGGATATTCCTACCAGGAGTACACCAAACAGGCAAATCGCTAGCGACTGAATCTGATCGGTTTGCTTTGATCAAATTCAAATATTTCGTATCTTACTTCTCTCTACTGATTCGAAGCAAAAGTGCTTGTAACAGAAGTTACATTGCTTAAGGCCTCTTTTGCTAACTTTGAATGATTCTAAACAATAAAGCATTGATAATATGAAAGTTGAACAGTTATTTACAGGATGCCTTGCCGAGATGGCTTACTACATTGAGTCGGATGGTGAAGCGGCAATCATCGACCCCTTGAGGGAAACAGAGCCATATGTTCGCATGGCGGAAGCAGACAACGCGAAGATCAAGTATATTTTTCTAACGCATTTCCATGCGGATTTTGTGTCCGGTCAGTATGACCTTGCCCAGAAGACAGGGGCCAAAATCATTTTTGGACCCAATGCGACTGCAGATTATGAGATCTACAACGGAAAAGACGGAGAAGAGTTCCCACTTGGAAAAGGAAAGATCACTCTTTTGCACACTCCGGGTCACACCATGGAGTCTTCGTCCTACCTGATCACAGATGAAAATGGAAATACGCCCTATGTATGTACGGGAGATTGCTTGTTTATCGGTGACGTAGGTCGCCCTGATCTGGCGGTCAAATCAGACATGACCCAGGCAGATCTCGCCGGTCATCTTTTTGACTCTTTGAGAAATAAGATCATGACACTTCCTGATGACATCATCGTATACCCGAATCACGGTGCAGGATCCGCTTGCGGTAAGAACATGAGTTCCGAAACCTTCGACACCCTGGGCAATCAAAAGAAAACAAATTACGCGCTCAGAGCCGACATGACCAAAGAGGAATTCATCAAAGAGGTGACTACAGGATTGAAGCCACCACCACAGTACTTCCCGAACAATGTCAGAATGAACAAATCGATCAATAAGAATATCGACGAGGTCATTCACAAGGGCACTACTCCACTCGATGCTGAGACCTTCCACGAAATGAGCCTGCAAAAGGACATTCTTGTGGTGGATACAAGATCAAAAGAAACGTACACGGAAGAAGGAACCGTGCCAGGTGCCTGGTATATCGGTCTCGATGGAACTTTCGCCCCATGGGTGGGAGCATTGATTAGAGACATCAATCAAAAAATTATCTTCATTGCGGAAGATGAAACACGCGTCAATGAGATCGCTACACGATTCTCAAGAGTTGGTTACGACAATACCCTCGGGTATCTCTTTGGAGGAATCAAGAACTGGATCGATCACGGTTATGAAGTGGATAAAATAGGTTCCATCTCCGGACATGAATTTGCCCAAAAACTGGAAGAAGGATCTCTGGTGAATCCATTGGACGTGCGAAAAGAATCTGAGTATTTGTCTGAGCATGTAGTCGGCGTGGAGAACTTCCCACTTGACTTTATCCATGACAACTTCGCAGAGATTGATCCGAACAAGGAATACACCCTGCATTGCGCCAGCGGATACCGTTCACTTGTCGCAGCTTCAATCTTTCAAGCAAATGGTGTCAAGAACGTGACAGATGTGCGCGGAGGTTTTGCTGACATCAAGGCCGCTGAAGCTCCACTTACAGATTATGTTTGTCCGACAACCTTGTTGTAGTTTAAATTTAAATAGTGTTAATTGGGGAGCCCTGTGCTCCCTTTTTTTGTATTATTGAACAAAGATTATAACATGAATTCTATGAAACGTACCGTTCAAACCCTAATGCTGTTTTTTTTCATTAGCTCGCTCTCAGTTTCTTGCGGAAAAGGGTCCGGGGATGATTCTTCTTTGGTGACGCCCGAGGAACTGTCACTCAAACAAGAAGAGATCATCCTGATCGATGTGAGAACCCCGCAGGAGTTTGAGCAGGGACACCTCGAGAATTCGGTAAATATCAACATTGCCGACAGATCCTTTAAAGAAGAGGTCGGAAAACTGGACAGGAGCGAACCGGTCTATGTTTACTGCAAGGTGGGCGGAAGAAGTGCCAAAGCCGCAAGCATCCTGAGGGAGATGGGTTTCGAAGAGGTATATGACCTTGAAGGAGGCATACGGAATTGGGAAAAAAGCGGAATGAAAGTTGTAAAATGAAGATTCTAAAATAGTTTTCGGTTTTGAAATCCTTATTTGGCTTTACTATTTTACTTCTCGTGCTGAGCGCATGCGAGCCCTCTCTATCGGAAAAAGAGATCAGACATTACAGGGAGCAGGGCGATGAAATTGTCAAATCTGCATCTGAGAAACTTTCTGGCACCCTGATGTCAAAGATGAAAGAAGGCGGGGCGACTGAGGCAATAGGATTCTGCCATCAATCAGCCCTTCCCATCACAAAAAAGATGGGCGCCTATCACGATGTTGAAATCAAAAGGACTTCACTCAAAATCAGAAATCCTGAGAATCTTCCCAGTGAAGAAGAATTGAAGGTCCTTCTTTATTACGAAGACAAACTGGTCGAAGGGAAAGAGTTGAACCCACTTGTCAGTCTTGATCCTTCGGGCAGACCCAGTTATTACGCACCCATTCGTGTCCAAAAAAAATGCCTCATGTGCCACGGCACTCCCAAACAGGAGGTTTCGTCAGCCATTGATTCCATTCTAAAGGTCAAATACCCTGAAGACCTGGCAATCGGATATAACGAAGGAGACTTGCGCGGTATTTGGAGCATTTCCTTCCCTAAGATTGAAAAGTAAATTCGGGAAATTATTCCCGAATTTTGCTAACTTACTGGACGATAAGCAAAACTGTTTAAAATCCAATGAAATCAAACTATCAAATCCTGATTGTGGGTGGGGGTACAGCGGGTATCATGGTCGCCGCCCAACTGAAAAATGCAAATCCTAATCTTGACGTCGGACTCATCGACCCCGCCGATACGCATTACTACCAGCCTGCATGGACCCTTGTCGGAGCCAATACCTACGATTTTGACAAGACGGCTCGAAAAATGTCAACCCTGATCCCGAAAGGGGTCACCTGGATACAAGAATCCGTTACGGAATTCAACCCCGACAAGAACAACCTGAAAACGGACAAAGACCAAACTCTAACCTATGATTACCTGGTTGTTTGCCCGGGTCTTCGAATGGCGCCTGAGCTTGTAGAGGGGCTGCAGGAAGCCATGGACCAAGGTGTGGTCTGCAGTAATTATACGGACCCGAATCACACCTGGGAGACCATTAAAGGCTTTCGAGGAGGTACAGCCTTGTTTGCCATGCCTACAACGCCCATCAAATGCGGAGGAGCGCCTCAGAAGATCATGTACCTGGCCGACGATCATTTCCGCAGGAACGGAATTCGAAAGAATACAGAGGTTGTTTTTGCCATTCCCGGCGGTGTTATTTTTGCCGTCAAGCGAATTGCAGACACGTTGATGACAGTTGTTGACCGCAAGGACATCAATGTTCGTTTTTTTCACAAGCTGGTGAAAGTCGATGCCGAAGAAAAAATCGCCTGGTTCGAGATCGACAAGGATCTCAGTGCCGGAGGCTGCGTCGTGATGTCTGACGATGATGATAAGACCATCGACAAAGAAATACAGTACAATTACAAAGATGTAAAGGTCTCTCAGAAAGACGGTCGCTACGGCATTCACTTTGACATGATGCACCTGGCGCCTCCCCAGGCGGCACCGCATTTTATAGCAAACTCTGCGCTTTCAACCGCCGACGGTTGGCTCGAGGTAGATGAGAAGACCCTGCAGCACAAGAAATTCAAGAACATTTTTGGCCTTGGAGATGCGGCCCAGCTTCCAACAGCCAAAACGGGGGCTGCTATACGAAAGCAGGCTCCTGTGGTGGTAGACAATCTGCTGAGCATGATCAGCTCAGACAAGCTTACAGACGAGGCCTACAACGGGTATTCATCCTGTCCATTGGTCACGGGTTACGGCAAAATGGTGCTGGCCGAGTTCGACTACAGCAAGGAATTCAAACCCGACCCAAAGCTCAAGGACTTCCCATTCATGCTGAAGGATTCATCGAAGGAGCACTGGAGACTTTGGATCCTGAAAAAATATCTTTTGCCCTACCTGTACTGGAACAAAATGATGAAGGGGATCCGGGTCTAAAAACTCAGACTCACTTCAGAAAGTCAGGCTCACCCCCAGCAAGAAATTGATTTCGGCCTGGGGGTAATAACCGGCACCCGTTATGGTCTGTACCTCACCTGGAATTGACCAGGTATCGTCGTAGGTAAAGAAATACCCGTTCGAGACGTATTTGGCGTTGAGAAAATTATTCAGCATCCCGTTAAAAACAACGGATTCAAGCAACTTCCCGGGTCGAATTTCGTAGCTTACCTGCAAATCATTGACAAAATAGGCGTCCAACCTCGAATCAGGGTGTTCTATGTTGCTCATGTACTGCTCCCCAACATATTTTGCCAGCCAGCTGATTCTAAAGTCGTCAAGAGGCTCATAGACCAGGTTGCTCGCTGCAATAAAACCGGGGGAGTAAGCCAGGTCGGTGTTTCCGAAATCCGTTAGAATCCCGTCAAACTCAAAGAGCTTGTCGATGTTCTTGTTCAAGCTGACTGCAAAATTGGGCTGCCAGAGGAGATTTTTTGTAAACCGGATGGCCGCATCAACTTCGAGGCCCAGTCGATAGCTCTCCCCTACGTTATCCGCAATCGGGTTGCCGACGTCGTCAAGCTCACCTGTCAAAACGAGTTGATCCCTATAGTACATGTAATAGAGATTGGTTCGTAAAATGAAGTTCTCAGTCAGGTACTTCCATCCCAGCTCGAAATCGTCCAGGGTTTCGGGACGCACCTCGGGATTTGCCAGATAGTCGGCTCGTTTCGGCTCTTTATTGCCGCGAGCGTAAGAGAAGTAGAACTGGCTGTTATCCTGGAAATAACTCACCCCGAACTTCGGATTGAAAAAGTTGTTGAGGTCCTCCAAATCGACTGGAATCGGCCCTTCATCAATTCCCTCCACTTCATAGTCAACTCTTCTGTATTGAAGATCTCCGAAGACGCTCCAGTTGTCGTTTACGGTGTAATTTGCTTTGACAAATAGGTTGAAATCCGTTTTCAGGCCCGTATTCTCATAGAACCTCTGATCGGGCGTCTCGCTTGCAAAACGCGCCCATTTGACCTCTCCAAAATGATCCCCGTCGTATTTGTTGAGTGCTCCCCCAATGATCAGGTTCAGGTTATCAAAATCCTTGAGCAGGGAGAAGGTCATGCCGTAAAAATCATTGTCGAGCCATTTTCTTCGCACAAGGTCCGTGGTGCTGATCTGTTCCCCGTCAACTTCAATCGGATCAAATCCGTAAGTGGCAAAATCCCCATCGTTGATATACTCCTCGTAGAAGCCGCGTCCATAGGTATAGTGAAAGGCAAGGTTCCCGGTCCATTCATTGCCAAAGTCATGGTTGATGTGGAGCTGGTAGTGGTCCTGCTTGTAATCGTCCACCTGGTTGTCGTAAAACCCGACTAACGACCCCTGGTCATCGTAGATTTCCCCGGCTGGGTTATATCGCCTGTCCGTCTCGAGAGTTTCCGCATCGATGCCGTACCAAGCCTGGTAAGTCACCTCATGTCCTCCAAAGGCAAGGGCTTTGAACATGGTTCTGTCGCTGAAGATCGTGGCAGACAGGAAGAGTGATCTGAGATCAGAGGAGGCTCGGTCAATGTACCCATCGGATTGAATCGTCGAAACGCGCCCCGAAAACTCGGCCTTATACTTTGCGTCGCGATTGATTACTCCCGTTCCAAAAATAGTGTTGGCTTTGATGGTGTTGTAGGAACCCCCTGAGAAATTGACCTGTGCAAAGGCGTCATCCCGGACGCCATCCGTTGACAAACTCAGACTGGCACCGAAAGCTCCGGCCCCATTCGTTGAAGATCCCACTCCGCGTTGTAATTGTACGCTTTGAGTCGAACTCGCAAAGTCAGGAAGATTGACCCAAAAGGTCCCATGAGACTCACTGTCGTTGAGTGGAATTCCGTTAATGGTCACATTCACACGCGTCGCATCGCTTCCCCGAACACGGATTCCGGTGTAACCGACTCCGTTACCCGCATCCGAGGTGGTAACCACGTTGGGCAAAAAGTTCAATAAAATTGGCAGGTCCTGGCCCAAGTTTCGGGCTTCAATCTCCTCCTTGGTCACATAGCTTTGGGTAAAAGGCGCATCTTCCTCCACACGCGTTGCCTTGACCAGGACCTCATCCAGTTCGATGGTGTCCTTGAGCATGCTCGTATCCTGAGCAAAGATCATTGAGCTGAAAAGAATCAACAGCGTACAAATTCGTAATTTCATAATTCTCCCGATTAGGAATTCAATTAATCTGACGAATCAAAGGAGTGAATATTCGCGTTTGCACTGTTGCGCCATTAGAATTTTGGCGCTTTCCCTAAACAGCATTACCTGTTCCAGGTTCAATGGGTTTAATCTCAGCCTTGGCAGGCACCCCTTTCAAGATCGATGCAAAGATAGTCAACAATGCAGAACTGTAAAACAAATTCAGTCAATATTCGGCTTTCGCCTAAGGGCCTTCTTTTTCGAATGCTGTTTCTTGCTCTCGGCCCTTTTGATCTTGATTCCTTTGGAGACTTTGGTCGGAATTCGTTTACGCGGTTTTTTCAGGGCACCCTTGAGCAGGGTCACCATCCTTTCAGCTACCAACGCTTTGTTCCGGTGCTGGCTTCTGCTTGCATCGCAGGACAGGATCAGTTCCCCGCTTGCCGTGAGCCGATGCTCGAGACGGTCCATGAGGCGCAATTTTTCGAAATCCGAAAGGGCCTGGGACCCTGGAATATCCAGGCTTCCGACAACCTTCGAAGAGACCTTGTTCGCGTGCTGCCCCCCGGGACCACCCGATCTGACGGCCTTGTATTTGATCTCACTGAAAACGAGCTTCTCATTCATGGGGTCTGTTTTTCAACAATCGGTCAATATGATCAATTGCTGTTTCCATACGCTGATCCTGGCTCCCGCTCAAACGAATGTACTCCCGATCGAAATCGATCAAAGCCTGCTCAAAGGCCCGAAACATCTCTTCTCTCTGATGGGGCCTGTCCCTGAGGTCATCGGGTTCCCAGGGAACGTCAATGTCGGTAAGCAGGTACAGGTCATAGGTGTTCAATTCGGCATATTTTCGCAAAAGCGGATCCACCCGGCCCTCGTAGTAATGCCCGGAATACACCAGGGTTTCAAGAAGATCCGTATCGCAAATCAAGACCCGGTTGGCCTCCATTGCGAGCTGATTTTCGAGACGCATCTGTCCTTTTGCGATCGGGAGCAGGTCGGAATATTCGCAGATGATTTGAGTGCGATTAAATTTTTCCTGGAGATAGTCCCGTGCAAACTCCGGGACCCAAACGGTTTCATAATGCTCCGCAAGCAATTTGGCCAGGGTCGTCTTGCCTGTAGATTCAGGGCCAAACAACACGACTTTGACCAGGTTTACTGCTCGCTGCTTAAGATCTTCTTCCATGACAAATAGCCATAAATTGCAATAATGGTGAATACAAGATACTGGAGGCTTGTAAAGGCCAATCCCTTGTAAAGATACAAAGGCACCGAGATTATGTCTCCAATGATCCAATAGATCCAGTTTTCGATCTTTCTTTTGGCCATCAGCCACATCCCAACAAAAAACACGCCCGTGGTAAGGGTGTCCACATAGGCCGTCCAGCCGGTCCATTTGCCCTGTTGATAATACACCAGGAACACAAAAAGAAGGGTTCCAAGGAAAATCAGCACAGATCGAAGCTTTTCTTGGTCATCGGTTCTGCTGATCGGGGTATAATGGGTAGGATCCACCTTACGTGTCCAAATGAACCACCCG
>Ga0272441_10004048_pt1 | contig 27126 bp, 20 predicted proteins | sample SSMProp6N_FD_193582 | JGI IMG/M metagenome (GOLD analysis project Ga0272441, IMG submission 193582) | Marine sediment archaeal communities from Little Sippewissett salt marsh, Falmouth, MA, United States - SSM-Prop-6N | ecosystem: Environmental > Aquatic > Marine > Wetlands > Sediment ... | reverse complement strand
GACGCGCAGGGTGAAGTCATCTCCTGGAACCACGGCGCGGAAAAAATCTACGGCTATACAGGGGATGAGATTCTGTATCAGCCGGTGCTCAAGCTTGTGCCGGAAGGCAAGCGCACCCTGCACAGCAGCTTACTTGCCGGTATGAACACGCGGGATGACATGCCCGGGCTTCAGGGGACTGCCGAGGGCATGGGTCGGCGCAAAGACGGCAGTACGTTTCCGCTTGAATTTTCGATCACGCGCTGGGAAACGGCAGGCGCGAAAATGTACGGGTTTATCGTACGCGACATCACGGCGCGCAAAAAAGCCGAGGCTGAGCTGATGGCGCTCAATGAGCAGCTGTTCGAAAGCAACGAGGAGCTGCGCGCAAGCCGCCGCGCTTTGGAGAAAAGCGAGCAGCAGTTTCGCCGGCTTGTGGACACCATGAACGAGGGTTTGCTCGTGCGCGATGCGCAGGGATTTTTTTCGTACGTGAATGACCGGTTCTGCGAAATTATGGGCTATGAGCGCGACGAGCTGCTGGGCCGTACCGTGGATGAGTTTCTTGTTGAACAGGACATTGCACTATTGCAGGAACAGGTCGCGCGGCGCCGGCAAGGCAGCTACGAGGCCTATGAAATGAGCTGGCGCAGGCGCGACGGAACCGAGGTGGCTACAGCTGTTTCGCCGCGGCCCATTTTTGACGAGCAGGGGGATTTTCAAGGCAGTTTCGCCGTTATTACCGACATCACCGCCCAGAAACGCCTTCAGCGGCAGCGCCGCGAAGCCAGCGAGTTCCTCGAAAATATTTTCCGGACAACCAATGACGGCATCGTCGTAAGCGGTACTGACGGGACGATTATCCGGGTGAATGCTACTATTGAAAAGATGCTGGGATATGCTGAACAGGAGATGATCGGCATAACGGCACTGAGTTTTTTTCCGCAGGACGGTGACTTTCGCCGCCAGGCACTCGAGATGGCCGCCGTATTGCGTGAGAAGGGCTCGATTCAAAACTGGGAAACCGAATGGTGCCGCCAGGACGGATCCCGGCTTCCGGTTGAGATCAATGTTACTTTTTTGCGTGACCGTGACGGCAATGAGACCGGGGCCGTTGCGGCGGTGCGTGATATCACCGAACGGCGCGGGATAGAGCGGCAGCTGGTGCAGGCCGAAAAAATGAATTCGCTGGGTGAAATGGCCAGCGGGGTCGCGCATGATTTTAATAATGTGCTGACCGCCATTCTGGGCCGGGCGCAACTTTTGAAACGGGTGATCGGCGGGGTGCTGTGTCATGCTGACTCTGCCACGGCAGCAGAAATTGAAAAAGGGCTTTCCGTTATTGAGGGTGCGGCCCTGGACGGCGCTGAAACCGTACGCCGTATCCAGGATTTTTCACGCGCAGATACAAACCAGCGTTTTTCAGGGTCGGTTGACCTGGCAGAGGTCATCAGCGGGGCGCTTGATTTTACGCGGGCCCGCTGGAAAGATGCTGCCGAGCTGAAAGGTCTGAGATACCGCATTGAGAACACGATCAGCGGCCCCGTGCCGGTTGTGGGCAACGCGGCTGAACTGCGCGAGGTGTTTACCAACCTTATTAACAATAGTCTTGATGCGATGCCCCAGGGGGGCACGCTCCTTTTTTCCGCGGTGTGCGATGCCGGGTCGGCAGCCGTTACGGTACAGGATACCGGTGCCGGTATAGCGCCGTCCATTATCAATCGGATTTTCGATCCTTTTTTTACCACCAAGGGCCCCCAGTCGACCGGACTGGGTATGAGCGTGTCGTACGGTATCATCAGGCGGCACAAGGGCACTATCAGTATACATAGCGAGGAAGACAACGGTGCAGCGTTTACCGTCACGTTGCCCCTGGGTCGTTTGCAGGGGCGCAGGCGGATCGACATTAAGCCCGCCCCGCAGGGGCCACGCCTGAACGTGCTGGTTATCGATGATGATGAGGATGTGCGCGAGGTGCTGGCCGATATCCTGACCGACGAAGGTCACCGGGTGGAAAGCGCTACCGACGGCCCTTCCGGAATTCAGCTGTTTCGTGACAAGCAGTTTGACATTGTGTTTACCGACCTTGGCATGCCGGGCATCTCGGGTTGGGATGTCGCCCGGGAGATCAAGGGCATCCGCGAACAGACCCTTTTGGCGCTTGTAACAGGATGGGATGTCCACTATCAGCAGGAGAATATAGAAAAATATCATATCGATTTTGTGCTGAATAAGCCTTTCCAGGTTTCGCATATCATGGAAGTGATCAGCATGGCGCATAAGCGTCTTGAGGGTCAATATTAAACGCATCTGCGCGCCGCCTTCACTATTCCGTCCCGCACACCCGCCGCTTGGGTACTGTGCGCTATGATGCCGCATCGTAAAAATCTTCGGCCGGATCAGCCTGCAGGTTCTGCGGGGCGGCCTTTTGGACACGCACGCCCTCAGGCGTGTAGGCAGATATGCGGTTGACGCATATGATGGTGCTGGCGTATACTATTGCGACTTGATGAAACTGAAAAATCGGCATGTGATGCTTCCGTGTGACGATTCAGGTCATGGATGCCCTGCTGCGTGCCCGCGTTTTTTTCAGATCCGGCATGAGGTTTTCGATGAGTTGGCCCGATATTTTTCTGGAATTTGTTTTTGGCCTGTTTGTCGTGTTGACCGTCTGCGGCGGCCTGCTGGCCGTCCGTACCCAGATCCTCATGTATACCGTGCTGGGAGCGGCCGTCGCCTTTCTGGGCGTGGCAGGTCTGTTCATGTTCCTGAACAGTACGTTTCTCGCTATGATGCAGATCCTGATCTACCTGGGAGCCATCTGCATCGTGCTCGTTTTCGGCATTATGGTCGGCTATACCCCGCGCCAGGTTGCAGAGCAGGGTATCCGTGGTCAGAACCTTCTGCTGGCCGTGCCGGCTTGTGTTGCCGCTGTCGTGCTGCTGCGCAGCGCCGTGGGCCGTACAATCTGGCCTGCACCACCGGATGGGCAGCGTGATTTTTCCCTCGTTGCAGTGGGGCGCCAGCTGCTGGAGCAGTATGCGCTGGCCTTTGAGCTGATTTCGGTTTTGCTGCTGATCGCCATTATCGGAGCGATTATCGTGGTGACGGTCAAGGAGGATCCCCGCTGATGCTTTCCCAGGACATGAAGACCTATCTTGTGGTGGCGGCCTTTTTGCTGATTATCGGTGTGTACGGCGTCGTGCAGCGCCGCAGCTTTATCGGCATGCTTATCTCGGCCGAGCTTATATTGACCGGCGCAGGCCTCAATTTTATGGCATTCAACCGTTTCATGGCGCCGGTGCCGGCTGTGGGCCAGGTATTTACTTTGATCATCATGGGTATCGCCGCGGCCGAAACCGCCATTGGCGTCAGCTTTATTCTGGCGGTGTACCGCCAGTTCAAGACCATCGATCCTATACAGCTGAATGAACTCCAGGAATCAATTCCGCATGAGGCGCCGGAGGATGATCAGGTCCTCGCGCCGTGCCGCCGGTCGCCGGGGGACAAGGTGGCATGATTTCGGTACCGGGTGCCGGTAACGGCACGCTGCTCATGCTGCTTGTGCCGCTTGTTCCGCTTTTGACAGCTGCGGCCGTGCTGGCAGCCGGCAAGCGTATTTTTGTGCGTGACTGCCTGAGCGTGGCAGGTGCCGTGCTGACCTGTGCGCTTGCCTTTGCCGCGGCCGTCGGGGTCATGCACGGCACCCGGCCCGACATGACCCTTTGTACGCTTTATCCCGGCATCTCGCTTCGTTTTTCCCTTGACGGTATCGGAGTGCTCTTCGCGGTTACCGCAGCGCTGATGTGGGTCGCTGCCGCGCTGTATTCAATCGGCTACATGCGGGCGCTGGGCGAACATGCCCAAAGCCGTTTTTATTTCTTTTATGCCGTCGCCCTGAGCGGGGGTCTGGGTGCAGCCTGCGCGGGGAATCTGTTCACATTATATCTTTTCTATGAGGTGATCAGCATCAGTACCTATCCGCTCGTCGCCCATCACCAGGACCGGAAAAGTTATGCGGGTGCCCGGAAATATATCGTCTACCTGATGTTTGCCTCTAAAGCCTTTTTGCTGCCTGCCCTGGCGATCCTCTATACCCAGTGCGGTACGCTCGATTTCAACCTGGATGATATCACAACCGGCATGCTGCCTGCAGGGGCTTCTCCGTTTCTGGTGTCTGTGTGCTATGTGCTGTTTGTTTTGGGCCTGGCCAAGGCGGCTTTGATGCCCCTGCACGGCTGGCTGCCCGCGGCTATGGTCGCACCGGCGCCGGTCAGCGCGCTGCTGCATGCCGTTGTGGTGGTCAAGGCCGGTGTGTTCTGCATCTGCCGGGTCATGCTGTCGGTGTTCGGTATTGATACGCTCGCGCGTCTGCACCTGGGCGTGCCCACAGCATACGCTGCATTGATTACCATTGTCGTCGCTTCGCTGATCGCCATGACAAAGACCGATCTGAAAGCCCGCCTGGCCTATTCTACCGTCAGCCAGCTTTCCTATATCATTCTCGGCGTAGCGCTGCTGTCGCCGAGCGGTATCACCGGCGCCCTGTTTCATATCCCGGCACACGCGGTTGCTAAAATTACCCTTTTTTTCTGTGCGGGGGCGATCTTTTCCATGACCGGCAAAAAAGATATCCGGGACATGGGAGGGCTGGGCCTGCAGGTGCCCTGGGTGTTTGCAGCCTTCGGGCTGGCGGCTTTGAGCATGGTCGGTGTTCCGCCGGTGGGCGGTTTTATCAGCAAGTGGTACCTGGCGCTCGGAACGGTCGAGGTCAACAATGTGATCCTGCTGGCAGGGCTGCTGGTCAGCAGCCTGCTTAACGCCGTGTATTTCGGCGAGGTCGTCGTGCGCGCTTTTTACGGAAGGCCTCCGGCCAGTGCACCGATTACCTGCGCGCGCGGACGAAGTACCGTGCTGGTGCTTATGCTGGTCTCTCTGCTGGTAACGTCTGCGCTTTCCGTGGCGCTTGGCATCTGGCCGCATGCGGTCATTGACCTGATTGCCGCGCGGGTGCTGCCGTGAAACATGCAATGATTGGGATGAACATGGTGAAGCGTTTAAAGGTTGTACCGGCTGTTTGTATCGCATTCCTGCTGGCCGGGGCCGCAGTTGATATTGCCGGGGCCTCCGGGGGGCATGCCGGCCCGCTGGCCTTCCCCGGCTTTTGGTCGCTGTTCGGCCTCGTGGGCTGCCTCTTTCTTGCGGGCGCGTGCAAACTGGCAGCGCACGTTTTGAAACGTCCGGAGACGTATTATGACGATGATCTTTGATATGGCGCTCCACCCTGCCGCGCTGTTCCTGGGAGCGGCCCTGCTACTGGCCTGCGTTCGGTTCGGGTTTCTGCGGCGGGTGCTGTTGCTGGGCACGCCACTAGCGGCCCTGGCCGCGGCCTCACGGCTGCCTGAGGTCTTCGGACATCTGCAGTACCTTGGATTGGATATTGTGTTTGGTCGCGTCGATCCGCTGGCGCGTTCATTCCTGTATGTACTTATCGTGTTTGCGGGCCTGGGAGCACTGTACGGTCTGCAGGTGCGCTCGCGCACCCGCCAGGCTGCGGCTTTTGCCTATGCTGCCGGGTGCACCGGCGCGGTTTTGGCAGGGGACTTTCTGAGCCTGTTCGTGTTTTGGGAGCTGATGGCCTTCTCGTCGGTTTTCCTGATCTGGGGCGGCAGCCCGCGGTCGGCAGCCGCGGGGTTTCGTTATATACTTTTGCACGCGGCAGGGGGCCTGGTCCTGCTGGCGGGCATACTGCTACGCGCGCGCAGCGGCGCACCGCTCACGTTTGGGCTTCTTGCTGTGGACGGGATGACGCTTCCCGACATGCTGGTTCTTACCGGATTTCTGCTTAATGCGGCTGTGCCGCCGTTGCATGCCTGGGTGGCCGACGCCTACCCGGAAGCAGCGCCCGATGCCGTCGTGTTTTTGTGCGCTTTTACGACCAAGGTAGGCGTCTATGTTCTGGCGCGCGGCTTTGCAGGGCTGGAGATTCTGGCGCCGCTGGGAGCGGCCATGGCCCTGATCGCGGTTGGGTATGCCGTTGTTGAGACCGATGCGCGCCGCATCCTGGCCTATCATATTGTCAGTCAGGTGGGTTACATGGTCTGCGCCATCGGTATCGGCACGGAACTTGCCTTGAATGGGGCCTGCGCGCATGCTTTTTCAAATATTGTGAACAAGGGCCTGTTGTTTATGGGCGTCGGCGCTGTCGTGCTGCAGACCGGCCGGGGCCGCCTGCATGAACTGGGCGGGCTTGTCCGCTTGATGCCGCTCACGCTTGTCCTGACCATGGTCGGCGGCCTGGCCATTTCCGGCCTGCCCCTGACCGGAGGATTCGTGAGTAAATCAATGGTGATCAGTGCTCTTGAACAGGCGCACCGGCCGGGCCTTGAGCTGATGCTGATGCTTGCCGCGATCGGCACGTTTTTATCCGTGGGTATTAAGCTGCCGTTGTTTATCTGGTTCGGCAGCCCGAAGACCGTCTATAGCACTGAGCGGCCTCCCGGCGATCCGCCCTTGACCATGCTGCTGGCGATGGCCCTGACCGCCGGCCTGACCCTGGCGGCCGGCGTGTTTCCGGGCCTGATGCGGGCGCTGCTGCCCTTTCCGGAATCCTGCCCCGTGTATACGCCGGCGCATGTCAGCCATACCCTGCAGCTGTTGGCAGCAACCGCCATGGGGTTTTATGTCCTGCGTCGTTTTCTTGAACCGAAACCCGGTATACTGCTCGATGTGGACTGGCTGTACCGTTGCGGCGCAACCCTGCTGATGCGTTTGTGCTCCGGGCCGCTCAACCGCCTGAACGACTGGGTCGGCGAGCTGTATCAGCGCGCAGGAGTAGGGCCTGTGCAGGAGGCTTCGGAGGGCCTGACGCGGTTTGACCGCAGCGGCATTGACGGCTTTATCGACGGGCTGGCATGCCGGACCCTGGAGGCCGGGGATATTTTGCGCAGGATACAGACCGGTAAGATTCAGCACTATATCGGCGGCGCGGTAATTTTTTTCTTTTTGCTGCTGATCATCGTTATGCTGCACTGATTGCGGCAGCCGACAGTTCGGACATGACACATGGATGAGTATCTGCTTTTTAACAGCCCCGGGTATCCGGTGTTAAGCTACATCGTTCTTATGCCTCTTATAGGCGCCCTGGTGTGCCATCTTCTCCGGGGGGACCTTGCGCTGAAGGTCTGGGGCCTTATCGTTACCTGCATTACGGCGCTGGCGTCTCTGCCGTTGTACACGGTTTTTAACCGTACGACCGCCCGCTATCAGTTCGCTGAAGTGCGCAGCTGGATTCCGGCACTCGACCTGAACTACGTTGTCGGTGTGGACGGCATCAGCGTGCTGCTGGTGCTGCTTACCACGCTGATGATGCCCTTGTGCATCCTGTGTTCATGGCATTATATCCGCGAGCGCCTGGCCGAGTTCATAATCGTGCTGCTCCTGATGGAGTCGGCCATGATCGGGGTCTTTATCAGCCTGAATACGGTGCTTTTTTATATTTTTTGGGAGGGTATGCTGATACCCATGTACCTGCTGATCGCGGTCTGGGGCGGTCCCCGCAAGGACTATGCCTCCATCAAGTTTTTCCTCTATACCCTGATCGGCAGCCTTTTTCTCCTGCTGGCCCTGATCGTGTTGTACGTGCAGACCGATACGTTCTTTATTCCCGAACTGATGTCCTGCGGCCTGTCCTTTTCGCTGCAAATGCTTGTCTTCATCGGCTGTGCTGTTGCTTTTGCCATCAAGATACCGCTGTATCCGTTCCATACCTGGCTGCCGGCCGCCCATGTTGAAGCCCCTACCGCCGGCAGCGTTATCCTTGCCAGCCTGCTTTTGAAGATGGGGTGTTACGGGTTTTTGCGTCTGGCGCTGCCTATTACGCCGGACGCGGCGGTTTTCTGTGCGCCGGTCATGATCGCCCTTGCGCTGGTGTCGATTGTTTTCGGAGGCTGCCTCGCGCTTGCCCAGACCGATATCAAGCGCCTGATCGCCTATTCGAGTGTCGCCCACATGGGTTTTGTGACCCTTGGTATTTTCCTGTTCAGCAGCAGGGGGCTCAAGGGAGCCGTGCTGGAGATGATCAATCACGGTGTTATTACCGGCGCCCTGTTTATCGGTGTGGGCATGCTCTACGAGCGTACCGGCAGCCGCGAGATCCGCAACAATTCCGGCCTGAGCATGCTCATGCCGGTGTTTGTCGCCTTTATCGCCCTGTTCGGCCTGGCAGCACTGGGTTTTCCGGGCACGAACGGATTTGTCGGCGAATTTTTGATTATGGTGGCGGCGTTCGGCTCCTGCACTCCGGCGGCGATCCTGCTGGTGCCGGGAGCGGTCCTGAGCGCTGCCTATATGTTGCGCCTGTTGCAAAAGCTGATCTGGGCCGACTGTGACGGTATTTACTGTCTGCCCGTGCATGCCGGCGACGGGTTCTACGTGACCGTGAGCGACCTGACCGTCAGGGAATGGTCTATGATGGCCGTGCTGGCGGTTCCGGTTGTGTGGATCGGGCTGTACCCGGGCCCGCTGCTGGATATCATGGGTTGCAGTGTCGAGCACTTGTTGCAGTACTGGCCACAGGTGCCCTGAGCGTGTATGCCCGGGCACGTCGTCCGGACACAAGGAACAGTGTTATGGCTGATACAGTTGTGCTGTTTTCCCCTGAACTGGTCCTGACAGGTATGGCTGCCGTGTTTTTTGCCTTTTCCCTTACGCGGCCCCATCCCATGCTGCTGCAGGCAGTCGCCATGGTGTTCGCGCTGATGGCGCTAATCGCTTCTACGTTTACGTATGCCACGAGCGGCGTGCTTTTTGCCGGTGCGTACAGGGTTGACCCTTTTGCCCAGACATTCAAAATACTCATATCGCTGGGCATGCTTCTGGTGTTGTGGCTTGGAGCCGGACTGCGGGGAATCAAGCGCAGTGTGCGGCCCGAGTATTATTTCTTCTTCGCCCTGAGCTGCCTGGGCCTGATGATGATGTGCAGCGCGACCGAACTCCTGACGATCCTTCTCAGCCTGGAGATATCATCGTTTTCGGTCTATATCCTGATACCGCTGCGTTTCGGTGTCGGGCAACGTGCGCCCCTTGAAGCCGGCATCAAGTATATTCTTTTCGGCATGGTCGCGACCGGCATCACCCTGTACGGCATGAGTTTTCTGTTCGGGCTGACCGGCACCACCGACCTTGTGGCTATTGTGGCGGCCCTGCCGCGGCCGCTGTCTCTCCAGCCCTTGGCCCTTATCGGGCTGGTCATGATGCTGTGCGGTATATTTTACAAGCTGGCGCTGTTTCCCATGCATTTCTGGATGCCAGATATTTTCGTGGGTGCGGCCCATGAGACCACGGCTTTTGTGGCCACCATTCCCAAGATCGCGGCCACGGCCCTGCTGATCCGGGTCGTGACCCTGTGCGGCCCGAACACGCAGTTGAGTATTATGCTTGCTATTATGGCCGTGCTGTCAATGACGCTCGGGAACCTGCTGGCACTCGCCCAGGACGATATCAAGCGGCTGCTTGCCTACTCCAGCATCGCGCATGCCGGCTACCTGATCATCGGCGTGCTGTGCATTGAGCCGTTCGGCCTGCTTTCATCAATGTACTACATCTACGGGTACCTCTGGATGAGCCTGGCCTGTTTTTTCGTGATCTACAACCTTGCGGACGATGGCCGCAATATCCGTTTTCGTGATCTTCGGGGCCTGTACAAGCGTTCACCCATGATGGCGGGCGTGCTCGTGCTCGGTGCGATCGGGCTGGCCGGCCTTCCGCCAACGATCGGTTTTACGGGAAAGTTCATGATTTTTGCCGCGGCGCTCAAGCAGAAGTACTACTGGCTGGTGGGGCTCGCGGTATTCAATGTGTGCGTTTCGGCCTTTTATTATTTACGTCTGGTGCGGGCCGCCTACAGTAATGTCGAGCATGAGACTGAACCGATAGATCTCAGCCTGGCCGCCAATCTGCTTGGCCTTCTGATCATTGTCTCTATTATCATAGGTGGGCTGCTGCCGCAGAATTTTTTGAGCCTGGCGCGAGAGGGACTGCTGGCGGTTATGCAGTAGCGGGCTTCCGGCCGGTCGCATAGATTCTAACCACATAGTAGCGTCGTGCCATGCCGTCGCCGCGTCAGCCTTTTCTTGTCGATGTCGAGCAGATGCCTGTGGTGCTGTCTGCCAGCCGCAGGACCGATCTTGCCGCATGTTTTCCCGACTATTTTATTGAGAAATTGCAGGAATATCCTCCTGAGCGTGTGCACACGGTCGTGGTCTGGACCAAGAACCCGCATCATATGCTGACGGACCGGCGCCTGCGCGGGGCGCTTGAGCGTTACCGTCAGCTTTACATTCATCTGACCATTACCGGCCTGGGTGGCAGCGTGCTCGAGCCGCGTATTCCAGCCTGGCAGGAAGTTGCCGGCATGCTGTCGGGACTTGTTGAGCTGACCGGGGATGCGCGCCGCATCAGCCTGCGTTTTGATCCGATTATTCGCGTTGATGCGGACGGCACGCTGATTTCCAATGTTGAACTTTTTGATCCTGTCGCCCGTGAAGCCGGCCGGGCCGGCGTACCCCTGTGCCGCACGAGCTGGGTGGAGCCCTATGCCAAGGTCGAGCGTCGCCTGAAAAGTCTCGGCATACGGCTTATGCCGTATTCTTTTGAGGAACGCCGGCAGCAGGCGGATGAGTTTATCCGTATAGCAGAACGGCACGGCATGCGCCTGCAGTTCTGCGCTGTGCCGGGGTTCCCGCGGTCGCGCTGCATAGACGGGGACCTGCTGAGCGAACTGCATCCGGACGGGCTTGCGTGCTCGCGCAGGCGCGCGAAGGGGCAGCGGCCCCTGTGCGGTTGCACGCACAGCATCGACATCGGCTGGTACAGCCTGAAGTGCCCGCATGGGTGTCTGTACTGCTACGCCTCGCCTTTGGTGAAAGGCTGCTGAAAAACGTTCATCTGCGGCGTTGCACTCGTCATTCGTCACTGCGGCGTACACAACAGTACGCCTCATTCCTTGTGACTTCGTGCGCCTTGCATCTGAACATTTTTGAGCAGCCTTTTAGTCGGTCATTCCCCGGCGAAGCGACTGTGTCGCACTTCGCTTTGTACTGTCATTTCGAATCCGCCGCAGGCGGGGAGAAATCCTAAGGTCTTGATTTTGCTTCAAGCAACGATCTCTCCCGGAGCCTGCCCTGAGCGGAGTCGCAGGGGAGCAATTTTATGTTTCCCCTTCCTTGATGGGAGGGGGTAAAGGGCAAGGTCAGAAAAAAACGCATTGATTTTGCTGCTGCTTTTTGTTATGCTTTTATACTTACATACGGGTTGCTAGCTCAGCTGGTAGAGCAACTGACTCTTAATCAGTAGGTTCGGAGTTCGAGTCTCCGGCAACCCACCAGAAAAGCCAAAGCACTTGCGACGCTACGGAGCAAGTGCTTTTTTGTTTTTGCTGGTTGGCCTGTATATTTTTTAAGCTCGCTTTATGCTCAGGCCATCATGGCACAATAATACAGGCAGAGCAGTAGCCTGCTCTGCCTTTGGAAAGCCCCGCTTTTTTGTCTCGGGCCCATTGTGCTGTCAGGCACAATGGTCAATAGCTTTTTACGGCGCCAGTTGTATGCAATTAGCGTGTACGAGTGTATAAGAGCTGAAAGATGATGTGTTGTCGATCATTATTCTCCAGCCATTATTGCTCGCAACGCTGCCGATTACAGCTCCCTGCGGCCAGCTAAGAAAGCCTCCCCCTGTTACTGTATATCCATCGGGGCACAGTACTTCCCTTTCCTGATACTGAGATGGGCCTACAACAGCTATATTGCCGACTATGACTCTGTCGATTGTAGAGGCTCCCCCGATATCGTCAATCTCACAGACAACACTACCGTCGTCATTGATGGCCTGTATGGATTGACCTGCCGGGCAGCTGCCGGTTATTATCCGCTGTTTTTCGGCGAGCACGGCATTAATAGCCGTTATTTCGGATTCAAGCGCGCTTATCAGGGCGGCGTTGTGGGCTATCTGGTCTTCCAGTTGCGCATAATTACTAAGTTCCTGCTGAAGAGAGGATATGATGCCGGTATTGGTGTCGATCTGCAGTTGCAGGTCATCGATATTGTCCGCATTGGTATCGATCAGCACTTGAAGGCTTGCATTTTCCGCCTCGAGAGCCGCAATCTGCGTCTGCAGGGATACGATATCCGTGGCGTTGGCATCTATTTGCGCCTGCAGCGTTGCATTCTGAACCATAAGTGAGTCTATGGTATCTGCATTTGCAAGCACTCTTTCTTCGATGCTGTCAACTGTGGCCACTATTGAATCAACCTGGTCCTGCAGGGTGCTCACCTCGGCCTGCACTTCAATGATTTGTCCCTGCAGTTCAATGAACGGTTTGCCCTTGGGTGTTGTTCCTCTGCCGGCATATGCCTGTGCGCATAGGCATATCGCCAGCATGCAGACTATCGTTGCAATTGTGCCTGTCGTGATTGGTTTTTTCATGATTTCCCCCTGTACTGTTTGGTTTGATGTAGCTGTCCTGCTGAACCTTTTGTGTAGACGTATAGTATGTTTGTGGTAATAGTGCAAGAAAAAAATTTTCGATATTTGTGAAATTTGCTTTTTTTATTGAATTAAGGAGGTCTGATACACAAGGTGAAACATAAGTTTTGTCAGGTAGTTGGGCTTGAAAAAATGCCAGAATATGAACTTTATGTAAAAATTTTTATTAAAAAATTACATTTTTTGGTGGTAAAAGTAGTAAAGAATAGTGTGCATACGGTTCGATCCCGCGTTCGGGGGCATATTTGTCTTTGGAATGGTTTTTTTGCTGTGTCCCCAATATGGTGCTGACGTTGAGAGCATTAATCAAGATGCGGTTTAGAGGAAGGCACTCAGTGCGCCGTGGTCATAGAGAATTTTGAGGCCGATTGCTGTGAGAACGATTCCGCCCGTTACATCGGCATATCTGCCGATACACGTTGCGGCTTTGATGCGGCTGCCGATATGGATGCCGCTTGCGGTGCACAGGGCCGCGACCACCCCGATAATGAAAGCCGGAAACCATATCGGGATGTTCAGGATCGAAAGGCTCAGGCCCGCGGCAAGGGCGTCGATACTTGTGGCGACCGAGAGCACGACAAGCCTCAGGCCCCGGGTGGGGTCTGTCTTTTGTGGTTCGGCATGATGGTCATGAAAGCCCTCCCGGATCATATGGCCCCCGATCAACAGCAGCAGCAGAAATGCCGCCCAGTGGTCAAAGCGTTCAATGAACGGTTGGATCGTGCTTCCCGCTGCCCAGCCGATAATTGGCATGGTGAACTGGAAAAAACCGAAGTGCCAGGCAAGCCTGAGCGTGTGGCGGACGCTGACGCGGCGCAGGGTGATGCCGGCCGCAACGGACACCGCGAAAGCGTCCATTGCCAGTGCGAACGCTATGCCTAAAAGGGAGATCGTCGTCATGAAGGCGATAGATAATCAGCCGGTATGGGTCGTTGGTCTGCCGGGGGTGTCCGCCTTTGTCATCCGTTGGTCTCATTGCAGAGAAGGTGTTGCCGCCTCAGGTCTGCATGCAACGGCGGTTTCCCCGCATAAAAAAGGGCAGGGCCGTTGCACGGCCCTGCCCGGAAAAACGTATAGTGCTGCATCAGGGAATGGGAGGCACGTAGCCGGTGACCTCGACTTCTCCGTAGCAGTCGCCGACCCATATCGGGTAGAGGCCCGGCTCGAGTCCGAAGGGGAAAATCGCCCCGATTTTGAGCATGTTTTTTTTCTGTTTGTATTTTACCTTGCGCCACGCTATCACGCCCAGGTCGATTTCGCCGTACAAGTCAAAACCCTCACCGCCGGTTATTTTCAGCCTGCGGCGTATCGGTTTCTTGAACAGTTTTTCGGCGCGCACCTCTTTATACTGGATGTATAGCTCGCATGTTGGCTCAGCGGGTCCCATGATGATGAAGGGGAAGTCCTGCTGTGTCGCGGTACCGCTGTCCAGCGCAGCTGCCCAGGCGTCCGTGTACTGCAGGCCATTGCCGGTCGTGGTCTGGCCGAGTATGGACACGGGCGGCGCCCATGGCCCGCTGCTGAGCTCACCGTCGGTCATCCATTCAATCCAGTAGGTACCGGCCGGCAGATCGACATCCACCGTTGCGGTATTGGCAAATACCCAACGGTTGTCCGCGCATATGCCTGTATAGGCATCACGCTGCATGCCGGCAAACTCGGTAGCGGACAGGCGGTTCGTGGTCAGGTCGCCCCATACAACGCTGCTGTCGTTATCCGACGGGGGCCCGTCCCAGATTTGCACGTACAGGCCGGTCATGGTCGAGTTGTCCCGGGCAGCGCCTGTCTGATAGGCGAAAAACATGATGCTGTCTATATCCCAGCCTTCAGCGGGAACGGTGAAATCATCGGCTATGCGGTAGCCCTCTGAGAGTTGATGGCCGAAGCCCAGAATATTCATACCCAGGTTGGTCTGCAGGCGGCTGGCATCATCGGGGCTGCAGTTGTCCGAATGCGTGACGAGCGGGCCGTTGTCATAGAGTATTACGCCCTGCGCCCGTGAAGTCTGAGGGCATGCGATCAGCAGCGCAAGGGCAATGCCAGCCATGCTGACGATTGACGTGTTGAATGGTTTCATGAGGATTCTCCTTTCATGAATGCATGTTTACATTAATTGTACCTGATATCGCGGGCGGCTGCAACTGTGGAGCCGGGGTCAAATTTTTTTTGTTGTTATGTTGTCAGTATAGGTTCGGCCTTCCGGCATGTCAACAGCAAATGTGCAAATGCCGCATCGACTGTGGATGCGCATATCCGTTTTCCCGGGTCAGCGGCGTATGATTGTGTTCATTTAGTGTGTTTTTCTAGACACTACGGTTTCAACAATACAACTCGTTCGCCCTGAGCCTGTCGAAGGGTCAACGACGTTCTATTGCCCGGCAGGAGCGTTCATGGTTCGACAAGCTCACCACGAACGGTTTTTTTAAAAGCGGCTCACGCAAAAGAAATATCCGCTGGCTGCTTATTGCTTGTCTGGTCTTCGCGGTTTTGAATGCTGCATGGTTGTGCTCCAGCTGCAGCGCTGCCGCAATAAAAAAGGCAGGGCCCGATACAGAGCCCTGCCGTGAGCGGTTTGGTTGCGAGGTTACAAAGAATCCTGGCCGGTTATGACGACCTCGCCGCGGCAATCGCCGACGCTGATCGGGATCGTACCGGGTTCAAGGCCTGCAGGAATTATGGCCACGATTTTGAGGCGGTTCTTTTTTCTGTTGAATTTGACTTTTTTCCATGTCAAAGGTCCGAGGTCGATTTGACCGTAGAGGTCAAAGCCCTCGCCGCCGATGATGCGCAGCACAACCTTGCGTGGCCTGGTGAGCTTTTCTGCGCGTATTTTTTTGTGCATTACAGTCATTTCGCATGCGGGTGTATCGTTGGCGAGTCGGTATATAACCGCTCCGGTATAATTTTCCGGTTCATTGCCGCGCAGGTTCGAAGAGTTAACCGATGAGGCGACCACGTACATCAATTCATTATAATCGGCAAACGACTGGAATTGCAGAACCGTCGGGTCGCCGAAGCCGTTACCGACGATGCGGCTCCAGTTAATGTTTTCACCCTCGGCAGTGCCTTTCCACAGGTCGGCGCCGTTGATCGGGTTGGTGTAGTAGAGGCTTTGATTGGTGACCATGGTTCCCGCGTAGATGGTATCGTTATAGGTATGCAGGAAGGCGCCCGTGTTGAGTACATCGCCAAAGCCGTTGAGTGCGGGATTCGGCGATGTATCACCCGGGGTGGGGTTGTCAATACCGCCCATGCTCAGGCTCCAGGCCCCGTCTTCCTCGGCAGCTGAGTCGGTGGCGTAGATCATGCCGCCGCCTTCAATTTTTTGCAGACCGACAAAGAGGGTATCCTGATATTCAAGCCAGGTCCAGGCCTGGAATGCAGCGCGGAAAAAATCGTCATCGTCGTCGTAGCCAAAACCGTTTTCGTTCGATCCGGTGGTGTTTTCATCAACAAGCACATCAACGATCGGCGTCCAGAGATTGCTGCCGTCGCGGCGGTACACACGGGCACCCACGCCGTTGCAGCCGGCTGTGCCCGTGCCGCCGATCAGCAGTGTCTCCTGGCCGGTGATGTCTGATTTGATCATTTTGGTCGCGCTTGAACTGACCATTTTCCCCCGCCGGGTGTCTGGATCAGGGCAGGTTTCGAGATCCGATCCGTCATGCCAGTCCTTGCCGTGAATATTGTCGAAACTGTAGGGTGAATCCGCAGTCCATGTCATTCCGTCGGCGGACCGCATGACCCGCGCGCCCTGATCGGTGTTGAGTCCGATGGAGGCAAAGAGTTCATCGTTCAGGATCTCGAGGTCAATGATCGATTTATTCCACGGATCCCCGAAACCGCGGGTATTTTCTCCGCAGAAAACGCTGTATTCGGCTTCGTCTGCTACCCTCGGCATATTGTTGCGCGGCCGTCCGATGTCGCCGCCGCCCGCGAGATATTCTTCACAGCGGGTAAACTGTGTTGTGGCGGCCTTCTCGCGCTGTTGTACGGTCAGACGGTTGGCTGTATTGCCCGTCACCCTGAAGAGGCGTTTACCCGGGACCGTTTCGCCATCCTGGCCGTGGGTTGCCGCGCTGAACTCGGCTTCGACCTCTAGAATACAGCCGGTCATGTTGTCGGATACCCAGTTCTTTGTGCTGTCATAAAAATAGGCGGTTGTGCTGCCGTCATTGTCGGCGCAGCTTGCTACGGATGTCAGCGTGCCCTGTTCGGCCGGCTCATGGCCGCCGATAGCCGGCTCCCATTCCACGCTGTCTGTTCTCCAGATGGTCGCGCCGCATGAGCCGAAAAAAGCCGAGCCCATATATCCGGTTGAGGCCGCGACATACAAATGCTCTTTGAATTCGATCATGTCGGCCCAGATATTCATGTGGGGGCTGTACGGCAGCGAAGGCAAATATTGGAATGGATTATCGGGCAGATCAGGGTGCTGTAAATAGCCATAATAATCGCTTTGATCCGTCAAACCCTGCACATGGATGCGCATCCAGCCCTGGCCCGGGGTGGTCTTCCACAGTTCGAATCCGCTTACGTCATTGCGGGTAAGCGCATAGAGATTTGATTTGTAGGGTGTGAGTGCGACGATGTCGGTGTTGTTGCTGTCGCCGAAACCGGGCGGCGATACCTTCTCCCATGCTGAGCCGTCATCGGCTGTTGTTTCTCCCAGGGCACGAGGTATGTTGGGCGTATCCGGCGTCAGGGAATCAAGGAAATTGATCGTGTAGCTGCATATCAGGTCTGTCTGCATCTGGCGGCTGATGTCGGCAGGCAGATCGCTGCCATCATCAGTATAAAAATCATAATCCGTTTCGTTGTCGCCGTACCAGCCGAACTGGGCATGGTTGGCTCCCTGCAGTGCTATAAAATATGTATCAGGCGGCAGGTTCGCCTTGGACTTATTGATGACTTCTTCATTCGTGGCCGGATTATTTGTGGCCCAGATGCTTATAGCCTTAACAGGTTTATCGGTTATCGGTTGACCCGGATCAGGAATGCTGGCCCACAGAACAACCCCCTTGATTTTTTCGCTATTGGTGAAGTTGCCCTTTTTATTGGCTACATACCAGCAGGCACCTACTCCTCCAAAGGAATGCCCACCGATCGACCAGGTGGTTATTTCGGGATTATTGTCTATAACCGTATCCGCGCGGCCGGGGCCAAATATTACCAGGCACTCAGGCATTGGGACAAGCGCCACCAGAAAGCCGGCCTTTGCCATCGCACGTGCTATGAGAGCGTAGGCCCGTATATCCACAAGGCCCCCCGGATAGATAATAAAGCCATCGGAAGGGGTTATGCCGACAGGAGCAAATTCGTAATAATATTGAGGGTTATAGCCATAGCCGCCTGGCCAGTTTGCCGGTATCTCCGTTACGGTCACCTCGTCGTCGCTGTTCATTGCAGCGAGTGCCTCCAGCAGGGGAACCCGCGGACACTGGGCAGCAGCACTGCCGGCTATAGCGAACACCATCACTATAGAGAGTGTCCAGATTTTTATTGGTTTCATGCTTCCTCCGGCAAAAAACGGTTGCAGTGCCCTGGCCTGCTGAGAAGAGCACCTTGAGGGGTCGGCAGCGGCGTGGAAGTCATATGCAGAGTCGTGATGTGCCGGCTGCCGCCAGCGTCTTTTGGGGCACAGCTTAGTTGCAACAGCTGGACATTGTCAAGAATAAAGATCGCAATTAATTATATAAGCAAACATTCGATCGCGCAAGCGGGCGCGTGTTCGTCAGTGGCCACGGGTTCATGCACATTAAACAGCTGTCCCGTCGTCACATGCGATTGACGCGGCTCGATGGCGGTTTTCTTGAAGCTTCTGTTTAGCTGTAGTTCACAGGATTGTCAGGCAGTGCAAAGGGAAATAACAGGGCGATCGCACGTACGCCTGATGCCGGCCACAGGATGCTTGTAGCGCTCCGGCACATGGCCCAATCCTTGCCGCCGGCATATACGGCGCGTTGGCAGCACAGGGCGTGCATGATGATTGTCACCGGGAAGGATGAGGGCAGGGGGTGCGATGGGATACGGCACTGGAACAGCAGGGCAGGGGGAGGGGGGGATATGGCAGCGACAGGTACTGCCATATCCCCGTAGGTATCCGGTTGTTATTACTTGGCGGTCAGTTTCATTTTATAGTATCCGCGCGCCGGGCTCGCGTTCATGCCGGAAACCCTGACCACATAAATGCCCGATTCTGTTACCGTGTAGCTCATCACGGCCTTGGTGACGGAGATATCACCGCTGAAGTCCACGCTGTTGAGCAGGGTTCCGTCGATTGAGTACAGTTCTATGAGGGGTGCCCTGAGCCCGCCTTTTTTTGCTTTTACACTGGCTGCCACGAGCATGCCGGCGCTCGCATAGAGCGGGTATTCATGCTCGTCGCCGGAGTTCAGCATGTTCGCCTCGGTCCTGAGATTGAGAGGAGACGCCAGGAGGAGGTAATCCCGGGTGTCCTCGCCCGGCATGGCGGTGCCGAAATAGTCGCACGGATGGGAGTAGATAGCCGAGTCGGGCAGCGCGCGGATAAACCCGCGGCTTACCATGGAACCGAACGCCTTGTAGTACTGCTTGTTTTTACCGGTCATCGCCAGCTCGGCGTCCCGCTGTGCCCTGATGGCGTCGAGGAAGTCGGGGTATCCGTCCCTGTGACCGTCGGCTGTTTCGAAATAAAATGAGGATGGATACACGAAGTCGAGGGCTTTTTTCTTCAATACCCGGGAGAGGTCGTACAGGTAGCCGCCCCAGATCTCACCGGTATAGTGTTCTTCGGGGAGCGGCGTGCCCTGATAGCCGTCGGTCTCCGGATCAGCATCGGGACACGCTGTCTCGTTGTCGTCATTGAGCGTTTCATTGTCGCTCAGCAGATCCGGGCAGTCGACATCATCGGGGTACCTGCGGTTATTGTCAAGATTGCGCAGGCCGTCAGGGGCAAACGTCACATAGCCGATGATGGGCTTGCCTGAGGCCAGGAATGCATACCAGTCCGAATTGCCTTCGCCCATGGCCCGGCCGTAGCCGTTGATTTCTCCCCCGAACTGGTCGTCGAACCCGGCCCAGTCCATGATCGCGTGCGCGTATTCATGGCGCACGATGTCAGCGTCGACCACGAAGTCCTCGTTGAAAAATCCGCAGGTGTTTTCGTTACCGTATACAAAGCCGGGAAGCCATCCGAGGGCGGGGTCATCATAGGCTGCGGGAGAATAGTAGGCGTTGCAGAACAAGGCCTCATCAACAATATCGGCATTGACGATGACCGGTATGGACAGTGTTTTGAAGTTTTCTATGTTTGCAGGCCCGTATTTTCTGATGACATATTTCTGCCACCATTCCCACACGGCGTTTTTCTGGTAGTAGGCCTGGCCCTGGTCAAAATAGGGTTTATCGGTTACAGGATCATAGATGAAGTTGAGGCTGGGTTCGTAGACAATATCGTCGTTGTAGTCGTAAATGCTTGCATGCTGTCCGCGCAGCAGGCCCTCCAGGTAGCCGTCCTTGTTCTCAAACAGGTAGTCGATTTTGAATTTTTTCAGCCGGTTCAGCCAATAATCTTCATTGTCGAGATAGCCCTTTGCCTTGCCTTTTGTTATGTAGAGAAGCTCGTTGCCGCGGTACAGTATTGTGCCGGTTTCAGCGTCAACATGATAGACCCACAGGCCCGCGGGACCCTGCGTCGGGGTTGAGATCCGCCAGATGTAGCGGTAGTATCCGTTGCCGGGGGCGAGCAGTTTTTGTGCTGCCGGGTTTGCGAGTTCTGCCTGTGCGCCAAGCTGTGCCTGCAGATCGATCCGGGCGATTTCACGGGCGGTTTCTTCTGCCAGCATGTCCCGGTTGACAGGGACGATCCCTGCCCGGTACGTGTTTTGCACCATGGTGACGCACCCTTGCGGGTCACTGTGCACAATTATCTGCGCCCCCTGGACGGCAACGCCGTTAAGGGTCTGCTGGAAGCGGACATGCTGCTGCCGGGGGCTCCGGCTGACATTTTGCGTTGTGAGCCCCTCAAGGTTTGCCTGCAATCCGAACAGTGTATTGGCGCTTTTCAGGAATTCCCGCGCGCCCTGTTCCGGGGTGCCGCCGTAGGCTTCAGAGGCTGCGCCGTAGAGGCGCCTGACCGTGCCGGTTGCGGCGCTGAAGGTCGCCTGCCAGCGGTTCTGATGGTTTTCGTTGAACGTGTCGAACCCGCATGCCGCGCTCAGGGCTGCGCCTTCCGCACTCGTAAGGCTGATCTCGCCTGCATCCAGGACCGCGGAAACGTAACCGCCTGAGCCCGACTTGCCGTCAGTGTCGCGTGTTGCAGCCTCGGATGTATCCAGTGCCGGAGTGGTATTCCGGTCGATTGTCGAGGGTTCCAGCGACTGGATGGCATTCTGCGGGTCTTGGGCAGGATTGCGGAATGCAAGCGCGGACAAGGGGATACTCAGGCACAGGGCAAGCACCAATGCCGCCATGTACGCTACGTTTGAGTGAAGATGCCGGATTTTCTTCATTTTTTTAGCCTTTCCTGAGTGCGTTTGTCCCTTGAATACGGCATGGATCATGCCGCAAAAGGGCATATCTGTCCTAATGTAAGTTATCATCGGTAGCATGCCTGGAATCTTGAGTACATTCAAGATAATGGGATCATAAAAAAAGGCTACCAGCGTGCTCAAATGTAGTGCAGGGTTTTAACTTCACCGGAGCATCCGCCCGCGCGTACGGTGTCCTGCCCGGCAGCAGGCCTGCGTGCGCTATGGCTTTGATTCGCAGGATTTTTTCGATTTTTATCCTGGTAGCGGCCACCTCGAACGGAACGACAGCAATAGGGCCGAACGGTCCGAAATCATCCCCGCTGCTGATCTTGAGCGTCAGCTTCCTGGGCATGGACAGCTTGTGGAAATGTATGCTCTTATGTGTGATGAACAGCCGGAGGTTTTGAGCGCATATATCTGCGGATACGCAGCCCGGCGCCGGGCTGCTGCATTCGTAAAAACTCCCGCAGGGCGGGTGCCCTGCGGGAGCAAAAAACAAGGTTGCCTGCAAGCAGCCGTTACTTTTTTATGGCTACGCCGCTTGCCACCCCGTAGTTGTTGAGTTCAACGGGTATCAGCAGTCCGGTCCTGAGGTCGATATAGACCACGTGGTTGTAATAGGGGTTGTCAAAGGGGCCGGGTATTCCTGTGCTGGCATTGCCGACAAGGGCGTGCTTGCCCATGATGGCGAGCGTGTCGACGCCGTAAAACTGGCCGGGGCAGCTGTTCAGGAGCGTGAAGCGCGCTGTGACGTATTGGGTCTGGCCGGGTTTCAGGACGTTGATCAGGCACAGCTGGTCGGGCCGTACACCGTCGGCATCGGGGAAGGTAAAGCCGCCGGGGGTTCGGATTGCGTCCGCGTTGCCGGGAAGGTCCCACCGCTGCGCGGTGACATAGGCTGTCTTGTTGTTCTGGAAGGCGATGCTCTGGTTGCCGCCGTCGTAGTCCTCGAGCGGTCCACCGGGAAGACCGGTGAGGATGAAGGGAGTGCCCGGGATCAGGTCGCCTTTTTTGGTGATTTCGAACACGAACAGCACACCCCCCCATGCGTTGGCTATAAGGGCGGTGCGTCCGTTGGGCGAGATCGTGACGTTGATGGGCCAGCCCAGCGGACCTTCGCAGTCGGTCTGGTTGTCGGGCGCGCCTGCGCACAGGGCGATGGAGCGCAGGGACTCAAACCCGGTTCTCATCTTGTTGAGCTTGCCGTAGTGGACCATGCCTCCCCAGTAGTCGGCCAGTATGACGATGTTTTTGCGGGAGATGTCAACCGCCTGTGCAGACATGGAGCCGAGGTCGATTACGTTGGTGAGCGTAAAGGTCTTCAGGTCGATAATGGCGACGAAAGGGGAGAAAGCGCCGTCGGTCACAAGTGCGGTCTTGCTGTCTCGTGTAATGGCGATGTCTTCGGCAGCGAAGGGCAGGTCGAGCGAGCCCAACAGCACCGGGTTGGTGGGATCCTTCAGGTCGACCAGGTGTACCCGGGCATTGCCAAAGGTCGAGATCAGGGCCTGTTTGCCTTTTTTGATCAGGGCGATGTCGAGTACGTCGGCGCCCCGGTAAGCGGCAAGCTGTCCCTGCAGGAACGGGCCGTAGACCATGGGGGGCGTTTGGCCGAGGTCAATGGTGTGGATTGAATCATTGTCGGATTCATTGTCGGCGTAGTAGTCGGGGAATGTGGCCACGATGCCCCAGGGCTTGGCGCACAGCGGCCCGGCCATGAACAGCGCGACAGCCAGTACTGCGATGATTTGTAGGATTTTTTTCTCCATGCCGTCTTCTCCTGTATTAGATTGTCTGGGATATAATCTGACATGCACATAGTGCGTAATGGTTAATGTATATAGCAGGGGATTTTTTGTATTGCAAGGTTTAATTTTAGTCTTTTTAGGGCATTTTTTTAAAAAAATAGCCGGATCGTCATTTTGAAATAAGCGCCCGTCCTCCGCAGTAGCCTGCTACGAAACGGATGAGAAATCCGTCTTTTAACCACAAGCAAAACAGCAGGATTTTTCCCTTCGGTCGAGATGACACTGTATGTGCGGCTATACTATAAAGGAATGCTTTGGCCTGTGCTTCCTGTGCTGTGGCAAGGCGTGCAGGTCAGCGTTCGAAAACACCGAATTGCTGCCGGGAGAATTCGACGCGGCGTGCGACGGTCATCTGCGTTGCTCCCAGCTGTTCGACCGCCCTGAGAGCGGGCAGCAGGCCGCATCCATTGGCGATCTGGATGGACAGGCCCGGACGTGCGTTGAGTTCCAGCAGCAGGGGGCCGCGCTGTTTGTCAATGACCATGTCCGTTCCGATATAGCCCAGGCCCGACATCTCATAGCAGGAGGCGGCAAGAGCGAGCAGGGTGTCCCAGCCCGGGACCGCAAGCTCATGCAGATCCAGCCCGGTGTCCGGATGGCGCTGCACGGGCCGGTTGAACTGCACCGCGCGCAGGGCGCGCCCGGTGCGCAGGCACAGCCCTACTCCCACGGCGCCCTGGTGCAGGTTGGCCTTGCCGCCCGAGGCGGTGGTGGGCAGGCGCATCATGGCCATCACGGGGAACCCCTTGAAGATGATCACGCGCGTGTCGGGCACCCCTTCGAAGGTGTAGCCGGCAAATACATCGTCAAAATGTATGAGGTTTTCGACGATGACCGCGTCGGGCTTGCCGCCGAGTGAGTACAGGCCGGCCAGGATGTTGGAGATATGGCGCTCCAGGTCCTGCGCGTTTTCGGTCTTGCCGCCGGGTTTGTAATAGATGCCCCCTGCGTGGTGGTCGATGATGACGATTCCCCTGCCGCCGGAACCGCGCGCCGGCTTGATGCAGAAACCCGGCCAGTCTTTCACCATCTCGGTTATACGGTGCACCTCGTGCTGCTCGCGAATGGTGCCGATGAGTTCCGGCACGGCAACCCCGGCTGCCATGGCGATGCGTTTGGTCTTGAGTTTGTCGTCCACCAGCGGGTAGAGTGTGCGCGGGTTGTAGCGGCTGATGTAGGAGTGATTGCGCCTGTTCATGCCGAGGATGCCCGCCCGCGACAGGTTCCAGGGCCAGGTGTATTGTGTGAAGGCCTGCATGTCAACGTCCTTCCCGGCCGTCGGTCAGTTTGTCGACCAGGGGTTTGAAACGTTTGAGCTCGCTCAGCTTGTAGCCGGTGTAGTTGCCCATGAGCAGCACCGCGGCCATCAGCGCCAGCTGCAGGCCGAGAAAGTTGAAGGTAAGGTGGCGGATCAGTTCGCTGTCCATGGCAAGGTAGGCGATGACAGCCGTAAGCAGCGAGCCGCCGCCCTGTATCATGACCTCACGGGGCCCCTCTTCCTCCCACAGGATTGACATGCGTTCTATGGTCCAGGCCAGGATGATCATGGGAAAGAACGTGATCTTCATGCCGTCGGTCAGTCCCAGGTTGTAGGCCAGCGCCGAAAAGATGCCGATCATCATGATGACCATGATGATTACCGCGGATATGCGCGCGACCAGCAGCAGGTTGAGCCGTGAGAGGTAGGAGCGGATCACGAGGCCGCTTCCCACGATCAGCACGAACCCGACCAGGCCGGTGACGAGCTGGGTCTGGATGAAGGCCATGGCGATCAGCACGGGCATGAATGTGCCGGAGGTCTTGATGCCGACAAGCACGCGCAGGAATACCAAAATGACTACGCCGATAGGTATCAGCAGGAGCCCCTTGAACAGGGCCTGCTCCTCCAGCGGCAGGCCGTGGATGGATATGTTCACATGGCCGGTCTGCTCGTATTTTTTTGCCAGCGCCGCGGTTACCGGCTGTTCCTGTTCGATCATGGAAAAGGTGACCCGGGAGTTGCGGCCGCCGGTAATGTCCAGCAGTGGTGTCGAGTAGTATTCCCACAACAGCAGGTTCGGCGGCTGCCCCTGTACACCGGTTTCCGGATTGAAAAGTTCATAGTCGCCGTCCCTGAACACCTGCAGATATTCGATCAACTCCTGCCTGCGGCGGCCGTCCTCGAGCATCAGGGCATACACCACGCGGGCCGGTACCGCGGCGCTGGTGAGCAGCAGGGCGATCAGCTCGGCGCGGGGCATGTGCTCCTTGAGCAGTTCGGCGTTCTGGGGCTGGTTGTCCATCTCCCTGATGATTTCGCGTGTCAGGGTATAGGGGTCTGCAGAGCGTTCTTGCGCCCGCTCCAGGATCTGGGCCATGGCGGTCGCATAGGGTTCTCTCAGGATCTGCTGTTCGACCTCGGGCGGAACGGGCGGTACAGCCGGCTGTGCGGAGGGGTCCGTCATCATATCGATCCGGTAGTAGAGCCGCTGGCGGCCGACAGCCGATCTGACCGACCACTCGGCGCGTTCCACGCCGTCCCGTTCGATAAAGGAAAGACCGTAGCCGGGGCTGGCAGCGGCCCTGTCGAGCAGGGTGAAGCCTTTCTGGGTGCCGGGAACGGCCAGAGAGGCTATTACCGGTTTGCCGGTTGCGGTGAACTCCATCTTGGCTTCAATGGACCATATTTGCCGTTTTTCACCGGGGGTGAGCGGTATGTCGAGAACGATATGGCTGTAGGCGCCCATGCCGAGTCCGGCACAGGCGAGCAGGATAACCAGCAGGTAGAATGGTGTGCGCGAAACCATCGATCAGCGTACATCCTTGAGCTGGGGTTTGGGATGGATATAGGTGCGGGCAACGTCGACCACGGCGATGTCTTTAAGGAAATCACGGCCGAGCAGCACGGGGAACGCCATGTTGCTGCGATCAGCGAGCGTGAACTGGGCTTTTTCGTTCAGTTCGCCGACACGCACCGAGAGCAGTACCACGGGGCGGCGGTCGCTACTGTCGGCCGAAGCCTGCTTGATGCGCACATGGCGCACCAGGGGTGCTTCGATTCTAATGCGGTCGTCCGTGTCCTGATGGCTCATGAAAAAACGTGCCCAGTCCTCGCCGTCGCGTTCGAAGATGGTGATGTCGGCGGCACTGATCGAGGATGTTGCGGCCCCGGTGTCGATGCGCGCCTGAAACGCGTGGTCGGCCTCGTCCAGCCAGAGCCATTCGGTTTCGCCGAGCAGCAGCTTGCCGTCCGCGGTGTGGCCCTGCGGCGGCGGCGGGCATTTTTCGTCGGCAATGACGACCGTTGGCCGGGCGCTTTCGTGCAGGACGTCTATTTTGCTGTCGAGCAGGGTGAGGGCCTCGTAGATATATTTGATATCGGCGTCGATTCGGGATGCACGTTCGGTCTGCTCACGGCTGAACTCGGCCTGACGCAGTTGCGCCGCTTCCTGTATCTGCTGCGCGGTCAGGCTGAGCTGTGCTTTGATATCCTCAATGGTTGCCGGAGGGGCTGGTCGGTTTTTTTGCCAGGCAGTGCACGCAGCCAGGCCAAGCAGGCACAGCAGCGCGGTTTGTTTCAGCGGGCCGGTCGTGTTTTTCATGTGTGGATGTTCTTTCGACAAGAAAAACCGTATACGTATATAAAGTGTGTAACTATATGCCCGGCTGGTGTAGGTGTCAATAGAAAACGGGGTGGCGTTCAGGCGGGGGGCTCATGCACTGCGGCAGGGCGGGGTCATGTGCGTTCGTTGACCACGGCGACTGCACCCAGGGGTTTGCCGGTCGAGTCCCGGGCAAACGCTATGGCAGAGGAAATCGGCAGCTCGGCCCCGTCGCGGTGCCGTAAAAAGCTCTCAAAGCGCTCAACGTCCTTTTTGAGGGCTTTGTGTTCAATGGCTTTTGCCTGCGTTTTGAGGAGCTCGTCTGTCCTGGCCGAGATTTCAACGGTCTGTTTGCCCACGAGTTCCGTTTCCGTGAAGCCGATCAGGTCCTGCATGCGCTGGCTGGCTTTCATAATGCGCCCCTTGTCGTCGGTGACCAGCACGCAGGCGGGTATTGCGTAGAACAGCAGGTTCATGAAGTCGCGGGCGGCTTTGTATATGGTTACCTGCCCGCTGAGCTGCCGGTTTTCGCTTTCGAGCTGTTTAACCTGCGCCTGAAGCTGGGCGACCTCGGCTTCCAGTTCTCGTATATCTTTAGTGCGTCTGCGCCACGGCATAGCGGCTCCTTGTGTTATGCACGGGAATTTTTATCAGCGCGGTCATCTCGGCACGTGCTGGCGGGATGGGGCTCTATTCGTACAT
>Ga0272441_10004047_pt1 | contig 27129 bp, 16 predicted proteins | sample SSMProp6N_FD_193582 | JGI IMG/M metagenome (GOLD analysis project Ga0272441, IMG submission 193582) | Marine sediment archaeal communities from Little Sippewissett salt marsh, Falmouth, MA, United States - SSM-Prop-6N | ecosystem: Environmental > Aquatic > Marine > Wetlands > Sediment ... | reverse complement strand
CCAGGAGCTGGTTGCCGACGTTCGAGATGTCAAACGTGCTGATGAGCACGTCGGCGGCAAGGTGCCACTGGATGACCGACTTGTGCGCGATGGCGCCGGCAAAATGCACCCGGTCCCCCAGGCCCAGCTCTTCCGCCAGGGCTTCAAGGGCCGGGCGCTCATGGCCGTCGCCGATGAGGATCACCTTGAAGTCGGGCCGGCGATTCATCTTCGCCGCGGCCCGCAGAATGCGGTCGATGCGCTTCCAACCGACCATGCGGCTCGCCGAGGTGAACAGGACCATCTCCGGTGAGATGCCGTGGTCGCGGCGCAGGGCCTGCGGATCGAAACCCGGGTCCAACTCGTCCTGGAACGCCACGCCGTTGCGCCAGAAGACGTATCGCTCGGGGGGCACGCCGTAATGGGCCAGCATGCGGTCCCCTTGCGTTCCGTCGTTGGTCATGATGACGAGGTCGCTCTTGAGCCGAAGCGGGACCGCCAGCCAGGCCAGTTTCTTCAACACGTCGGGCCGGTCGATCCACTGGGTCATCAGCGTGCCCTGGAACCGCGTCACCAACTTGCGGCGGAACACCCGCGACCAAAACCACGCGACCTGCACGCCCAGGCACTCGTAACCGTAGAAGAACGTGAAGCGATACCGCAGGTGCAACAGCAGCGTCCAGAGGCCGATCCAGACGTAAAACATGGCCACCAGCGGCCGGTTGATGAACGTTCGCCAGTCCAGCTCGGTGGTCGGCTTTCGGACGTCGGTCCGGGCCCCGGCGCCGCGGCGGCGCAGGAACTTGTTCTTCAGATCCCTGAGCCGGCCCTTGAGCCGCCGGCCGGGCAAGGGATGGCGGTGCAGACGGACGTTCTCCGGCAGGTCGATCGGTTGGGTGATCCGGGTGGCGGGGGTCAGGATGTGGACCTCATATCCGTGCCGGGCCCATCCGAGCACGCAGTTATAGAGCGACTGGTTGCCCATCGTCGCCCCGTGCGAGCCCATCGACATCGACCACAGGTCGAGGTTCGTCACGATCAGGAATCGCCGCTTGGCCTTGCTCTGCATGGTCCCCCACCTCATTCGCCGGGGCCCACCTCGTGCGGATTCGACTCGGGTCTGCGCGATCGAATGACCTTCGCGGGAACCCCTACGGCGACCGACCAGGGGGGTATCGGCTTTGTGACAACGGCCCCCGCACCGATCACGGAGCCTTCACCAATGTCCGCCATGACCACTACGTGAGCTCCCAGCCAACAGTCTCGGCCAATGGTGATCCTCTGCAACTTGCCCTTTTGCAGGCGTATGGGCACGTCTGTCCTCTCGAACGAATGCACATTGGGTCCGCTGATCAGCGAACAGTGGGGGCCGATGCGCACGTCATCATCAATATCGCAAAGTCCAACCGTGGTTCCCTGGCCAATGCGCACGTGATTTCCGATTCTAATGTCCCGATACGAAAAACTACACCCGAACACAAAGTGGGTTCCCTCGCCCACGTGGCGCAACATTCCCTGATAGAAGTCCAGTCGGACCAGTTCGCCGAAATGGGTCGTCAGCAGGCCGGCCTTGACGCTGATGTGCGAAAAGCCGTGGATGGAAACAAGCAACTGGTAGTACAGAGCTGCCAAGGCCGCCAAGCCGTGCACGATTGCCTTAAGAATCCGCTTCATTGTTCGTCCTCGCAGCAGCTCATCAAATGCCCCGGTCCGGACGGCTTCAGGCAACTATGGCTGCTTGCACATCCTGGTCGCCCCGTACAGGCTGTTCACCGGAAACGTACCACAGGGCCGACACATTCGCAACCAGAACGGCCCTGGCCTTTCAACAGGCGCCTCATGACGCCCCTGGCGCCGGCGGCCCGGCAGCATCGGTCGGGCCAGCGGGCGGGCGGCCCTGCCCTCGGCCTCTCTGGACCAGCAGTTCGATCATCCGCCGGACCTCGGCCGGCCCCAGGCGGGCCAGCAGGCAGAAGACCACCAGCGACCCGACAGCCAGCAGGGTTGAGCCCAGCCAGCCCGGCGGAATCACGGCGATCCGCAGGGCCGTGGCGACAAAGGTGACCGCCACGCCGACAAAATACTCCCGCGGCATGTGGAAACCCATGTTCAGCCGGCGGGTGATGTAGTAGATGATGACCGACTGGATGATGATCATGCCGGCGATCCTGGCCCCGGCGATGGCCAGGACGCCGAAGGTGCCGACGAGGAAAACCGTGCCGAGCAACTGGATGGCGATCTGAGCCGTGCTGGCCGCCAGGCGAAAGCGGTTTCTTTCAAAACTCGCCAGCACGGTGACGTTGCCCAGGAAGGGCGAATTGAAAACCAGCGTGGCGCAGAACAGCGACAGCAGGTAATAGTAGTCCGAGTAGTCCCCACGGTCGCGGCCCATGAAGGTCAGCAGCTCGCGGCTGAAGGCGATCATGGGCAGGGCCGCCAGGGTAATCAGGACCACGCTCACCCGCTGCACCATGCCAAAAGCCCGGCGGATGGCCTTGTTTTGTTTCGCCGCCAGCAGGCTGGAGAACATGGGCACCAACGTGCCGCCCAGAACCAGGGGCACGCAGAGGATGATGTGCTCCAGCGTCAACACGGCCTGGTACTTGCCCAGGCCGGCCAGCCCGCCAAGGTTCAGGGCGAAAAGGCGGTCCGCGTTCTGTGTGACGAAGGAGAACAGCGTGGCCAGGTGAACGGTCCAGCAGAAGGCCATGAACCCCGGCGGCAGGTGCCAGCCCAGCGTTGCCTTGAACCGCGGGTCTCGCCAGATCTGCACCCAGTTGGCCAGAATGCTGACCAGCAGCGAAACCAGGATCAGACCCAGCACGATCTGGAAGGCGTATTCTCGCAGCAGGTCGCGGCGGAAGAAGAACAGCACGGCGATAAACGGCAGGGCCGTCAGCCGGGCCGCCATCCGCGTCAGGGCCACCGTCTTCAGGTGCATCAGGCCCGAGACCACGCCGATCAACACCTCGTTCAGCACCACGGCCAAAGCGAAGAGGCAGAAGATGCCGTAGTAGCCCAGGTCGAACGGCTTCTGAAGCAGGAACTCCAGCCACGAGGGAAACACCCGGAAGAGAACCAGGACCCCCACCATGAGCACCAGCAGCATGGCGGAATAAGCCCAGATCATCTTGCCCCGCAGTTCGGCCGTGGGCACCTTGGGCACGAAGTTGCTCAGCACGGCCCGGCCGCCGAAGACCACGAAGGTGGTGATCACCCCCATGAACACCTGCACCAGGGCATACGACCCCAAGGCCTCCGGGCCGGTCTTGCCCAGCAGCAGGCTGATAAAGTAGCTGGCCGGTCCGCCGATGATGTTAGTCACCAGCAGCCACTTGGCCCCGCGGATACTGCGCGCCTTTACCTCGGCTATGCTCAGAACATCAGCCACCAGGGTCTCCACATGCGGTAGCGCGTCGGCGGCCTGATACCGCGGCACATGCGGCCAGAACAGGCCTGTCTCCCGGCGCGGCGGGGCGCCCTGCCTCCGCCACTGAAGCTCCTTCAATCAGGAGCCGGCCGAAGGCTGCTGCCTCGAAATCAACTCGCCCAGGGCGATGGACGCTACAAGGCCCTGGGGTTTGGCAAGGTCCAGCCGCATCTTCAGGTGCGGCTTGAGCACCGCCTGGGCGCTTGCCGGGATTCGGTCCAGCGTGCCATAGGGCTTCAGGGCCTCGGCCACCGTCATGAGCCGCGGATCCTGTCCCCGCGAGAACCACCACTGGAACAGCATCGGCACCTGCATGGCGTGGCGGTGCCAGCGGTTGCGAACCGCGTGCAGCAGCCCCACGCTGCCCAGCACTGCCTTGGCGGCCGACTTGATCCGCTTGGCCCTCCGGCTGGCCGCCGTCTCCTTCGCCGCCAGTTGGCCGCGCTGGTTCCACCAGGTTCCGCTGGTGCAGGGGATCTCGGCCAGGGCCGCCGCCGGCCCGCGATAGATGCGATTCTTCAGCGCGTTCAGATAGAACCGACGCCCGAACTTCTGCTCCACCGGCAGGTTCAGGAAGAAGTCGACGATCCGGTTGTCCCAGAAGGTCATCCAGGACGCCCCGATGAATTCATAGGCCCGCGTGCTGTTGACCACGTACCGGGCCTGCTTGTTGTCGCCGTTCCACAGTTCGTAGCGGGCGGCCTTGTTCTGGTTCGGCGCCGCCACGGTCTCGCAGATCTTGCGCATCAGAGTTTCTTTCTTGTCGGCCGCCGCCAGGGGCCAGAAGCAATAGTGCAGCCGGAAGATCTCGTCCTCCACGCTGGGGCCATCGCCCGCCAGGCAACTCGGCGGAATGTCCCCCCCGGCCATCATGTCGCCGCTGTGGCCCGCAAAGAACACCGAGCCCTCCGGAATCCCGTCCTCTTTGAGCAGCGTCATCACCGCCGGAAAGTCCTGAAAAACCGGGCACGACACGCCCTTGGAAGCGTACCGCCAGTATTCCCGCATCTCGGGGCTGGCCATCCACTTGTCCCAGGTCTGGCCGGTGTATTCGATATACCGCCACGGGTAGCCCAGAGCCTCGGCCACCTGCTTGCTGATCTTCGGCTCGGGGTTGTCGAGCTTGCCGTAGCAATAGCAGACCACGTCCGTGGCCCCGCACCGTTTCAGCAGGGCGGCCACGGTCCGCGAGTCGTAGCCGCCGCTGAGGGGCACGTAAATGCGCCGCCCCGCCATCCCCTCGACCAGCGAGGTGAAGTACGTCATCAGCAGCCCCTCGAACTCCTCCTGGAGCTGCGACTCCGAGGCCGTCGAGTAGCGGCTGGGCAGGTACCGATAGTACCGCGTGGCCCGCACTCCCGAGGCCTCTCCCTCGGCATTGAACTCCACCATCTCGCCCGGCTGCAACTGCTGGACGCCCTTCCACAGCGTATCGGCCAGACTGACCACGCCGGCCAGCAGGAACTCCAGGGCGGAGGTCTCGTTTACTTCACCTAGATTGCCCGCCCGGCCGACTTCCTGGCCGGAGCAGCCGATGATGAACTCCCGGCCCGTCGCGGCGTAGAACAGGGGAACCTTGCGGTTCCTGTCCGCCGCCGCGAGGGCCTTGCCATCGGCCCAAGTGATGACCACGCCCCACGTCCCATTCAGCGTGCCCAGAAACCCTTTCTCCTGCTCGATCCCGCCGGGCCCACCGGCAAGGGCCTTCCTGACGTGGTCCACCAGGGCCTGCCCTTCAACGTACTGATCCTCGACGATGGCGTACCCTCTGCCCCAGACGCTCATTCCGTCGGCGTCCACGGCCTTCAGCCACGTTACATGCTCATCATTAAGTATGACCTTCACTGGGAGTTTCACAGTGGCATCTCCTGGCCTGCCTTGACATCGAGTTCCACTTCATGGCCCGCTTCGGGTAGTACTCTTGAGACGCCGCCGACAAAGCGGGTAAGCCGGTTGGCAACGCAAGTCCGTTCTCATCCTCTCAGTCCCCGCAGGCACGCTTGATCATCTCGAACAACTGCCGGTGCCCCTCGGCCGACAGATGACAGCCGTCGGGCTGAAGCTGCTCAAGCCCCCCGGCGGTCACCATGCCCTGCACGTCCATCAGCAGAGCCCCGCTCTCGGCGGCCACACGGGCTATCACCTCATTGAACCGCAACACCTGACGCTCGATGCCTGGCAGCATCCGGCGGTAGCGCTCGTTCGGCGGGCCAATATTCACCACCAGCACACGGCAGGCTGCTTCCTTGCGGACACTGGCTATCTTAAAACGCAGGCACCGCTCGAACTTCGCCGCCGACAGCCAGCCCCCGCACGAAACGAGCCGCATCAGGAGCACCTCCATCGGCATCAGCCAACTGCCCAGACGCCGCCGCAGCCACCCCTGGTCAGCGAAGCCGTGAAGCCACATCCAGATCGGCCGCGGCAACACTCGCGGGGCGCACTCGTTCACCCCGTAGTGCAAGACCACCACGTCGGGATCGTGACGTTGAATGTCACAGGTAAATCGTAGGTCGTCCTGGTTCACCATGTTGCTGCGAAGAGCCAAGTTGACCACCGCCGCGTCGGCCCCACAGCTCTCGGTGACATGGCGGCGGAGGAGGTCCACGTAGGTTCCCTCCTGGCGCGATTGCCGCGGCGGGCGAAGCGCCAGCGACCCGCTATGACCGAACACCAGTATCCGCAACGCGGCCATGCTCAGCCCTCCAGGGCGGCGCCACCGGTCAAAAGGGCCACGATCTTCTCGGCGGCATGGCCGTCGCCGTAGAGCGCGGCCTCGCGGCCCGGCGCGGCCGACGCCACCGCCGCGAGAATCCGCTCGGTGTCGGCCCCGACCACCTGGTTCCAGCCGGCGTCGGCCAGCTCGACCCACTCGGTCTCGTCGCGCAGCGTCACGCACGGCACGCCGAAGAAGAAGGCCTCCTTCTGCACGCCGCCCGAGTCGGTCAGGATGATCGACGCGCCGTCCTCGAGCGTCAGCATGTCGAGGTACGGCACCGGGTCGGTCACCCTGACGCGGCCCATCTGCTGTGAGAGCCCCTCGCCCAGGGTGTGCCGCGTGCGCGGGTGGAGCGGCAGGACGATCGGCACGTCGATCTGCCGGAGGGCGGCCAGGATCGACGCGAGCCGCGCGGGATCGTCGGTGTTCTCGGCCCGGTGGATCGTCGCCAGGCAGTACCCGCGGGGCTCCAGGCCGAGCCGCGCGAGGACGTCGCTCTTGCCGCGCGCCAGCTCGCGGTTGAAGAGCACGGAGTCGTACATCACGTCGCCCACCTGGTGCACGCCGCGCGTCACGCCTTCGTCGCGGAGGTTCCGCGCGGCGAGGTCCGTCGGGCAGAAGAGCAGGTCGGCCACGTGGTCGGCCACGACCCGGTTGATCTCTTCGGGCATGCGGCGGTTGAAGCTCCTGAGGCCGGCCTCGACGTGCGCCACGGGGACGTGGAGCTTGACGGCGGCCAGGGCGCCGGCCAGCGTCGAGTTGGTGTCACCGTAGACCAGGACGACGGCGGGCGACTGGTCGATGATCACCTGCTCGATGCGCTCGAGCATCAGGCCGGTCTGCCGGCCGTGCGAGCCGGAGCCGACGTCCAGGTTGGCGAACGGCCGCGGAATCTCCAACTCGTCGAAGAACACGCGCGACATGTTCTCGTCGTAGTGCTGGCCCGTGTGGACGATGAGTTCGCGGACGGGCCGGTCGGCGCGCCGGGCGTTCCACGCGGCCACGGCGCGGCTGACGGTGGCGGCCTTCACGAACTGCGGCCGCGCGCCCACGATGGTCACGATGGTCAGTGCGGCGGCGTCAGTCATGGCATCCTTCCCGGGTTCGAAGCGTGTCGATGACGCTCTGGAGGGCTTCCTCCAGGGTGAAGCGCGGCCACTCGGGGCCGACGACGGCGCGCACGCGGCCGATGGACGGCCGGCGGCGCTCCATGTCGTCTATCGGCTCGCCGTAGGCCTCTTCACAAGTGACATATCGCTTGCCGGCCCGGGACCCGGTCAGGGCGATGACGAGGTCCGCCAGACGGTCGATGGCGATTTCGCTGTCGCTGCCGATGTTGCACACCTGGGGCGCCTGGCCGGCGGCCTGCACGAGGCGGTGCACCGCCTCCACCGTGTCGCGGACATCGACGAACGTGCGAGTCTGGCGCCCGGTGCCGTAGACCGTGAGCGGCTCGCCGCGCAGGGCCGCCTCGACGAAGCGCGGCACGACCATGCCGTAGGCGCCGACCTGCCGCGGCCCGATGGTGTTAAAGAGCCGCCCGATGACCACCGGCACGCCGCGCTCGCGGGCGTAGGCCATGGCCAGGAACTCGTCCACGGCCTTGCTGCACGCGTAGCCCCAGCGGCAGAAGCGGCTGGAGCCGATGACGAGGTCGTCGTCCTCGTCGAACGGCACGCGGTCGCTCTTGCCGTAGACCTCGCTGGAGGAGGCGAGGAAGAACGTCGCCCCGGCGTCGGCCGCGGCGGCCAGGGCGACCTCGGTGCCGCGAATGTTGGTCTCGAGGGTGCGGACGGGCTGGGCGATGATGAGCCTGACGCCGACGGCGGCGGCAAGGTGGTAGACCGCGTCGGCGCCGCGTGCGGCCGCGGCGACGAGGTCGGCGTCGGTGACGCTGCCTTCGATGACCGACAGCCGCGCATCGTCGGCCACCGCCTCCAGGTTCTCGCGGCGGCCGGTTGAGAAGTCGTCAACGACGCGCACCGTGTAGCCCGACGCCAGGAGCCTCTCGACCAGGTGGGAGCCGATGAAGCCTGCGCCGCCGGTGACCAGGGCCGTGCCCACGGGGACGTCTCCTTAGCGGTTGGCACCATCGCATGGCAGGTGCCACGGTCCCGACGGTGTCGAGGATCCTCGATGCCGCGATGGCGCGGCATCGGGACCGGGGCGGCGGGGCCGTGGCACGCCGCAGAACCCTCCGCCGGACACGGCCCTCACCCGGCCCTCCCCTCGACGTTGCTCGGGGCAGGTCGGGCCGCCCTCTCCCGGAGGGAGAGGGGGCTTTTGCAGCCTGCTTCAGCGAACCGTGCCACCAAAGTGTGCTGCACCCCGTACGGACCGTGCCGAATCCACCCATGCACGGCGGCACACAACGGCCGCCGTGGCACCCGCTGTTGAGACCGCTTCCTAGAATGCCTCCAGAACGCTCTGGACCACGTAGTCCTGCATCTCGTCGGTCAGCTCGGAGTAGATCGGCAGGGCCAGCGTTTCCTTGGCCGCCTGTTCCGAGTGCGGCAGGTCGCCCTCGCTGTAGCCCAGATCGGCGAAGCATTCCTGGAGGTGCAGCGGCAGCGGGTAGTAGATCTCGCAGCCGACGTCCTTTTCCTTGAGATGGTCGCGGACGCGGTCGCGGTTGGGCACGCGGATGACGTACTGGTTGTAGATGGACTCGTTCCACGACTCGATGTGGGGCGTCGCGACCTTGTCGCTCCCGGCGAAGGCGGCGTCGTAGTAGGCGGCGTTGGCGCGCCGGCCCTCGTGCCACCCGGGCAGGTGGCGGAGCTTGACGAGGAGCACCGCGGCCTGGATCGGGTCGAGGCGGAAGTTGCCGCCGACGAACTTGTGGAAGTACTTGGGCTTCGAGCCGTGGTTCCGCATGATGGCGCATCGCTCGGCCAGGTCGGCGTCATTGGTGACGATCATGCCGCCGTCGCCGACGCCGCCGAGGTTCTTCGACGGGAAGAACGAGAAGCACCCGACGGTGCCGATGGAGCCGGCCTTGCGGCCGCGATAGGTCGAGCCGATGCTCTGGGCGCCGTCTTCGACCACGGCGATGCCGCGGTCGCAGGCCACGGCCATGATCGGGTCCATGTCGGCCACCTGGCCGTAGAGGTGCACGGGGATGATGGCCTTGGTGTTGGCGGTGAGCGCGGCCGGGATGAGCTTCGGGTCGATGTTGTAGGTCCTGGGGTCGATGTCGACGAAGACGGGCCTGGCGCCGGTGCGGGCGATGCATCCTCCGGTGGCGAAGAAGGTGTACGGCGTGGTGATGACCTCGTCGCCGGGGCCGATGTCGAGGCTCATCAGGGCGTTGAGGATGGCGTCGGTGCCGCTGGAGGCTCCGATGGCGAACTTGCAGTCGGAATACTCGGCGACGGCCTGTTCGAGCTCGGTCACCTTGGGGCCGCCGATGCAGCGCTGGGTCTCAAGCACCTCGTCGATGGCGGGACGGATCTCGTCGCGGAGCGTCTTGTACTGGGCTACCAGGTCCAGAAGGGGCACTTTCATCGTCACTCTCCATAGCAGGGTCCACGGGGGAAATCGCTCACAGACCGGCGGGGGAGGCTCGCATTGCTCCTCAGCGCCGGCGGACGGCGGTCAGAGGTTCTCCTTGTACCACGGGAGCGCCCGGGTCAGTCCCTCGCGGAACCGGGCCACGGGCTCGCAGCCGATGACCTTGCGGGCCGGCCAGGCGCCGGCCATGCTGCGCGGCACACCGTGGGCCGCGGCCCGGTGCAGCGCGACGTCGGCGCCGTCGGTGACGCGGCATGGTGTCATGGGCGGTCGCCTCCGGTGCTGACTTCGCGGCAGAGGTCGCCCTCGCGGACGTAGGTCCAGCCGCAGGCCTCGCAGGTGGCCTTGTTGTCATCGGTGAAGCTCAGGCGGATGCCGCACTGGCACATCCAGCCGCTTCGCCGGGCCGGGTTGCCGACGACCAGGGCGAAGTCCGGGACGTCCTTGGTGACGACGCAGCCCGAGCCGATGAAGGCATAGCGGCCGATGGTGTGCCCGCAGACGATGGTGGCGTTGGCACCGATGGTCGCGCCCGTGCGGACGAGGGTCGTTCGGTACTCGTGCTTGCGGCTGATGTGGGCGCGGGGGTTGAACACGTTGGTGAAGACCATGCTGGGTCCGCAGAACACGTAGTCTTCGAGCTCGACGTCGTCGTAGACGCTGACGTTGTTCTGGATCTTACACCCGGTGCCGATGCGTGCCCTGGGCGAGACGACGACGTTCTGTCCGAGGTTGCACCGCTCGCCGATGACGGCGCCCGGCATGACGTGGGAGAAGTGCCATATCTTGGTTCCGGCGCCGATTCGGGCGCCGTCGTCGATGACGGCGGTCTCGTGGGCGAAGTACGGTTTGTCTGTCACGCGGTTCTCCTCCGGCACTCGGCTAGGGGATCGGGGCGTCCTCACAGTGCCACGGGCGCGCCGCCGGCCTTGAGGCTGCGCGTCGCGGCATCGAGGACGCGGACGACGCGGAGGCCGTCGCGCCCATCGGATCGCGGCGTCCGGCCATTGGCCACACAGTCGATGAAATGCTGACATTCGATCCGCAGGGGCTCGTCGCCCTTGACGAACGGGATCTTGATGTCGCCCTGGCGAAGGGTGATGGCGTCGGCATAGTCGACGGACCCGGCTTTCACGTTGGCGGCCTTGTCATAGACGCGGATTTTCTCGGTCGCCTCCATGTCGTCGAACGTGACCATCCGGTCGGTGCCGACCAGGGTGATTTTGCGCATCTTGTGGGGGTCGAGCCAGGAGACGTGGATGTTGACCATGCGGCCGTCGGCGAACTTGAGCTGGGTGAAGACCACGTCCTCGACGCCCTGGCGCAGGTACGCCTGTCCCTGGCTGGTGACGGTGGCGGGCTCGGCGCCCAGGAGGAAGAGGGCCACCGACACGTCGTGGGGCGCGAGGGACCACCATGCATTCTCGTCCTTGCGGACGACGCCGAGGTTGAGGCGGTGCATGTAGGCGTAGTAGAGACGGCCGAGTTCGCCGGCGTCGATGAGCTCCTTGAGCTTCAGAACGCACGGGTGGTATTCGAGCAGGTGACCGACCATGAGCGTAAGGCCCGCGGTGTCGGCCGCTGCCACGAGGGCCTCGGCGTCCTCGACGGCGAGGGTCATGGGCTTTTCCACGTAGACGTGTTTGCCGGCTTCGAGAGCCTGTCGGGCGAGGTCGAAGTGGGTGGATGCCGTCGTGGCAACGACCACGGCGTCGATCTCGGCATCGGCCAGCACGTCGGCGAAGGACGTCGTGGTGCCGACGTCGGGCCAGGCGGCCTGTTGTTTGGCGAGGAGCTGCTCGTTCAGGTCACAAATGGTTTTGAGCCGGCTGTTCGGCAGTCCGGCGAAATTGCGGACCAGATTCTTCCCCCACCCCCCGGCTCCCACCACTGCGACGGTGACCATCCACAAGGCTCCTTAGAGGCGAACGTTCTCAGGACATCTGAACAGGCGACTGCAGCCATGCCGCGGGCTTCCCCGGCCGAAGAAGGTACGAGCGGCGCAACCGTGGCCGAGGCTTTTCAGGTCTTTCCCGAACCGGCGGCGGGGCCGGTGCCGACGGCGGGGGCGGCGGAGGCGTAGTCATAGTAGGACCTGTAGGCCTCACGGAAATAGCCGCCCTTGGTGGCGCGAATCCGGTTGAGCACGGCGCCGACGACCTGTGCCTTGAGCATCTGAAGGGTGCGTTTGCCTCGGATGGCGACGCCACGGGACGTCTCGGCGCAACTGACGACCATGGCGGTGCCATCGACCATGCTGCACAGGACGTGGGCGTCCGAGACGACCAGGATGGGCGGTCCGTCGATGATCACGTTGTCGTAGCGTCCGCAGGCGTCCGTGAGGAGGTTCTGCATGGCCTCGCTGCCGAGGAGGTCGGCCGGGCTGGGCGGCAGCGGCCCGGCGCACAGGGCATCGAGGTTGGCAACGGAGGTCGTCTGGACGGCTTCATCCAGGGTGTTGAGCCTTGCCAGAACGCTGGACAGGCCGATGGTGTCGGGCAGATCGAACGCGCGATGGATCAGGGGGCGGCGGAAGTTGGCGTCGACCAGGAGGACCCGGCTGCCGCTTTGCGCCAGGGTGATGGCGAGGTTGCCGGCTACGACGGTCTTGCCGTCCCCGGCGCCGGGGCTGGTCACGAGCAGGGACTTCAGGTCGGTGTCGGTGGAGTACATCAGGGCGGTGCGCAACTGTCGGAAGGACTCGGCCATGAGCGACTGCGGCGCGGCGACGGTCACCTGGGCGAGGTTCTCGACCTCGCGCGTGGGGGGGTCTTCTCTGCGATCGGGGACCGTGCCGAGCACGGGCAGGCGGACGACGCGCAGGGCCTCCTGCGGCGTCCGGACGCGGTTGTCGATCTGCTCGACGAGCAGCGCCAGGGCGATGCTGATGACGATGGCCCCGAGGAGGGACAGCGGGATATACAGTTGCGGCTTGGGTCCGGCCTTCTGTTCCGGGGTCGGCACGGTGGCCTCTTTCCGGATGACCACGTTGTTTGCCGACACGTCGGCGGAGATCTGTGCTTTCGTAATCGCATCCCTGATGGTGTTTCTCTCGTTGCCGAGGACCTCGTATTCGGCCGCGAGCTGCTGGTAGCGGATGCTGTCCTTCTCCTGCTGGAGGGCTTGGCTGTAGGCCTTGTCGTACTCGGTGCCAATCTCATTGAAGCGGTTCTGGGCTGCGGTCGCGGTGACTTCGGCTTGCTGTTTCTGTTGGGCGATCAGGGTCTGGGTCAGTTCGGCTTTTCGGGCCTCGATCTGAGCCTGGGTGGTTGCCAGGCGGGAGTCGAGACTTCGGATTTCGTCGTGGCTGCTATCAAACCGCGTGAGCCGCTGCTCCCTGATGCCGAGCAGGTCGGTCTCGGTGGCCCTGAGTCCCAGCAGCGTGGGATCGTTCTGGATGCGCAGCGCCATGTCCGGGGTGACGGCGGCATCCTCCTGCATGGCCTCCAATTGCTGTTTGAAGAGCTGCATGGCCATCATTTCCAGTTGGGCCTGCGTCCGGGCGGTCTGGAGCAGCCTGAGACGTTCGGTGATGTCGGTTCTGTCGCCGACCAGGCGGACGCCCCCGCGCTCGTCCTTGAAGATCTGGAGTTCATTGCCTGCGCGCGCCAGTCGGGCTTCGACGTCGCCTTGCTGGCGGCGCAGGCCCGCCACGCGTCGCCCGTCGCGGTTTGTCCGATCTCGCTTGTAGTCGAGCATGTAGCTGTCGACGACGCTGTTGACGACATCGGCAATGAGCTGGCGGCTCCGGCCTTCGAGCCTGACGGAGATGAGTGTGGTGTCACGGGGGTTCTCAACGACGATTCTGCGTTGGAGCGCGGCGGCCATGACCGCGGGGTTTGTGCTCCCCAGCAGTTGTGCGGCGTCCTTGGTGATGCGACCGTGCCGTTCGCTGACAGCGGCGTCCGTCTCCAGGGTCCGCTCTCCGTCCGCCCAGACCAGTTCGTTGATGACCCGCGTGTCAGCCCCCGGCGTGAGGGCCTGTTCAAGGATAGGCAGGTCACCGATGCGGCGCATCTGGGTGTTGATGAAGCTTCTCACCTGGGTGCCCTGGATGGCGTCGCGTACGGAGGGAATCTCGCCGGCGGGTTCCCGCGTGCCCGGCGCGACCTCGATGTTGATGCGAGCCTCGGCCACGTAGGTGGGATGAAACTGGTAGAGGTAGAGCGTCAGGGCGGTGCCGGTGCCGCCGAGAACCAGCGTGAGGATCACGATCATGGCCAGATGGCGGCGCAGCATTCCCATCATGTCTCCCATGGAGATGGCGGGTCCGCCGGCCTGGGTCTGTCCTCCAGCAGGGGGGCGCGTCCGGAGCCCGGGCCGCGAAGGTTGCCCTGAAGCACTCGTCTGACCGCCTGCACCTTGATAGCTCATTGTCCCTACCTCACCACAATCGTGCGTTGCTGCCGCCTTGGCCGCGGACAAGCCACCATTATGACCCGTTTCCCGGCTCTTTCAAGGTCGTTTCGAGGTCTTTCAAGGCGTCCGCAGCCTCTTTGGCCTCCGGCCCGGTGGGTGCCGTGGCCAGGAATGCCTTCAGGTGGTCGACGGCCTGCTGCGCCGTCCGAGTCCTGTCGGCCGGACGCGTGAGGCTTTTCAACTGCCCCTTGTAGGCCATGCCGAGGTGATAGCGCGTGGTGTGCGCCTCGGGGTTCTTCGCCCAGGAGCGTTCCAGGAGGTCGACGGCCCCGCGGTAGTCGCTGTCGAGGTACTGGATCCACCCGGCAGTGTCCAGAAGGTCGGGGTGCTCCGGGGCCAGGTTCAGGGCCGTGCCGATGTAGACCTTGGCCCGTGCGAGGTCGCCCTTCTGCGTGGCGACGATCCACGCCATGTTGTTCCACGCGACGAACTGCGTGGGGTCGAGCGTGACGCCCTTGTTGAAGGCGTCCATGGCCTCGTCCGTTTTCTTCTGCTGCAGCAGGACGACGCCCAGCCGGACCCAGGCCGCGCCGTAGCGGGGACGTGTCTCGAGCACCTTGCGGACCCACGACTCGGCTTCGTTCCATCGGCGGGTGCGTTCGCACAGTTCCGCCACCTTCAACTGCAGCGCCCAGTGATCGTCGGTTTTCTCGAGCCCGTCGAGCAGAATGCTCTCCATGGCCGTCACGGCCGCCGCATCGACCTTGCCGCCCGTCGTCTTCATCATTCTGAGCCAGAGGGTGTCGACGAGTTTCAGGTACAGGGCGGCACTGTCGGGATGGGCATCGAGGGCCGGCCTGAGAAGGGCGAGGCTCTGGTCGAAGAGTTCCTCGGTGTTGTAGATGTCCACGATCAGGAAGAGGAAGCCTGCGTCCTCTTCGTGCTGCGCGCAGACCGACTGGACCTTCTGAAGAGCCTCCTGAGTCTTGCCGCGCGCCTTCATGACGGCGTACCACAATCGCCAGGCGGTCGGGTTGTCGGGCTGGAGAGCCGTCAGGCGGTCGGCAAGGGCGCCGGCCTCGTCGAGCTTCGCCTGCTTCAGCAGTACCCCGATGAGCGATTCCATTAGCGCGGGGTGGTCGAGCATGTAGCGGAACCCGTCCTTGAGGACCTGTTCGGCCTCGGCCATCATGTTGCCGCGCTGGTAGAGTTCCGCCAGGCCGAGTCGGGCCTGAAGGTCGCGGGGATTGACCCGCAGGAGGTTGAGCAGGTCGCTGCGGGCCTGCGGCTGCTGGCCCTGTTCCATGTTGATCTGAGCCCTTCGGAGCATGGCGCGGCCGTAGACGGGATCGTTTCGGCGGACGCGGCCCAGGACATTGATCGCCTGCCGTTTGTCGCCCCGGGTGTAGTGCAGTTCGGCCCGGCTGAAGAGGGCCTCGCCGAAATCGGGGCTGTCGCGAAGGACTTCATCGAGTTTCTGGGCCGCCTTGTCGGACAGCTCGCGGGCCCGGTCGGCGTTGCCGTCGGCTTGCGCCTCGGTCGCCATTCTCGCCCAGATGCGGGCCAGGATCGTCTGGGCTCGAAGAAACATGGGCACTTCCTTGAGGACCACGTCGGTGAGCAGCCGCTCGGCGCGATCGAGGTCGGCTCCCGAAGTCATGAGGACGTCGCAGAGCTGCGTGGTCACGGCGATATCGTCCGGCGACGTCTCGAGGTAGGCGTCGCACACGGTCCGGGCCTGCTCATACCGGCCGGCTTCGCTCATCAGCGCGCTGGCGAACAGGACAGCGGTCCGGTTCGTCGGATCGGCCGCCAGGGCCTGCTGAACCATCGCGATGGCCTGGTCGGGGCGCCCGGTGTCCTTGAAGTGCTGGGCTCTGAGGAGCAGTGCGGCGGTCTTTCCGGCCCGCCTGTTGGCCTCGTCCGGGGCCTTGTCGGCCTCGGCCTCCATGTCGGCGGAGAGTTTGTCAACCAGGTCGTCGGCCTCCTGCCGCGTGGCCTGGCCTTTCCAGTAGAGCATCCGCGCCAGAGGCAGGATGACGTCGGCGGCCCGCGGCGCCAGCTCGGCTGCACTACGGTAGACCGCCACGGCCGAGTCCTTGTCGTCGAGGAACTCGTGCAGTGCCCCCATGCGCATGAGGTTGGGCACGTTGTCGGGCGCCAGCCGGCGGATTTCGGCCCGCGCCTCAATTGCCCTGGCGTGCTCCCCGGTGTCCCACAAGGCGTCGGCCTTGAGGTTCAGGGCGGTGATGTTGGTGGGGTCGCGGCTGAGGACCTCGGCCAACTGGGCCAGGGCCTTCTCGGGCTCGAACAGGCTTCTGTAGATGGAGGCCAGGCTGATGCGCGACTGGATGTCCTGCGGAACCAGGGAGAGGATCTGCGTGTGGTATTTCACCGCCTCGGCAAACTGGTCCTTCTGCTCTTGCGGCGCGAGGCTTCCTTTGAGGAAATGCGCGCGGGCCATCGCCCGCAGGAGCCGTACGTCAGGCGGACCTTTCTGTTCGCCCAGGAGTCTCTGGAACATCTGGATGGCCTTGTCCGCATGGACGTTCTTCACCCGGGTCACCTCGACCGGCGACTTGCCCTCGGCTTCTCCGGGAGGCAGGCTGGCCGCGCTGATCAGCTCGTACAGGCCGTCGGCGATGCGCCGCTCCTGGGCCAGTTCGGCCGGCATGCGGTCGATCCACTCTCGGGCCTCCTGGGGATCCTCGCTGGTGATGAGCAGGACCCACACGATGTCCCAGAGGCGGCGGACCTGGGCCATGTCACCCGACGCCAGCGCGAGGCCGTACGCCCTCTTGAGGTACTCCAGGGCCTTGTCCCGCTCGTCCACCTGGATGAGCATCTGGGCCACGGCCATCATCTTGGAGGTGTTCTCGGGATCCTTGTCCAACTCATCCGTGACCATCTTCAGCCGGTCTTCCTGCGTCGGCGCCACCCGGTACCGGACGCGGAACTTCTGTGCGTCGCTCAGCGTGTCGTCGTTCTGGGCGCGGTCGACGAGCGCCGGGAGCTTGGCCTTGAGGGTCTCGTCCTGGAGGTAGAGGCCGATGAGCGACTCGTACAGAGGGAGCCTGTCCGTGGCCTTGTCGATGCCGTCGAGCAGGGCCTTCTCCGCCTCGGGCACCCGGTTCTCCTCCTTGTGGATCAGCGCGAGCGCCACGTACCCCTCGTAGCGGTCGGGGGCCACCTCGGTGCACGTTCGGGCAATGGGCAGGGCCTCGGCCGCCTTGTCTTGGAGCACGAGGGCCCGCGACAGGACGAACAGCGTGGCGAAGTCCGTGGGAAGCGCCCTGAGCACCTCGCGGGCCTCGGCTTCCGACTTCGCATAGTCCCTCAGGGTCAGGTAGAGCCGGGCTCGCTCGCGGCGAATCTGGAGCCGCAGAAGGGGGTTCCCCCCCTCGAGCAGCACCAAAGCCCGGTCGAGTTCCTCGACGGCCTTGCCCGACAGGTTCAGCGACGAGCAGACGGCGCCGAGACTGAACCGGTACTCTCCCTCTTCCCACTGGGCGCGCCGCCGCTCGGTGGCGGTCACGGCCCGGCTGGCCTCGGCCTCCTGCATCTGGACCGCCTTGGTGAACAAGTCATAGGCTTCGGGGAGGTCGTTTTCCCGGAAGGCGATCTTGCCGCTCAGGTGAGACACGATCGGACGGTTCGGCGCCAACTGCCTCATCTGCTCGACGTACTGCTCGGCTTCCCCGGTCTTGCCCTGGTCCACGAGGATGTCGGCGGCAACCGACAGGTTCTGGAAGCGGTAGCCGATCTCCTGTCGCTCGGTCAGTTCCTCGATCGGCTTGCACTCGGCGAAGGCCTCCATGACGGTCCCGAGTGCGCCGTCGGCGTCGTTTCGCGCGCGCAGCAGTCGCGCCAGGTACCAGTACCCGCGATCGTCCTTCGGGCTCTTCTCCTTGACCTGCCGGAAATACGACTCGGCCTGGACGTAGTCTTCCTCGTAGACCGCAAGCTGTCCGAGCCCGGCGAGCGCGGCCAGACAGTCCGCGTCGGCGCCGAGCGCGTCGTTGTACGCCTTGGACGCCTGGTCCAGCCACCGCTTGCGTTCGGCCGGCCGATCGATCACCTGCTCGGCCCTGCGGCGATACATGTCGCCGAGCGCCACCAGGGCATCGGCCTTGCGGTCCGCCTTGCCGACGGCCTCCTTGACGATCGCCTCGGCCTGCTCAAAGGCGTCCGCGTCGTCCTTGAAGAGCACGAGTTGCTGTTTCATCAGATAGTTGTCGAGTTCCGCCGGTCCCTTCTCGATGGCCGTGTCGACCGCCTCGAACGCCCGGGCCATCAGTGCCTGCCTCTCGCCGGCGGCGGTCTCCCGCTGGACGGACCCCGCGCAGAGGCGGGCCAGCTCGCGCCAGTACGCGTCGTTATCCGGGCGCATCCGGGTCAGGTCCTCCGCCTCGACCAGCGCCTCGGACAGGACGCCACGGTCCCGGAAGAGGTCCCGCAGCGACTCGGTGTATGTGACGCGCTCCGGCGCGTCCGCCGCCGACACCTGCTTCGCACGACGGTAGTAGGCCATGGCCTTCCCGTAGTCCGGCTCCGGCTTCATCTTCAGGTAACACTCGCCGATCATGGCCAGGATGTCGGCGCGCTGGCCTCGGGCGATGCGGTGAGCACGCCCCAGCGGAAGCAGCGCCTCGGCATACTTCGCGTCGGCCATCAGTTGCTGCCCCTCGACCACGTACGGCGTCGGATCGCTTTCCGCTCTGAGCAGGAAGTAGATGGGGACGGAAACAACCGCTATCCCGAGCCCCACGGCCAAGACCAACACAATCAGCTTGCGTTTCGCTCGTGCCATCATGCTCTCCCTTGTGCCCGTCCGGCGGCGCGCCGCCGAGTTGCTCCACCTGGGTGCCGCTCAGCCGCGCCGACGCCCGTCACGGCCCGGACGCATCGGCCGCGCCCGTCTGAGCCATCGGCAGATGTCGCTCCAGGTGCGGAATGACATACCGCATGATTTCCACGGCCCGAAGGTAAGGATGGGCCTTCTCCCCCGGCGTCGGGCCGGTAGAGTCCAGCAAGCGGATGGCGCGGGCCACCTCGGCCTCGTTCCTGGCCAGCGCATAAGGATCGCCCCCAGGCCCTCCCACGCTCACCAGCTCGTTCCACTCCAACGACGTCAGCCGAATGGTCACCCGCGTCTGCGCGTAGAAGCCCAGGCCCCGATTGCCCAGGCTGATGATCCGAGCCTCCGTCCGATTGTTCAGGTACGTCCCGTTGACGCAGTACGTGGTCACCAGCAACACGTGATCCATGTCCTTCTGGAACAGGTACACCAGGACCGGCAGCGTCCACGCCTTGCCGTCCTTGCGCGGCGGCATCGGGATCTCCGTGCGGATGTACCCTTGCGGCGCGTCGTCCGCCCGGTACGGCAGGCTCCAGCCCCCGTTGAGCATGCACACCTGCGGCTCGTGGTCCACACGGGTCTCGGGGCTGCCGAAGTAGCTGACCCACAGGGTGGCCGCGGCCGAGTCCGACTTGCGGAACCCCTGCCGGTTCAGGTAGTACATGGCTCCGAGGACCCTTTCGGTATCCCGATCCAGCGCCTGGTCGTGGCTCCACTTGTATCCGCAGAACTCGCTGGGAAACTGGTCGAATCCGATGCGCGGCTCCGTCAGGAGGAGCGTTCCGCGGGTGCGCCCGGCAAGGCGGAGGCCCGCGCCCGAGGCCAGAAGGATCAGCACCACGGCGACGATGAAGCCGACACGCGCGCCCGTGGACACCCGGCCGCCCCGCGCGGAGGACCGGTCCGGCGCAGCCCCGCTCGACACCGGCATCTTCTCCGGCGCCACGGGTTGGCCGGATGAGGACGATGAGCCTGCAGAGTCCTCGGACATCGGTACGCTCTCCAAGAGTATTCTACGGCTGCGGACAACCCATCCGCAACACGTCGCGGCGCGACAGCTAGGCGGAGTCATCGGCGGGCGGCCCTTCGCCGGCCAGCACGTCCGCCACCCGCTCGATCAGATCCAGTACCCTCATCTCGAGCCACAGAAGGAAAAACGCCAGCGGCAGCATGATGATGAAGCCCGCCATCATGTGCTGCATTCCTTCGGTGATGCCACGGTATCCCCACCGCGTGAACAGCGCCATGGCGAACACGCGGGTGAAGTTGGCGACCACGGCGATGGGAATCGACGACGCGAAGGCCACCACGCGCCGCCAGGGCCGACGCGGCGAGATGTAGGCGTAGACCACGCTCAGCGCGACAAACGCAAAGAGGATCTTCATCCCGCTGCACGCCTCCGCCACGGCCAGGCGCCCTTCGGGCCCCGGAAGCACCTGGAGCACGTTGCCCTCCCGCCCGACCGTGTACCCCACCAGCCCCATGAGCCGCTGGGCCATTATTGCCGCCCAAGTCTGCGGAATGCCCGCCAGGGTCACGTAGACCCGCTCGGGCCACGGCATCGCCAGGACGATGAAGGCCAGCCCCACCCACGCGACGCGGAACGCCCTGAACCCGAACACGGCCAGGACCCCGCCCAGAAGCACGCCCACGAGTGAGATCTCGACGAAGTAATGAATTCGGGACTCCACCGCCTGCCAGCGAAAGACCACCGCCATCACCAGGATGATCAGCCCCGCCGCGCGCATGGCCAGCGCCGCGTGCCGGTTCCTGTCGATCCGCTGCCAGACGCCCAGCGCGACCAGCGCCGCGCCGGTCACGAACGGGATGTATGCGAACTTGAGGATGGCCGCCTCGACGGCCAGCGGAATCGCCGCCGCCCACGCGGCAACGATGCCGACAAAGAGGACCGCTCCGCCCAGGAGCAGCCGCTGCCACGCGGGCTCGAGGCCGGCCGGCATGTCGTCGCCCGCAGATGCCCCGGCCGTGTCGCGGCGCCTCCAGGGCGGGCGCCCGAGGAACAACTGCGGCGCCCCGCCCGCCACGCGCGGGTTCTCGCTCAGCTTGTAGTACAGAAGCATGGCGGCTATCGGGCCGACAAAGTAGCCGTACCCCCACCGCTCGTCGGTGTCCCAGATGTGAGCCCAGCGGGAGGACATGGAACCGTAGTTGACGATCAGCAGCGCCATGATCACGATCATCGGCAACCAGAGGCGCCGCAGGCCGCGCCGGCCGGTGTAAACCAGCGTCGCCCCGGCCAGCCACCCGGCCAGGCTCAGATAGCTCAGGACATAGGCGTACCTCTCGACGAACGGCGGCGCGTAGCCCTTCGTGCCCTGGTTGAGGGTGATCCCCGCGTCCAGCGCGTTCTGCTGCCAGGCGCCCACCCAGAACAGGACGAGACTTCCCAGGACGATCACCAGGCCCCGCGTCCGGGCCTTGCCGGCCAGGGCTTCGCTGTAGAGCGTGCGCCGCTCGTCCTCGGGGATCGAGAGCCACAGGAGCAGGCCGAAGAACGGGCCCAAGAGCAGCGCCAGCGGCCAGCGCCGAACGAACGACAGGTTCCAGTACGCCGCGCGGTCGTCCAGCGGTTTCCGCAGCGCCTTGACTTCCCCGGTCAGATCGTCTTCCCGGCCTCTCAGCGTCGTGATGCGGACGTACAGTTCGTTGCGCTTGTTTCTCTGGATGAGGATGGCCGGGTCGAGCGCGGCCACCTGGTTCTCGAGAGACTTCAGCTCGGCCTTGACCAGTTGCAGCTCGGCCTCGCCGCGGTGGACCTCGGTGTACATGCCCCGGTAGTTGAAGCGTTCGGCGAACGAGAAGACGATATCGCCCTGGAAGGCCATTAAGACGAGGGGAATCACCAGCAGGCCGGCATAGATGTAATCCAGCCGCTTCGCGCCCAAGGACCGCTTGGGGAACAACTCGAGATGGACGGCATCGCCCACGCAGCAACCCCTTTCGCACTGGCAGCCGCCCTCGGCCCCGAAGCGGCCGCACAGCTACCCCGGCAACCGCCGCAGGCTCACGTGCCGGCGTGTCCCGCGTCCGGCAAAGGGGCCCAGCCAGGCAACCCTAGAAGAGCGGATGAATCCCGCCTTTCCAGGGGTATATGTCGGCGAAATTCTGGTCGTAAACCAGACCAAATCCGTAGGTCGCTCGGAATGCATTACGCAGCACCGCGAGGAAGATGGCCCCCTGGTCGGTCCCCACGCGAATCAGGTCTTCCGGCTGGAGGAAGAAGTCCGGCGCCTCGCCCCGCGCGATCTTGGCAAGGTCCACGTAGATGATCTCCTCGGCCTCGTCGCTGACGCGCCGCACCAGCTCCGTCCGCCAGGGAATCGCCAACTGGGTCAGGCCGCCCGCGGCCGCCACCGCCTGCAAGAGCGTGATCTTCCGCCCGGTGAGGCTGTACACCCCCCGGCGGACGATTTCGCCGTCGATGTACCACTCGCCGGCGGGCGGCTCGGGGATGTTGACGAGGTCGCCGTGGCGCATCACCATGTTCTGCGACTGGTCGCCCGCGATCAGCGCGCCGACGTCGATGCGAATCACACGTCTCAGTCCGCCGCCCGCCTGGATGATCCCGAGACGCGCCATGCGCTCCTGAAGGCCCGCGGGCAACTCTTCCAGGCTCGCGGTCAGGTCCGGCAGCTCCTCCACCTTGGGTTCCTCGACCGTCTCGGGCGCCCCGGCCGGTTCCACGCGGACCCACTGTCCCTCCTTGAACACCCAGCCCGGTCCGCCGTCCTCGGCGGGCAGCGGCGGCTCGGGCGGCACAACTTCCGACGGCGTCGGCGCCGGCGGCGCCGGCGACGGCTCGCCTTCATCCTCCGCGACCTCGGGCTTGCGGCCCTCGGCCACGGCCTGGAGTTCCTCGAGGTCGGTCAACTTCTTTTCGGCCGGCGGCTCGGTCGCCTCGGCGCCGGGAGGCCCTTCCTCAGGCGGCGCTTCGCCGCCGGCTTCGGGCGCGCCGCCCGCGGGGGATTCCTCCTCCGGTTCGCCTTGTGGCTCGGGCTCTTCCGCCCAGGAGCGCAGGAGCATCTCGGCCAGCTCGTCCTCGGTCATGTTGCGGACGACGTAGATGTACTGCTCGTGGAAGGGAGTCACCCCGCCGGCCTGGCTGATGGCCTCGAAGAGGTTCATCTCGTGCGCCACCACCGGATACATGCCCGGCGAGCGAACCGCCCCGACGATGGCGTACCTCCGGTTGCGGAACTCCATGATGAAGACCGACACGCGAGGCTCGCGCAGCGGACCGTCGGGCGGCTTCAGCCGGTCGGCCAGTCGCCGCTCGAGCCCTCGCGCCGTGAACCCCCCGGCCTTGACGTCCTGAAGGAACGACACGGGCAGGCTGATGTCGCCCTCTTCGCCGACACGGACCGTCTGAATCCACGGCCGCCCCTCGGCGAACAGGTCCTGAATGGTCACCTGGACGACGTCGCCCGCCCCGAGGATGTAGTCGCCCTCGGGCGGCCGCAGGTCGACCGCCGTCGGACCGGGGAAGTCCTCCGTTTCCTCCACGTCGCCCTGAATCCAGTAGGTCAGGTCGCTGTACCAGTCGTCATGGGTCTTGAGGATTCGGTTCCGGACGCGCTTGGTGTCGCCGAAGGCGATCTCGTTGTAGCGCCCGATGTTCTGGGGTGCGCAGCCGCCCACCACCGACGTCAGCACAACGGCAACGAAAACACCGACGAGCACACGGCTGCTGAGCCCACAGCGACGTTGACTTGGCACCTCGGGACACCCCTTTCAATCAAGTCCTGGCCAAGCCTCGGCAACTCCGCGCCAGCGATGAGGGCCGGTCAGACAGCGCCCCCCCCAACCGCCACGTCCTCGCCGCCATCCCCCAGAGGACAGCACTCGGCCGGAAACCCCGGTCCCTCGCGCTCAGCGGGAAGCCGCGTTCGCGCATCTCTTCCCAGACAGGAGGTGCTTCTCGTCGCTGACGAGTATAGCACTGCCGGACACCCTGTCAAGAGCACTTCGGGCGGCCATGCCAGCAGAAAACCCCGCCGCGGAAGGCTCTCCCGTCGTCTCGCGAGCGGGCGGTTGCGATCCTGGTAGTTATCGAATCGCCGGGAATGTGTCCTCCATAAAATCCGTGCGTTTCCTGCCCCAGGAAGGCCCTCCAGCCGATCGCGCGGCCAGCCGACTTGACAACGCCCCGCGCGAAGCCGTATCCTGGAACCGGGCGGCACAACCGCCCAGAGCGTGAACCGGGAGGAGCCTCAGACCATGACCCGACTTGCGAACCTCAGTGTGATGATCGTCGTCGCGGCGTTCTGCTGCGGCGGCTGCGGCCGAGCCCCCGCCGAACCGACGGGACCGACGACACCCGCCGAGCTGGTGTCCGAGCTGTCCAGGCGGGCCGGCGCCGGACACGTCGATTCGGTCACGGAGCTGCTGTCGGACGATGCCCGAAACCAGACCGGCAAGGACTGGATCCAGTTCGTCAGACGCACGGGCAACGAACGGACGCTTCGCGGATTCCTCGCCCTGCCGAGGGACGCCCGGGGCAGCCTGGAAGCGGCGAGGACCCGTCAGTTCATGCAGCAGTTCCAGGCCCAGGCGCCCGACGCCTTCGGGAAACTGTTCTTCGACCTCTACTACAACGCTCACTACGAGGAGAACGGTCGCGTGCTCGTGCGCATGAACAACGGGCGCGGCTACATCGTGCACCTGGCCATGGAGCGACAGGGCGACGGGACGCTCCAACTGCTCGGCGAGGCCGAGACCGACAAGGTCTACAAGGCACTGAAGAAGAAACTGGACGACGCCCGGCGGAAGGACGCCGCCTAGCAACGACAAACGGCAACAGCGTCCCCGTGCGATGCACGGGGCTTGTACGGCAAGGGCGAACGGAAACGGCCCGGGCAAGGCGCCGGACGCGTCGGAAACACGCCGGGCGGGCGCCCGCACACGCGGGGCCCGCCCATGACGGCAATAGCGTCTTTGAAGTCGCTCGGCCCGGCCGGTCAGTCGAGCCACGTCAGCAGCACCCGGCGCATCCCCAGGTAATGCTCGTTCGGTTGACCCGCCGTGCTCGTCGACCCCTGCCGCGTGCTGAACGGCCGGTAGGCCGTCGCCGGCACACGGTCGAGGACGGACAGGAAATGCCGCACGCCCTCGACGCCCCCGCTGCCCGTGACGATCTGCACCGTGCCGTAGACCGCGAAGCTGTCGCTCCGCGTCGTCGCCCAGTTGCTCATGAACCCGTAGAGCCACGTCTGCTCGGCCCAGTCGTCGACGGCGCCGTTGTTGTCGTCGTCGCAGCCGTCGCCGATGAAGAGGTCCTTGGCACTGCGGCCGCCGCGGTCGACGGCGTCAAGGATGTCGGCAGGGCACTTCACCTTGGGGTTGCTGCCGTTGTTGGTTCTGTCCTGGGCGTACTTGGCGATGTCCTCGGCCAGTTGCCACATGTAGCTCTCGGTGCCCCAGGACCGGTTCGCCGCCGTCCGGTTCGTCAACTGCGCCGGCAGCATGCCGCGGATCACCTCGGGCCGGGCCGTCTTCAGGCTGATCTTGGCGAACTCGTAGATCTCCGGGCCGAGGTTGTCGTAGTTCTGCGTGGCCCCACCGCCGCCCGAGGCGTCGGGGTCGCCGTACGTGAAGTCGTAGGCGTCGATGTAGCCGTCGCCGTCGTTGTCGACGTTGTCGCAGTACGGGCTACCCACGGTCACGACGGTCGTCAGCCGGCGGAACGTGTTCCGGTTGGTGATGTCCACGTAGGCGTCCCTGGCGGTATCGTCGGTCTTGGCGCCGAGTTCCTCGGTCACGGTCTTTCCCGTGCCGGCGGCCTCGATGTGCCCGACTCTGAGGACGCGGGCGATGTCGCCGATGCGCTGGAACGACATTTCGCTGGCGGTGTACCGGCCGCGCTTGGCGTCGGCCCACTCGGGCGTCAGGCTCCGGTTCTCGATCGGCCGGGCGGTCTTCGTCAAGTCGACCGCGTTCGTGCCGTAGGCCATTCCGTCGTTCTGCACGCCCCCGGGCGTCATGGTCAGCCCGGCCACCTTGGCCCGGTCGTCCCAGCCGCCGAAGTACGTGTGCGTGTTGCCGTAGCGGTCCTTGCCGCGGCAGGACATCCGCTGGAGCGACCTGTTGGCCGCCGGCTGGTAGTTGTCGCTGTGCTTGAAGCGGTCGATGATGACGTCATAGGTCTTGGTGCCACCCCGCTGCTTGGCCGAAGCGTGCAGCTCGACCGGGAAGACGTAGTCCTTCCAGTCAGTGCCTTGCTTGACCTCGATGGTCTTCTTGCGGACCCGGCCGGTGTCGTACTCGGTGGCCCCGCACGCCGGGATGGTCAGGAGGCCCCCGCCGATCGACATCGACACGGTCGACTTGAAGGTGCCCGTGCCGATGGTCATCGTCGTGAATGACGTGTCCCTCACCAGGTCCTTCTTGTAGGGATTGGCCAGCTCGACGTAGACCGGGTAGATCGTGTAGGTGACGTCCACCCCGCCCTCGTTCCTGACGACGACCTGCTTGTTGCCCTCGTCCACGTAGACCTCGTTGATATAGGGCTGCGCGTCCACGCCGAAGACAACGTAGGTGCCCGTATCGATGGCCCCCGGGCGGCAGTCCTCGTCGCGGTAGTCCATGATGTTGGCCACGATCTGGTCCAACTCCTTGGTGGGAGTGGAGGGATACGTGGTGCCCCACATCTTGGTGGCCAGCAGGGCCATTCGCAGGGGGTTCTTCTTCAGGGTGTCACCGCTGCCCGGCGTGTCTTCCGGGCCGTTGTTCAGGTCGGCCTTGACGTAGAGGCCGCCGTAGTACTCACTGGTGTCGTCGCGGCCGGTGTCGAAGGGCTTCCGCGCGCAACTGACGGCGCTATAGGTCGTGAACAGGCTCTTGCGGAACATCCTGGCGTCGGTCTTCTCCTCGCCGGTCCGGCTGAAGGAGTTCGGCAGCAGGTGCTCCAGGCGGCTGGTGAACCGCGTGCCGTTCCAGTGCAGCAGCTCGAAGAGGTCCTCGAGCGAGAACGGGATGTCTTCCAGGTAGGATCCTGAGGGCGCCGTCGTGGCTTCCACGTAGGCCTTGTTGCCCGGCTGGAAGTAGTTCATCTGCTTGTCTTTCAGTTCCGGCTGGCCGTCGGTGCCCCAGCGCTTCGAGTTCAGGATGGCCGACGCGAAGTTGTCCGCCGTGTCGATCGGCGAATGCTGCTTCTCCAAACTCGAGGAACTCGAGTGGGCCCAGTTCGGCGCGATCTCCGTCAGGTAGACTCCGTCGTCGAAGTACGACTGCCCGCAGTGCGTGATCGGGTCC
>Ga0272441_10004045_pt1 | contig 27140 bp, 31 predicted proteins | sample SSMProp6N_FD_193582 | JGI IMG/M metagenome (GOLD analysis project Ga0272441, IMG submission 193582) | Marine sediment archaeal communities from Little Sippewissett salt marsh, Falmouth, MA, United States - SSM-Prop-6N | ecosystem: Environmental > Aquatic > Marine > Wetlands > Sediment ... | reverse complement strand
TGCGCAGGGTGTGTTCCTGGGCTTCCTGTTCGGTTTGGTGAGCGGTGTGCCCTTCCTGCCACAGGAATTCGGTCGTTCGCAAGAACAGGCGGGGACGCATTTCCCAGCGCACAACATTGGCCCACTGATTGATGAGCAGGGGCAGGTCGCGATAGGACTGAATCCAGTCCGAGAATGCATGCCCGATCACGGTTTCGGAGGTGGGGCGCACGACGAGCGGCTCTTCCAGCTCCTTTCCGCCGCCATGTGTGACTACGGCGAGTTCCGGTGCGAATCCCTCCACGTGTTCCGCTTCTTTCTCGATGAAGCTCATGGGGATAAACAGCGGGAAGTAGGCGTTCCTGTGCCCGGTCGCTTTGAAGCGTACGTCCAGGGCAGTCTTGATGTTTTCCCACAGCTCGTAGCCGTAGGGCTTGATGATCATGCAGCCGCGCACGGGGGCGTTGTCTGCAAGATCCGCCATCTTGACGACGTCAGTGTACCAGCGTGAATAGTCTTCACTCTGGGGCGTTACGCCTTTGTTCTCTGCCATGATGCCGTCCCTCCTTTTGTGATATGTATTACGCACGAGTGTCTCGGGTGCCGAGACTCCCGTGCGCACGCACATCTTACTGGGTTGAGCGCGTTTGGCCAATGTGCCTCTGTCGGCTCGCTCGCCGGACGGAGTACGGCCTCGCGGGGCCAAACCTCCGGTTCGACGAGGAGGCGATCCTGGGATGGTATGGCGCGGTCGTGCGTGAGGAACCCAGTTCCGAGTTCCAAGTGTCAAGTTGCGAGTTGAATGCCTCGTTCAAAGGCATCTCCGCAGCGTCGTTGCCCCTTGAATGAGCGTAGCGAGTGGGCGAGTGACGGCATCCGATTGGGCTTCGGCTGTTGGCTTGGAACGCTGAACTCGGAATCTCATTGTGAAGTCGCAGCCCCTCGCGGCATTGTTGCCACGAGGGGCTTGACGTTTGCCCGAGCGCGATGCTTTCCCCTCTACCCGGAGCATAACGAGGAGCTTGTCACAAACAAGCTGTCGCACTTCTAATATCGGCTAAGTGATGCAACGAATGGAATGGATGAAGATGGAAATAAACATGGAAGAAACATGGAAGCTCGTGTCAGTGAAGCTGTTGGGATCGTGCGGAGGGAAACTCGTTTTCGCGCGTTCCAGCTCGCAACGGACACTTGGACGGGAGAACGGTCGTTCGTTGATGTTCTCCCAAGCTGCCCCTTCTATGGCAACATGGGCAGCCAAACCTACAACCCGGACAGGAGAACGGTCGTGCATTGACGTTCTCCCAAGCTGCCCCTTCTATGGCAACATGGGCAGCCAAACCTACAACCCAGAAAGGAGAACGGTTGTGCGTTGACGTTCTCCCAAGCTGCTCCTTCTATGGGAACATGGGCAGCCAAACTCCCCCCCCCACACTATTGATTCACCTGTGCGGAATCCCTAGATTAGGTGTAACCGTTCATTGCGGATTCCAAAGATGAGGAGTGATACCGATGCTTCCTTTCAAGAAGATCCTTTGCCCAACAGATTTCAGCGAACCGGCGTGTACGGCGATCAAGGCGGCGGGAGAGATGGCGGAGCAATTCGGCGCCGAACTCATTCTCATCCATGTTGTGGGAACCGTACCGGTGTTGGAGACGCCTACCGGGCTTGCGGGTTTCGACGTTGCGGCCTATCAGCAGGAACTGGCCGATAGTGCGGAGAAAGCCCTACAGCAACGGTTAGAGAGACATGTGCCTGAGGGTGTGGATGCACGCACGCTCGTCGTCCATGGCGATCCTGCGCACGAGATCGTCTGTGCCTCGAAAGAGGAGGGTGTCGATTTGATCGTGCTATCGACGCACGGCGAGTCCGGCTGGCGGCATCGCATCTTCGGTTCGGTCACCGACAAGGTTGTCCGGCACGCTGCATGTCCCTGCTTGACGATTCATCTGGATTGAAGCGAGGAGCAAGGGAAGAGAGACAAGGGGCTAGGGGTGAGCCTCCCTTGCTCGTTCGAGCAATCGGTTTTCCATGGTGAAGTCACCGACAGCGGCGTACTGGGCCGCAACTTCGGTGAGTTCGCGTGCGAGTGCTTCAGGATCGGGGTTGTACTCCATCCAGTCGAGGATGTCCGCGTAGGCGGCAATCGCATCCAGCCACCGCTCGTACAGCGCGGTCAACTGACGACCGAGTCCCCGATAGCGTAGCACGGCCTGCTCCAATTCCGTGTCCGTCGTGCAGTAAAGCAAGTGCATGGCCGCTGCGCTCATCCGGTGAGAAAGGATGTGAGTTTGGCGGCTGTATCCCATGATGCATCGGTTGTCCTCTTCCCACCAACACAGCAGTTCGACGAGCGGATCGTACAGCTCGTTGTCGAGTGCGACCATTTGGGTCGTGATCAACACTGCGTCCTCTGCAGAAAACGAGAATGTGTCCTGCAAACTGAACTGCCAGGCGGCCTCAAGTTCCTCAATCGTCATTTCGTAGACCGCCTCGACAGCCGGGCCCGGCGGTGCGTAGTCGAACTGGGGAAGCACCAACCACTCGTAGTTATACAGTGCAATGAATCTGTCCCAGCCATAGGTTGTGATCAGGAACTCGACCACGGATGCGCCCGCGTTGTACAGGTTCGTGTAGACGTACGGATCCTCCGGATCGAGCGCAACGGAGTCGAGCAGCAGGGGAAGCGGATACGCATTGCCCGTCAATCTCAGCAGATCGAACAGCCGTTGATGACTGTCATCCCCGGTGTGCAGAGACGTCATCCACACGGCGAGGCCCTCGCTGAGTGCGCCGGGAATGCAGGATCCGGCAACGATGGTGTCACTCCAGTTGTAGTTGGCCAGCGCGTGAATCTCCTCGTGGCAACTGTAGACCCCAAATGGTGAAGGGCCGCCGTTTTCGTAGGCTTCCAGCGCCGAAGGGTTCACGAGAAAGCGAATGCTTGCACCGTCCGTTGTGGGTACGGTGTATCCCATCTCCCACAGAGGGTTTGGATCGATGGTGACAATCAGGTTCCCCAAAGGGGGATTGCCCAGCAGGTTCGACGCAATCTCCAGGGCTTCTTCGCGCTCTCGAAGCAGCTTGCGGGCGGAGGCATCGCTCAAGATGTCGGGATAGATGAACGTGATATAGGTCGATCGGATGACTTGGTTGGACCACGGGGCCGCGGCGGCGGCGGGAACGAGTAGCAACGCTAGCAGAAGCATTGCCAGGGCAAGCGCCAGCGGGAAACGCCCGCTTTGTCGCTGTAGGAGGCTCATGTCTCATACTACAACATACTTGAGGTCTGCGCCACTACGCTCCGCAGGAACGGGTTTGGCTAGGCCAAACATCGTGTTTGATTCGCAGGTTACGACTAGGGCAAATGCCGCGTTCGCGCTCCAAACCTCTTCCGTATCACTCGCCAAGCGTTTGCCATGCGGGGTTCCTCAGCATTCGCCTGATACCGATCGCATGTTCCGTGTAATGCTGGTAGGTATTGCTCGCGATGAGGCTCCACGGCGTCCACTCCGCGGGCAGGTTCGCGAATCGGCGGCTGTCGTTCAGATCGTCATCATCCAGCTTGGCCAGTCCAGCCATCATCCGCTTGTACGAACGCTCCGCGAACTCCAGCACGTCTTCCAGTGGCATGTCCTTGTACTGTTTCTGGATGTTTTCATTGCGTTCGTCGGTCGTGAGTCCCCACCATTGCGAACCGACCAGCTCCTTTGCCTCCATGAGCTGGATCATCTGCTCATCATGCCAGGCGATATGCGCGATCTGATCTTTCACCGTCCAACCACTGTGTGGATCGGGATCTTCCATCCGCTCACTGGGAACGAGGCCCAGCACGAAATCCCACCCCTTGCGCGCCTGTTGGATGACTTCGGTCAGGCAGTCAACCTGCATAGATCTCCCTTCCCATTGGCCGAGGTTCTCACGACATCAACGAGCATACAGCGACTTGCCCGAGGGACATAGGGGAAGGGACGAGTGCGTACTCGCGGCGCATGACTTGAGTGGCAGGCGCTTCGAAAGCGTCGTGGCTAGACACTCACGAGTGAGGCACCTTGAATCTCTAGCGACTTACCCCTGTCCGCTTCACGATCTTTCGCGCTAGATCAAAGCGCTGCGGATCGTGTATTCTCGCTCCATGACTAGACGAGGGGTATTGCTGCTGGCTGCTGTGGTGGTGGTTGCTGTTGCCGTGGTTCTTGTGCTGACGCTTCCAGGATTGCTCAAAGGGAACGTCACCGACGAACTACCGGTCTATGTGATCGCGATCGACGCCGGACATGGAGGGAGGGATCCCGGCGCGACGTCAGGGGACATCTACGAGAAGCACATCAACCTCGAAATCGCAAATCTGGTGACGGAGTTGGTGGATGCAGAGCTCGACCTTGAAGCTGTCCAGATTCGGACACTCGACATGTTCATCCCGCTTCCGGATCGGATCATCCAGGCCCAATCTGCAGGGGCCACACTCTACGTGACGATTCACGTGAACTCGTATTACAGTGAGGACCCTGAGGGCGTGGAGACGATTGTCGACAACACGCGAGAACAAGGAGCCGACAGCTGGGTACTTGCCGAATTGATCCAGAGTGGCGTCACGCTTGCAACCGGTGCACGCAATCGCGGCACCAGAGCGCAGGAATCCTATCTGCAACGCGCGCCCTTCCCCGCGGTCTCGGTGGAGACTGGCTACATCACCAATACTGCAGAGCGAGAGAAACTGATCGATCCGGAGTATCAAGCATTGATCGCCCAAGGTATTCTCGACGGGATCCGTCAGTTCATCGATTGGAGGTATGGCTCTCCGCTTCCTACAGGAACTTAGCGGGGAGCTTGCAGTCTCTCGATCAACCCGCCGATCTCGGTGCCAACCATGGCGGCCCAGATGGGGCCGAGCTGCGCCACGGACGCTGTTCCGGTCAGCGTGAGGATAAGCGCGGCTGCTGTGACCCAGAGCAACGACGCTTGCACGCGGTGAGGCTTCAAGGGCTCACCGGTGCGGTCTCCAACGCTGCGAACCGAGCGGTAGCTTCGGATGACAGGTGCCATCAAGAGTGAGATCAAAACGAGCCCGACCATCTCGTATCCCCCCCACTGCGGGATGCGGAAGTGCCATCCACGGGCGAATCCCATTCCAACGGCCGCTACCGGCATGGCCAGCGGCAGTGCGATGCGGAGCGATCGCGGGAATCGCTGCAAATCAGCGAAAAACATCGTCGGGAACGTCAGAAGTGGAATCGTCCAGTGGGCGGTAAATCCCAGCCACAGCGTGATGCCATAGAGCGCACCGAAGTCGAGGATTCCCGGTGGAAGACCAGGCGATCGATTGATGTACCGTATTGCGAGCAAGAACCACAGCAAGAACAGAAAGCTGGGCGGCCCGAGCAGAATGACTGAAGCCAGCGATCCGGCCGCTGCAAGGAAGGCCGACAGGTTTCGGTCGGGATCTGTCTCGCGAGCGAGTGCCCAACCCAAGAACGTGGCGCCCGCCCACTGCAATCCGTCAAGCGCGCTTCTGCCGAATGTTTGGCCCGTGAACAGCCCGTACGCCAGCCCCGCAATCAGCCCCAGAAGTGAGGCCAAGAGGATGGCGCGATGCGTTGGATAGCTGCGATCCATCGATCGGCCGATTGTCGACCAGCGCGAAATAGGACTGAGCCTAGGGGAGGGCATGGCTGCCGTCACAGAACGGCTTGTTCTTGGATTTCCCGCAGCAGCAGAGTGCACCGACGCGCACGTGCGCGCAGTCGGAATTCTCGTTGCTCACGATCTGCACCGACCCGCGCACCATCAACGGACCGGGATCCGATGCGCGGACTTCGAGTGCTCCGCCCTCTGGCGAGTCTCCGTCGTCCCGATCCATGGCCTCAGAGGTGAGGGTTCCGGAAGCAAGGAATTCGACCTCGCGATGGCTCCCATCACACAGCGGCTTGTTGCGCGAGTGGCCGCAACGGCAAATCGCGGCCCGCGTGTCCTCGAGGACGAGTTCGTTGCTCGCGTCACGTACTTTCAGATCCCCCTTTGCGAACAGCGGGCCGTCCGGAGACAGAGTAATCGTATTATGGTCTGGCGTTGCCTCCGCAGAGCCTCCATCTTTGCGCTCATAGTGCAACGCACCGGTGGGACAGGCTTCACAGGCACGGACGACATCTTCCGCCGTTGCGAGGCTGGGATCGATCCATGGCCTTCGGTGGCGATCGAACACCGCAGGAAGTGTGCGGATGCAAGCCTCGACATGAATGCAGCGAACGTAGTCCCAGTGAACGATGATGTCCTCGGACTCGAAACTGTAGATACGGCTTCTCATGTGATCCCTCGGTTTGCTTGATGTCTCCATTATGCTGGTCGTGCGGTGCATGGGCAATGCGAGAAACCCCTTTCCTTGGACGGAGCTGCGGCAACGGCTCCGAGCTAAGGAAGCACGAAGATGGGAGTCTGCGATACTGGGAGGGCAGTGGGGGACACGCTATCTGCGGTCGGCCGGATAGGATTCGAGTGCGCATCGAGTGCGGTCACGATGTGCTCTACCCAGACGGGCGATTGCCCAACCACGTGGGATACGTCGATGCACTCGACTTCCGGGCTCGCGCTCCAGAACACCCAGACGGAGCCCTGCGGAAGGGTGAACTCAAACGAACGCACGTCATCGAAACTCCAATTGACACATGCGGTGAACCCGTCCAGGAGCTCGATCATCCGATCGAAGGTGTAGTAGGAAGGCTTCCGAGAATCGTCGTGCCAATCGAGCAATCCCATACCGCACCACGGGCCGTCCCAGTAAGCATTCTCTCCCTTGGTTCCTCCCAATCCCCAATGCTGCCGCTCAACCCCTGCGGCTGCGCTCATGGCATGGAGCTTGACCACGAATTCGGCATTCTCCTTGAAGGAGCCCCAGTCGAACAGATCGTCAGCCGGCGAGTTGGTGGCCGGGTATCCGGGGTAGTTCTTGTGCGGGCCGCCACCTTCGATGATCCAAATTGGCTTGGGCTCGCCGAACTTCGCCATCAACGCGTTCAAGTAAGCGAGTTCGCCTTCGAGGAAGGACTCTTCCGGGATGTAGGCGTGGAGATCCATGATGTCGAACGCGTCGAACGCGTGCTCCACCATCCACTCATAGCGCGCCTTGCGAAACGACCAGACCGGATCCTCGTTCATCTCCGCGCGTGACATGAGGTGGCCGTTGACGGCTCCGGCCATGGGATCTTCGATGAAGCCAGCCATGAACGCGAACCAGTGTGCGTAGTTTCCGGCCAGTCCCGCAAGGATCAGGCGTGCGTTGGGATCCTCCTCCTTGATGATGTGGTGGGCTTCACCGAGCAGGAAGACGTAGTCCCGTTCATCCGGAAGAGACGGCGTGGGGTACTCCTCGACAACATGCCAGTTCCGAATGGCGAATCGAAGCCCAGGCATATCGTTGACTCCGTCGCCGTCATACCGATCGACAGCGGCGTGCAAGAACGTTCTCCAGAGGTCCAGTGTTTCTCCTTGCGGATGTAGCCGATACTCCGATCCGACGCCCTGACGCATGAAGTGGATGAAGGAAGGATACGACTCGATCACTGCGGTGATTTCTTCGCGCGCCTCCCCGAATGCATTGATGAGCGGGCTTAGCACCATTGTGAGGTCGAGTCCAAGCGACTGTAGCGCTCGGACTTCCTCATCCAGCGCATCCCACGTGTAGACGCCGGGCGTCCGTTCTATCGCCATCCACAGTACGTGCGGCTGGAGCGACAGCCAGGAAATGCCGAGATCTTGGACATAGGCCGCATGCTTCGACGGCGCGATAAGGCTCAAGCCGAAGAACATGTTCCGATTCTCAAACGGATACGGCAGAGGTTCTGCCGCTGCGGCTTGAGGAACGACGTCGAGACATGCAAAGGCAAGCATCGCAACCAACGCAGTTGCGGCAATGCTGCAAACGATTCGGTGCCGTGCTAGCTCCATATCCTTTTGATTGTGCCTCGCCGAACGAGGAACCGGTCGCCTGGCTGATCGGCGATGCCCAGCGACGCTTCGATTCCTACTTCCTTTGCCCAACGAGCGAACCTGCGATAGAAGTATCCGGTCCAACCGATGTGCATGGGAAACACGGTCTTGGCGCTCAAGGTCTCGATTGCGTAGCGATTGCCGGCCCGCAATTCCTCTGTTTCCGGGAGCCCGCATCCGAAAACCGGAAGGAAGGCTGCATCTACGGGTGCGTTACCCTCGGCGAGCCATTCCAGCCCTTCGGTGAAGGCCGTCTCCGGCGGAATTTCAGCGGAAGTGTGATCGCCGGCGTGGAAGATGCGCAATCCATCGACCTCGATGAGAAAGGCGGAACCAGCGTCGGTCGCGGGAATCGCGTGCACGCGGAGTCCGTCGATCTCTACCGTCTCACGCCCGGCGACGCGCGTGTCTGGAAGATCGAGTGTATCCGTCCACCCGAAAACGTAACGAATGTCTGCGCTGTCCTTCCATCCAAGAATGCGTGGGTCGAAGTGATCCTGATGGTGATGGGTCACCATCACGGTGATCGGAGTGCCGGAGAGCTCCTCGATACGAATGCGGCCGTTGACAAGACTGTCCTCATCAGCATGGGGAGCGCCGGGTGCATAGTCGAGCACGATCCAGTGGTTCGTCGTTCGAAGCGCCCATCCACTGTGCCCGAGATACCAAACCATCATCTCGCCGGGTGCAACGGTGCGCGTGGCAAGGGCACGAACGTCCCGCGTATCGAACACTGGCTTGTCTTTGGATTGATTCCGCAGCGCTTGAATGGCTGCAGTCCGCCCATAGGCCATCGCAAGATCGATCGGTCGATGTCCTGCGGCATCCTCGAGTGTCGGCGAAATGCCGGCACCAATCAGCGCAGGGAAACTATCCGCGTGTCCTCGAATCGCTGCCACGTGCAGTGGAGTGCGGCCCAGATCGTCTCGCGCAGTGCTTTCGGCTCCTGCCTCCAGGAGCTGCTCTACCATCGCGACTTGACCGCTGGCTGCAGCGGCGTGGAGCGGGGTCGAACGCTCCAGAGTTTGGCAGTTCACGTTCGCACCGCGCTCGATCAGCAAACGGACGGTATTCTCTCTCCCCATCTCGGCGGCTGTGTGGAGTGGAGTTTCGCCCGGTGTGTTCTTAGCTTCCGGGTCGTGACCCTGATCAAGCAGCCATGCAGCGACCTCCTCGGCACCGCCAATTGCCGCCTTGTGCAGTAGCCCAAGGTCGTACCGGTCGATCGGGCGAGGATCGGCACCTTGGTCGATCAGGCGCTGGATCACGGCGAGCTGATTGCGCTGCGCGGCGCGATGAAGGGGCGACTCCTCATACAGGTTGAGTGCCCCAGGCTCGATGCCTGCATCAAGCGCCTGCTGGACGATATCCATGTTCCCGCCAACAGATGCGGCGTGGAGGACCGTGGTTTGCGAATCGTCCAACGCATGGATATCAGCTCCGGCTTCGAGCAGTTGCTCAAAGACCGCTTCCTGGCCCGCAAATGCTGCATAGTGAAGCGGCGTGTACCCAACGACGGTTCGCGCACCGATATCCGCACCCCGCTCAAGCAGTAGCGAAGCAATCTCGCGAGCTCCGGAGAACGCAGCGTGGTGTAATCCAGTTTGCTGCGCTGCGTCGCATGCTTCCGATAGCAGTGGACTGCTATCCAGAATCTGCTTGCAGGTGTCGAGTTCCTGGGCTTGAATGGCTGACTGAAGACGCTCGAAAGACTCGGACATGAAGACTCCTTCCCTGACTTCAATGAAGTTCCGGCTGTGCCGGGATGATGGTTGAGTATAAGAGACGGGTGTGTTGGAGCAATGAAGTCAAAGGCCGAGTGATCTTCGATCGGCGCGGGAGAGGTTGCGGACGACCCACTCGTACGATTCATCGATCCAGGCGAGCACTTCGTCTTCGGAGGTCTCCTGGCTGAGCGTGACGGGGTTCCCGTGGTCCTTGTTCATGTGATCGCCGGGTTGGACAGATGCGTGTGGTGAGCGCAGAAGCTGTCCGTGGAGCGGATCGAGCTTGATCGTGATCCGCGCGGGGCGCTTGTCAGGCTCGGTGCATGCGAACATCTTCTTCCTAAACTTGAACACCGGGACTCCCCGGCCGAACGGCCGGTCCTCCCACACCCCTGGAAGGGACAGCACGTACTGGTGTGCTTGCTTGCTGGAGCTTCACCAAGCTCACCTCGTCACTGGAGATGTCTCAGACCGGATCAGGATACGTTTCAGGGGCATCCGGACAACGATGGGGTCTCTCTGCTAGCGGGGATTCCAGGTGAGGTCCGGCGTGCGCCGGGGGAGCAGTCTGCGGAACGAGCGCTTGCGGTATCCGAGTGCAATGGCAACCTGTGGTGCCCGGCCCTCGGGCAATCCAAGCAGCTTCAACACGCGTTTGCTGTGCTCGACCACAACTTGGAAGAAGCCAATCTGCACAGTGCCCAGCCCCTGTTGCTCGGCGGCAAGCATGATGTTGTACCCGGCATAAATGGCATCGTCGCGGCCGAAGTTGTTGCTGGCGGTGGAATGGCCGATGAGAACAACAGGAGCTTGATAGAAGACGGGATCCAGTCCGCCGTCGCTTGCGGCCTTCATCTTCTCGGCAAGTGGGCTCGCCCAGCGCAGTTCCCGGACCATCTCCTTGCCTGCTTTGAGTCGAACGAACGGACGTGTCAGCGGATTCTTGGCGAAATTCACCGTACGCACGATCTCTCGAACGGTCGCCACGCTCAGCTCGCGGATTCGCTGTGGATCGTCAAACGCAAGCCAATCAAGCGCCTGATTGTTCGACGCGGTCGGTGCCCAACGGCCGAGACTGACCAGCTCGCGAATGCGTTCGCGCGGTACCGGTTTGTCGGAGTACATGCGATGCGATCGGCGCGCGCGGAATGCTGTCACGAGTTGATCGATCGAAGGCATTGCAGATGCCTCGATGATCGGACACTGCTCAAGTGGAAACGCGTCGTGATCAATGGCATCGGTGGGACAGGCGGCGATGCACTGACCGCAACCCCAGCATCGCTCTGGTGCCACAGCCTTTGACCCGTGTTCATCCAATGCGAAGACATCTGCCGCGAGACAGACATCCACGCAAGCGCCACATCGAATGCAGGCGGTTCGATCTACTGAGATGTTCGCCATGTGCCGATCTCCTTGTGCCGAATTCTATCGGCGAATCCGGAGTGCAACCGCGACATCCCAGCAATCGAACCCGGACGTTCGGCAGGCCCTGCGGGACGCGAGGGATCTCTGGATATGGACAACGTCCGTTTGCGATCGGTCGCATGTCCCTCAGCCTTCTCTGAGTGTGATGTAGATTACAAGTGCAATGGAGCCGAATGAGTTTGTACAGAAACTGATCAGCCACTCCTCGTTGGACGCCCTGGATTGGGCGAGCGATGTCGAACGCATCCTCGCTGAACAGGTGCATTTTCTGCGCAATCAGCTTCAGGAACAGCGCAAGAACGTCGTACTCAGCGCGCACGAGGTGATCGGTGAGCTGTACCAGCGACTCGATGACAAAGACGAACAGATCACGACCTTGAAGGGCGAGGTCGAGTTCCTGCGAAAGCACATCCTGATCACCAAGAGTTGAAACCCCTTCTTCCATTCCGTACGGTTACCCGTCATGTCTTCCGTATCCATTTCCGACAGACTGAATCAGGCAAGAGAAGAACACGCCGCGATCGAGCAGAAGATGTCCGATCCTTCCGTGGTCTCTTCTCCAGAGTATCGTGAGCTGGCGCAGCGTTACGCTTGGCTGCGCGATCTCATCGAACTCGGCGATCAATACGATGATCTACTCGCCTCCATCGCCGATGAACGGGAGATGTTGGAAACTGAGGAAGAACTGAAGGAAGAGCTTGAAGAAGCGCTGGAACAGGATCTTGCCAAAGCCGAAGTGCTGGAAGCGAAGATCCAGACCCTGCTTGTACCCCCGGATCCCAACGATCAGAAGACAGCGATTGTCGAGATCCGCGCTGGTACTGGCGGTGACGAATCGTCATTGTTTGCTGCCGATCTATTTCGCATGTACAGCCGGTACGCAGAGAAGCACAAGATGAAGATCGGTTTGATGGACAGTCATCCGACACCACTCGGTGGGTTCAAGCAGCTGACCTTCACCGTCGAAGGCAAGGCACCCTACGGTGTGCTGCGCTATGAGTCCGGCGTGCACCGCGTGCAGCGTGTGCCGGAGACGGAATCGCAGGGACGCATCCATACGTCGACAGCCAGTGTCGTCGTGCTTCCTGAAGCCGAGGAAGTCGAGCTCTCGATCGATCCCAGCGACCTGCGCATCGACACGTTCCGATCGTCCGGCCCTGGAGGCCAATCGGTAAACACGACTGACTCCGCAGTACGCATTACTCACATCCCGACCGGGATTGTCGTGAGTTGTCAAGACGAGAAGTCGCAGCACAAGAACCGCGCCCAAGCCATGCGCGTGCTCCGCGCGCGACTCCAGGATCGCATGGATCAGGAACAGCAAGCAGAGCTTTCCGCCAAGCGGAGAAGTCACATAGGCTCAGGCGATCGCAGCGAGAAGATCCGCACCTACAACTTCCCCCAGAACCGCGTTACCGATCATCGCATTGGCATGTCACTCCACGATCTCAGCGGTGTGCTTGAGGGGAATTTCGACGCGCTGACCGATGCGCTTCGCGCCAAAGCCGCCGAAGAAGCGCTCGCGGAATAGCTCGTCAGGCTGGGCGTTTCGCGCAGGCAAGTCCTTGACAGTCGCTCCTGTGCAGGCTACCATTCGTGACGTTTTCGGATCTGTAGCTCAGCTGGTTTAGAGCGCTCGCCTGATAAGCGGGAGGTCCCTGGTTCGAATCCAGGCAGGTCCACCAATAGCGCCTCGGTGTACAACGCCGGGGCGCTCTTCTTTGACGGCGACAGCTGCACGCTTCGAATGATGAGTTCCGAGAGACGAGCTATGCAAGACGAGAATGCCGCGAGAGCTCTCGGGCTCTGCTTCATGCTGCCTGAGTGAGTTTCTCTTCACGCTCCGAACACGCGGGCTACGGGCAACGAGCGGTTCGCGAATAGGATCTGTTGTCCATGATGCGCTATGCTTAAGATACCGGGTGATGAGCGCGGGCGCCTGCAAGGAGTTGTCTGTGCGGCGCATCTATGATAGTCTCATCATAAAACAACGGTTAGGAAAGGAATACATGTATGGCTGATGAGAACATCCAGGGCGACGAGATCCTGGTTCGCGCAATCGACAAAGGACTGGGCAACCGAATTCACATCCGAATCTCAGAATTTCGAGAACGCGACTATCTCGACATCCGCAACTACTACGAGGATGACGCTGGCGAGTGGAAGCCTACGCGCAAGGGCATTGCCATCCCTGTCGAGTTCTACGACGAACTCATGGAAGGCCTCACGGCCGCGAATGACACCATCACCTCGCGGAAGAAGGACACTCCCAAGGAAGAAGAAGGCTAGCGAGACCTGCTTCGGAGCCTTCGCGACATGAGTTGTGAAGGGGGACAGTCCCCCTTCACAAAATGGCTCGTTGCTCGTAGCTGTCCTACTGCGTCCCGCGGCTGTCCGGCTTGCCTTGATGAGTCAGATCCGTTTGGCGATGGTCCCGTCTGTTGTATCGGTCCCATCGTCTCGTGGGCCAGGATAATCGCTACGCTCTTGTTCCTTCGGAATGGACGTTCTGTACTCATTCCTCCGGAATAGCCGCTCCCCCAATCCCTTACCCCTAACCCTTGATGGGACACACGCTGTTGGTCATAATGTCCCAGCACATTGGTCCCATCGTCTAGTGGCCTAGGATAGGTGCTTTGCTCAGCTGATGCTTCGCTTCGCTCCTGTCCTTTGGAGTGGTTAGCTTGAGTGCGTTGGGATGGTAGGAGATAATTCGAGTTGGTATTGGTCCCATCGTCTAGTGGCCTAGGATAGCGGGCTCTCATCCCGTCGACGGGGGTTCAAATCCCCCTGGGACCACCAGAAAGCACAAGGCGCGGTGAATCTTGCGCCCTGTGCTTTTTCCTTTGGATGGGGTAGTGTGGCACAAGTGTCGGAGTTCGGAGGAAATGGGTGGCGAGCATCGGAACAGCCCTTCAGGTCAAGCATGTCAGCCGTGGCTTCCCTGTTGAGGGAAAGCGACTTGCGGTTCTGGAAGATATTTCTTTCACACTGGAACGTGGCACATGGACGACCTTGCTGGGGCCGTCCGGGTGTGGGAAGACGACGCTCCTGAGAATCATTGCGGGTCTTGATGCGCCGGACTCCGGCACGGTTCAGGTGCTTGGCAGAGCAGAGGATCGGATTCGTGCACCCGCGTACCTACCGCAGACGGACACATTGCTGCCTTGGCGAACGGCTCTGGAGAATGCCGTCCTTGCGTCCGAGATTGCAGGCGAACGGATGGATGCGGCACGGCGAGAAGCCATGGAGCTGTTTGAGCATTTCGGATTGCTGGGGTTCGAGTCCCTGTACCCGAGCCAGCTTTCTGGCGGCATGCGACAACGCCTCTCACTCATTCGGGCTTTCCTAACTCGACGAGAACTCCTTCTCCTGGATGAGCCCTTGGGTGCGCTGGATCCGCTGACACGTACTGTGCTTCAGACCTGGCTAGTGAATGTGTGGCAGGAATTGCGCAAGACAGTGCTCCTCATTACGCACGACATCGAGGAGGCCCTTGTGCTCTCTGACTGCGTCCTTGTCTCCTCTGCACTCCCAAGCCGCATCGAGCTGGAGAGCCAGGTGCTGTTGCCGCGCCCGCGAGATCGTTCGACACCCGATTTCGCCAGACGGAAGGGAGCGCTGCTGGAGCGGCTCCTTGGGGGCGGTCAAGGATGAGGAAGATCTGCTACCGAATCGTTGCGCCCGCGATCTTGTTGCTTGCCTTGGTCGGTGCCTGGGAGCTTGCACTTCGTCTGTTCGAGGTGCAGGCATTCATCCTGCCAGCGCCGAGCGAGATCCTACGGACGTTCTTCTATCAGTTGCCGTTATTGCTTCGCCATGGTGGGATCACGCTTCTTGAAATCGCGCTTGGTCTTGCGTGCGGAAGTCTTGGGGGTATCGCACTGGCAATCGCGGTCTTCTACTCGCCGATCCTCGATCGTGCGCTCTACCCGCTCATTATTGGCGCACAGATGATCCCGGTGTTCGCGATTGCACCTGTGCTCATTGTTTGGTTGGGCTATGGTATTTGGCCGAAGGTTACGGTGGCCGCGCTCATCAGCTTCTTCCCATTGGTGATCAATGTCTCCGATGGATTGCGATCCCCTGCAAAGGACTCGGTCGATCTGTTTCGAACGCTGGGCGCATCGCGATTTCAGATTCTCGCGAAGCTTCGCTGGCCTGCATGTTATCCCTCACTTTTCTCTGGATTGAAAGTGGCGACGACGCTCGCTGTCGTCGGCGCGACGATCGGCGAGTGGGTCGGATCGCACCAAGGGCTGGGCTATTTGATGCTCGAGTCGAACGCTCGATTGCGCACGAGTCTTCTGTTTGCGGCGATTCTGATGCTGGCGCTGCTCGGCTTGTGCCTCTTTGCCCTCCTCCGCATAATCGAAAGGCGGGCGCTCCGGTGGCGCTCGACGGGTGATGCTGTAGAGGGGGCACACGGGTGAGTCGGCGTCTCTTTGGTGTCTTGTTGCTAGTCCTTGTTGCGATGACGCTTGCGGTGCGCTCGGAACCCCTACGCGTGAGTCTCGATTTCTTCGCCAATCCCAACCACGTACCGCTCTACGTCGCGGAATCTCTTGGATACTTCGATGAAGTGGGAATCGAGGTCGAGATCTTCGTGCCTGCGAATCCATCCGACCCAGTGAAGCTCGCGGCGGCACGATCGGTTGAAATCGCACTGACGCCGCAGATCAACTATCTGATCGCGCGTTCGGAAGACTTGCCGCTGATCGCTTTCGGCGCCCTCATCGATCACGCGCTCGGAGGATTGCTCGCGTTGGCAGAGCACGGTGTTGCGGCGATCAAGGATCTCGCCGGACAGCACGTCGGATACTCGCTGTCGCCACTCGAGCCTGTGCTGTGGACGACCGTCTTCGCGTGTGCCGAAGTCGAGGACTACGAACTCGTGAACGTTGGATTCAGCACCGTGGCTTCTTTGCTTGCAGGCAGTGTGCGAGCCATTGGTGCCTTTCGGAACTACGAGCCTTTCGAAATCGAGCGGCTTGGCTACACGCCTGTATTCTTCTCGCAGGAGGATTTCTGCATCCCCGCCACATATGAGATCATCTTTGTCAGTCATCCGGCCTTCGTGTCGGATCGGTCTGAAGAAGCCGCGGCCTTTGTGGATGCCGTTTCGAGGGCAATCGCGTGGACGGTCGAGAATCCCGAGGCCGCGCTCGCGCTGTTCTTCGAGCGATTCCCTGAGTTGGATGACGAGGTCAACCGGAAGTCGTACGACGCAACGCTTCCCCTCTTCGCTTTGGGGGCACGGCATGACGATCCAGACGTGTGGGAATCGATGCAGGCGTACTTGCTCGAGACGGAATTGATGGCGCGGATTTTCGCGCTAGAGGAGCTGTACACGGAGCGGTTCTTGCCCATCGAATAGGGGGGATGGCAATGCTGCACATGGCAAATCGGCAACTGGAAGTGATCACAGGCTGCATGTTCTCCGGCAAGACGGAAGAACTCATCCGCCGTCTCGAACGCGTACGCATCGCCGGGCGTTCCATCCTGTTGTTCAAGCCGACGATCGACGATCGCTACAGCGATAAGGCTGTACTCACGCATTACGGTCGAGAGTTCCCGGCATACGAACTGGAACCGGGTCAGGAAACCTATCAGCGTTTGCTGGACACGGTTGGGGAGAAGGCTTTAGACGCCGCTAGCGTGATCGCGTTTGACGAAGGCAACTTCTACTCCGAGAAGATCGTTGAGCTTTGCCAGGTCCTCGTGAAGCAGGGAAAGCGAGTGATTGTTGCTGGCCTTGACCTGACGTTTGCGGAGGAGCCTTTCGGCGCGATGCCGACCTTGATGAGCCTTGCCGACCGCGTTGACAAGCTGCAGGCGGTGTGTGTGCAATGCGGTGGCGTCGCGACGCGGTCTCAGCGATTGGTGAACGGTGCGCCTGCAAGGCGAGACGATCCGGTGATCCAGGTGGGCGGTATCGGATCCTACGAAGCCCGCTGCCGCAACTGCTACGTGAAGTAGCAGATTTCCACATCTGTCTGAACTGCTATCGCGCAATCTGCTTCTTGCAGAGGCGTCAGGGAAGGCGCCTCTCAAGTGCCCGTGGCGTCGCTCTCCCACAACCGCAAAGTACGCGAAGGAAACCCGGCGAAGCAGGGACCATGAAGGACATGAAGAGCATAAAGAAGTAGGGCCAAAGCACGCCAAGAGAACCACGCAAGCAGTTGAACCATGAAGGGGCGTGCTCTTTCCGAGAACGAAGGCAAGAAGCTGAATGTAGGCTTCCTAGGGAAGCCTGGGGCGGATCTCCACACTGGTTAGGCTTCGACACTGATCCGGGTGTTGTGATGTGTAGTCTTCTTCGTGTCTTTCCTGTCCTTCACCGTAGAGAGCTTCTCTGCCCTTCTTGGCGCTTGATGCGAATGTCGGGGTCGTGCTACTCCGAAAAAAGGGGAGACCGTCAGCTTTGGATTCGTTCTCCCAAGATACCCCTTCTGGGGCACCATGGGGAGCCTAGATCCAGTAGGTCTTGCCGTCTTCGCAGAGCGTGACGCCTTCGATCGGATCGGGCGTGCCACCCATATGTGTCGCAATGACTTGACTGCCTTGAGCAACCAACCACTTCGCAAGCCTGCGCGCGGCCCGGGTATCCATGTGCCCAGGATCTTCTGCGTCATTGGGGTGTGTGTACTCGAAGATGGCAACATCGACACCGTTCAGCAATCGATTGAGCTGCTCGCATTCCCCGGTGTCGCCTGTGTATGCGATGGTTCGATCCTTGTAATCGAATCGGCAGCCATAGGCATCGAGCGTGAAATGCTGCATGGGGATTACTGTGTATTTGAGTCCATTGACCGTGTAGTCGCCCTCGCCACTGATCTCTGTGAACTTGAGTGGAAGATGTGGCTCAAATCCGATCTCACGAAGGTCGGGCCAGGCAAGATCGCAGAGCTTGAAAGTCAGCTCCTCCAGCCCGGCGGGTCCTGTGATGTATAGCGGCGCTTGCCGCTCACGGCGAACGCAGTATTCGAGTAACAGGAACGGAAGACCGAACATGTGATCAGCATGCAGATGGCTGATGTAGATCTGCTCGATCTTCGCGAAATCCACTCCAAGCTTCAGCATCTGAGGGATCGCAGTCGGACCGAGATCGAGCACAATCCGCTGATCGATTAAGAGCGAACTGTAAAGCCGCCCGTCCGTAAGTGCTGCCCCCGAACCAAGACAGACGAGGGGAATGCGCTCGGCCAAGATCTACTTGGACGAAGAGAGCGCCTCGTCTGCAGCTCGAAGACGTCGTGCGAGTTCCTCGAGCATGCTGAGAGCGACTTCAGGATGATTGGCAATGACGGACTTCATTGCCCACTGGGAGAGAATCCAGCACTTGGTCTCCTCTGCGGCAACAACATCGGCGGTACGGGGCTGACCGTCGATCACGCCAACCTCACCGAAGAAGTTACCGGCTCCGAGTTGCGCGAGCTTCTCCCCGCCCTTCACAACCTCTGCCTTGCCACTCAGAATCAAATAGAAGCCGACGCCCCCTTGGCCTTCGGTGACGATCTTGTCGCCAGCGGCAACCGTCTTCTCAACCGCGGACTTTAGCATTGATTCCAAACTCTTCTCACTTGTGTTTGCGAAAATCGGCGTCTTCTTGAGTAGGGCGATGATCTCTCTGTTCTCCATGTTGTCGCTCCTTTCAGCGGCACTCGAAGCTGGATTCGATGATATAATACGCCCATTGGCATTTCCAGCCGAAGGGAGCCTACGTGTCCTGGAGCCACACCCTCAGAGTCCGGCAGCTACTGCGTGCGAAATTGGAGCTTGGCGAGGAGATCGCCCTGTTGTTCAGTGATATCCGGGGGTTCTCCGCCTACACCGCACAGAAGGGAGACCGCGCAGCCTTTCGATTGGCACAACTGCATGAAGGCATTCTTCGGGAACGTATCACCGAGTTTGGCATCCTCGTGAAATCGCTCGGAGATGGCGTCATGGCTGCCTTTGAGGCACCAGATCTGGCCTTACAGGCTGCCGTATCGATTCAGCAAGCGATTCGCGAACGCAACCTGGAGAACCCGCAGGAGCCGATCGATATCGGTATTGGCGTAGCCTCCGGAACCCCGGTGATGACGGACATCGATTTCATCGGCCATGCCGTGAACCTCGCGCAGCGGCTCTCTGCGCAGGCCAAGAGCGGTCAAATCCTCGTCACCGAACGTATCAAAGGCACTACAACCCTTCCAGAGGACTGGCAGTACATTGGAGCAGGCGAGCAAGAACTGCACGGGATCGGCCTGCAGACAATGGTTGAAGTCGCATGGCTCCGCGAAGTCGTAAGAATCTCTGACGCGATGGATCAGATCACCCTTGTGATCACGGATGCAGGCACCCTCGTAGTGGAACTCGCGCGGGATGCCAAACAGGACATCCGAAATGCACTCGATCAGCTCCAACGCGCACGCGCTGAGGAGGATGGAGCATTCTCTGCCATGCTGCAGCGATCGATCGCGAGGTTCACCAAGCGACTGATTGGAACCTCAAGAGACAGGCTGGCGGTTGCGCGCGAGCAGACGCTCGACTCGATCGAGTTCTCGCTTCGGGGCTCCAATCTCGAACTCGACACGCCGGACGGCACATTCAGGCTTGTGGGGGTAGATGTGGGGGTTGCGAAGCGGTTCATCGCCGCCAGTGAACGAAAGCGCCAAGAGATGCGGGAATCCGACTGATCGTGGGGCGTAGAAAGCCCGGATTGCTAGAATCTAACAGCAAAATCGTGTTGATACACACGCGGCTTTACCCTAGAATTGCTCAAAGTTTCGACGTGGGGGGAGACAGGAATTATGGGTAAGCGAGAAGTCCTCGAAAGCACACTCAAACAGATCAAGAAAGCCTATGGCGAAGGCTCCATTATGTGGCTCGGTGACGGAGCCCAAGTACTGCAAGTGGAAGCTGTTCCATCCGGATCGCTAGCGCTGGACATTGCGCTGGGGGTTGGAGGGATCCCGCGTGGCAGGATCATCGAAGTCTTCGGAATGGAGGCGAGCGGAAAGACGTCGCTTGCCCTTCACATGATTGCTGAGGTACAAAGACTTGGCGGGACAGCAGCCTTTATTGATGCCGAACATGCGCTGGATCCCACATACAGTCGAGCCCTTGGCGTGGACCTCGATCACATGCTGATTTCTCAGCCGAACTCCGGTGAGCAGGCGCTGGAAATCACCGAGCAGTTGACGCGAAGTGGAGCGATCGACATTATCGTGATCGACTCGGTTGCCGCGTTGGTCCCAACTGCCGAGATCGAGGGGCAAATGGGCGATTCGCAGGTCGGCTTGCAGGCGCGCCTGATGAGTCAAGCCATGCGAAAGCTGTCTGGCGCCATCTCGCAATCCAAGACGATCGTGGTCTTCACGAACCAGATGCGTTCGACGATTTCGACCTCGCGCTTCGGCCCTTCGACCACGACGGCCGGCGGTTGGGCGCTGAAATTCTACGCTTCCGTACGCTTGCAGATGTGGGCATCCGGACGCATTGAGGAAGGCACCGAGCGCGTCGGGACGCACGTCAACGTCCGCGTTGTCAAGAACAAGGTCGCACCACCGTTCAAGGAAGCCGTGTTCGACGTGATCTACGGCAAGGGGATTGTCCGATCTCGTGATCTCGTCAATAGTGGCGAAGCACTCGGTGTGGTCACGCGCAGCGGTTCCTGGTACTCGTTTGGCGACGAACGGCTCGGACAGGGCATCGGCAACAGCGCCATGGCGCTTGATGAAGATCCAGCACTGGCCGCGAAACTTGAGATCGCCATTCGTCAGAAAGCAGGACTGATCAAAGCTGAACCACAGGAGTCTAAGGGTGACGAACAGCCCGAAGAACCCAAGCCGTCCGAAGAGTCCACGGAGAAGTGATCCCTGGATCTACCTGACGCAACTGCTGCGGCATCGGCCGCGCAGCATTGAGGAGGCCCGACAGCGATTGGCGGGACACGGGTATGCGCCTCAAGATGTCGAGGCGACCGTGAACCGGGCAATCACTGCGGGTCTCTTGAATGACGAGGAATTCACCAAACTGTGGGTGAGGGACCGTATTTGGCATCATCCACTCTCCAGAGCCGCCCTCAGACAGGAGCTCTTTGGCAAGGGCATCGCTTCCTCGTTGATCGGCAGTGTGCTGGAAGCCGAGTACCCGCTGGTCAAGGAAGCCGAGTTGGCGAATGAGCTTGCCGCGCAGCGGCTTCGCAGATTGGGCTCCGTCTCGCTCGACAAACGGCGGGACCGCACCGTTCGTTTCCTTCAAAGAAGAGGGTTCACGATCCATCAGGCGCGAGCTGCGATCAAGCGTGCAGAGGAGGATGTCGATGGCTGATGCATGCAGAGCGAAGCTTCGCACCGGAATCGGATTTGACGTGCATCCATTGCGCGTTGGACGGGGCCTCTATCTTGGAGGCGTCGAAATCCCGCACTCAGAGGGTTTGGACGGGCACTCGGATGCCGACGTTCTGCTGCACGCGATTTGCGATGCGCTTCTTGGGGCCGCCGGCTTGGAGGATATCGGTCACCAGTTTCCGGACACCGACCCTCAATACAAGGGGATTCGCAGCACGATTCTTCTCGAACGTGTCGTGGAACTGCTCGCAGGTGCCGATGCACGGGTGATCAATCTTGACTGCGTCATCGTGGCCCAAGAACCGAAACTGAGTCCGCACTTCCCAGCCATGAAGCAGACGCTGTCAGACCTACTTCACCTGCCTCAAGAGTGCATTGGGATCAAAGCATCGAAGCCCGAGAAGCTGGCTTCGCTTGGATATGCAAACGGGATCAGTGCCATAGCGACTTGCCTCATCGAAACAGCCGGGCAATGTCACGATACGTGATCAGAATCATCAACCCGATCAGGATCAGGAATCCGATGGCATGGATGATGCCCTCTCGCTCCGGGCGAATGGGCTTGCCACGAATCCATTCGTAGAGTGCGAACGTGGCGCGGCTGCCATCCAACGCGGGGAAGGGCACAAGATTCAGCAACCCGAAGTTCAGGCTCAGAAAGGCAAGCAGTTGGAAGAAGTAGCCGAGGCCGATTCGGATTCCCTCGCCCAGAAGCTGTGCAATGCCTACCGGGCCTTGGATGGCTTCACTCGCGGACGTTTGCCCGGAGATCAGATTGCGCACGAGATCGGCAAGTGCCTCGACATAGCCAACGAATTGCCCTGCTGTCAGCGCAATGCCGGCACCAAATCCGACGTTTTGAGTCTCGATACCTCGATGGGCGAACGACGCTCCACTGAAGAGCTCCAGCGCATCCCGCGAACCAGCTGGTAGCTGGACGGATATGGTTTCCCCTGCACGCACGTACGAGATCTCTACCTGTGTATCCGTCGCGCTGGCGGGCAGTGCAAGTGTAATCCCAACGAGCGTGTCGACGGCTTGCCCGTTGATGGCGGCGATTCGATCTCCGGCACGCAGTCCGGCGGTGTAGAGCGGAACATCCGGTTCCAGGGAATCGAGTTCGGACGTATAGGCGGCGGAGTAGAAGTACGCGCCGACGATATAGCGGGACTCGCCCACCAGATACTCCGGCTCGACGGACACGGAGCGCAATTCGCCATCGCGGCGAATCTCGATGGCGACCGGAGCGCCTTGCGAACGTTGGATCGCCGATGTGATGTGATCTATCGTCAACACGCGGCGCCCATCGATGCGTAGGATCCGATCGCCAAACTGTAGTGCCTCAGCTGCTGGGGTTTCGGGAATGATTTTGCTCACTTGGATCACGGGAAACGCTGTGGTCCAGATCACAACGAGGATGACCAGAAACGCGAGCGTCAAATTGGCCAGCGGACCGGCCAGACTGATCAACGCGCGTGCATAGGGCGGTTTGCTATAGAGCAGGCGGTCTCTCGGGATGCTCTCATCTGTTTCTTGGCGGTCCTCGCCTGCCATGCGAACGTAGCCTCCGAATGGGATGATTCGCAGGGAATACTTGGTCTCCTTGCCTTGAACCGAGAAGAGCTTCGGACCGAATCCGATGGCGAACTCCTTGATGTACACGCCGAACGCTTTCGCCACGAAGAAGTGCCCAGCTTCATGCAAACCAACCAGAACCAGGATCGTTGCCGCGAAAACTAGAAAGGTCAGCATGCCGACTCCTCTACCCGGATATGCAAGACACGTGTCGTCTTCTCGGTGATCTTAACCGTATCCGAGATGCGAATCCCCGCGACGCAGATGATGCGATCTTCGTTGCAGAGCAGCGGAACGCAATCCCGATCGAAGAAAGGTACCCGTTCATTGATCAGGAAGCTCTTGAGTTTCATAGGTTCGTCCAAGCCGAGGGGCCTGAAGCGATCTCCGGGCCTGCGGGTGCGAAGCTGAAGCGGCAACGTTAGCGCATCAGCATCGAGTGCATGCGTTCGCACATCTTCCCGTCCAGCAGCTGCGCTTCGTCCATTTTCCCCGGTCGCGATCTCGAGATGGACGCGAACACCCAGCTCCGGGATCTCGGTTGCCCCAAGATCAATGGCCATCGGCGCGAAGACCACAGGCCCAGGAGCGTCTCTGTGAAATCGTAGCGTGCCTTGAGAAAGACGTACGGTGAGTTCCGGAAGCGAACACGTCCCATGCGCACGACCGCATTCAACGAGGGTGCGCACGGCTTCCACATGTGTGGCGGTGATGCCAAGCAGGGAGCCGCGTGCGCGTTGGATGCTCGCGCGCAATGCCAATCTCTGTGCCGACTCGGGGAGTTCGCCAACCCCCCGCAAGTCGAGCACAATCGTTGAGGTGTCCGGAACACTGATCCGGGCAGAAACCCAATCCAGCGCAAGTGCTTCCGCGGCCTCGGAGAGATCTCCAAGGCTCTTTGCTGCTCGGCAGATCGCCTCGTCCGCCCGAGGATTGATGTGTCTCAGTTCCGGTAACACTCGGTGTCGAATCCGGTTCCGGGAGATTGAGATATCGGCATTGCTGGAATCTTCTCGCCAGAGAATGCCTCGCTCGCGGGCATACGCGAGTACAGCTGTCCGGTGAATGCCGAGTAGCGGACGAATGAACGGTAGATGGCTTGCAGGCATGGCTGTGAAGCCGCGTCCTCCGGCTCCTCTTGTGAGATTGAAAAGCAGCGTCTCCGCGCGGTCTTCGATCGTGTGGGCGAGTGCAATACGGCGCGCGCCTGCTTCATCAGAGATCTCCTGGAGCGCCCGTCTTCGAACTGCCCGCGCGGCACCTTCTCCGCCCAATCCACGAAAGGGCAGGAAGTCCGTATCAACGAGCGTACGACAGTAGCATGGCAGCTCCAGATTCTCCGCTGCGGAGCGAACGAACGCAGCGTCTTGAGTCGAAGCCTCGCCACGGAGACCATGATCGACATGGCCGACGACGAGGCAGAAGTCGAGAGACCCGCGAAGTTGGCTCAGCGCGTGCATCAACACCATCGAATCCAGCCCGCCTGAGACAGCAACAACAACGTGCCCGCCTGACGGAATCATGTTCTCTCTCTGAATCGCAGCTTGCACTCTGTCGAGCAACATTGCGAATCGATTGTCCGTGTACGGGTTTCCCAATGCAATCCTTGGAGCGCTCTCCAATCCTGTGTATGCTGCGCACCATGGGACGATGGTGTCTGATCCTGATTGCGATTCTTGTGCGCATCGGCCTCCCTGCACAGGCACAGACATCTCTTCTACCGTACGAGTCCTCTGCGCTGGTACACTGGCCCATCGGCAGCACGGCATTCCGCTGCGATCTGGGTGCTGACGAATGGCGCGCCGTTGTGAGTCGATCCATCTCCTCACGAGTAGGAGTTTTCGCGTATGTCGGACGGCTCGTGCCTTGGGACCTGGCACTACAACTGAACCTCGTCATGGAGCAGCCGATGGTTCATCTTGCAGTTCAAGCAAGCACGCGAGGGATGGACCTGTTGGCGACCCTCGATTTCGGCCCGGTGCTCGTGGAAGGTGGACGGCATTGGTTCGGCGAGACCGAGCGGTGGGCGCGACTGGAGTTCTCTCCGCACCCGCAGCTCACCATGGTGCTGGGCGTAACGGCTCGCTCCGATCGACTGGTCCCGTTTGCCGGATTCGAGTATTTCGCTCCTCGAACCCGTACGTGGGGACTGTCCCTATTCACGGGAGAGGCGAACCTCTGGCTTGCGTTCGAGGCGGTGCTGTGATGCGGACTGCGCTTGCCCTGTTCCTGGCGCTCCTGTTTGTCTCAATCGTCGTGTATGCCTTTCCCCTGACTGTGCTTTACACCAATGATCTGCACGTGCGCGTTTCCAGACTCAAGTCGATCGGTGAGATGATCGATGCTGAGAGACACTGTGATGTCCCCGTATTGCTCTTTGACGCCGGAGACACGTGGCAGGACTTCCGGCTGCCTCTCTCTGCTGTGTGGGGAGTTCAGGAGATGGTTGCATGGATGAACGGTGTCGGCTACTCGGCGATGGCGCTTGGAAACCATGATCTGTATCTCAACCCGCACACGCTCGATGCCGCGATCGCGCAAGCAGAATTCCCGGTGCTCTGCGCCAACTACGTGTCCGAATCTGCAACAAGCTGGACTCCGGCGGCGTTGCTCGAGATCGATGGAATGCGGATTCTCGTCGTAGGATTGATCACGCACGAACTGCTGCCGTTTGGCGCCCGACCCCATCTCGTATTGCACGATGCGGCTTGCGCGTTACGACAGGTGAGTGAAAGCTATCAGAATCGCTACGATTTCCTGTTTGTCGTCGCGCACATCTCTGTTGATCGTGCGATTCGGATTGCTCGATCAGTCCAGGGGATCGATGTCTTCGTGAGCGGGCATTCTCACGAGCGTACGCACGAGCCGGTGGTGGAAGGCAAGACGCTCATCGTGCAGGCAGGGCAGTTCGGCGAGCACCTTGGCCGTCTGCGACTGGATGTGGACCTTGAGAACGCGCGACTCCACGTTGTCGATAACACGCTCTTGCCAACGAAAACGACCCCGGTCAATGTACGATCCGGAGTCGTTCAATTGCTCATCACCGTGGCTTCCTTGCTCGGAGTCGCGGCGCTTCTCCTCTTCTAGCGCCACAGCTTCGTTGGCGATCGCTCAAGACCCCGATCTGCATCTGCGGCAGGCTTGAGCAAAGCCTGATGGGGCCATGCCCTGGAATTGCCTGATCCCGGGTGCTTGACAGCGCACGCATGCAGAGCTTTCTGATGCATTTGGGGAGCACCATGCATCGCGATATGATGCTCTGAGAAAGGAAGGTGGGCTGATGAGAGGATTGAATCGGGGGGCTGTTGCAACTGTCTTGGCGCTTGGCCTCGTCTTCAGCGCGAGCTTGGCGCTTGGTGCGCAAACACGAGCGGATGGCGAGCAGTTCGAGAGGGTCTTGGGCGTTGGACTTCCCTCAATTGGGCGTGTGCACTACGGGGAAGATGGACTGATCAACCGAATGACCGGTTTCAATATCGCGTTGGGATACAGTGTCCGTTACTACAATGACGGACTGCTTCCGGACGAGTTCAACTGGTTCTGGGGTTGGGGAACGGTCGCACTGTTACTGCCCTATGTGGAGTTCGGGGTGACCTATCCGCTCGTGGTTGGGGAGAAGGGCAACCTCTTGCTGCTCGATCTAGGGTTCATCTACATTGCACCCAAGATTGGAATCTCAGTCATATACTAGCTTGACACGCTGGGGAGGTCCTCTCTCGGGTCTCCTCACGCGAGCAACAGACAGACGTCACAAGCCTAGAAGTTGCAGCTGATCCGAATGCCGATTGGAGTCAGCCCAACTGCAAGTGCGCTTTCTCTGGCGAAATTGTAAGCATCGAGTCCGCTATACATTGCCCACTCTGCATGAGCGAGTGAGAGTCGTATCGGAGAGTAGAAATTTGGCGCATCCATAACACCGAAAGCCACGAACGGGAGCGCAATTGACTCGCTGAGGTGCAGAAGGTCTCCTTTTGTCTCTCCGTTCAGTACCTGACTGAACCCTGGGGATCAGAGCGGACGCTAGGCCGGGTGCCCAAGGCACTGGCGCCCTTCTCGACCTAACCTCAGGTTCAGGTTCTGGTTGCGGAGGTACAGGTTCAGGGATTCCGTTCT
>Ga0272441_10004044_pt1 | contig 27144 bp, 22 predicted proteins | sample SSMProp6N_FD_193582 | JGI IMG/M metagenome (GOLD analysis project Ga0272441, IMG submission 193582) | Marine sediment archaeal communities from Little Sippewissett salt marsh, Falmouth, MA, United States - SSM-Prop-6N | ecosystem: Environmental > Aquatic > Marine > Wetlands > Sediment ... | reverse complement strand
ACGAACGGATCTCGTCAACACTCCACCGGTTCACCGTGCCGGGATCATGGCGGAATACCGGTCGAGGGCATATTCGGAAAGGGGGATTCGAGGTGGTAATACAATGGTGCCGGGTTTCCGGTCTCGACCGATGTATCGCAAACCGTTAACAGGGGGTATTCTCATGCATGCGTGGTGTTACATGACTGCGGCAATCCTGTTCGAAGTGGCGGGAACGGTGTCGATGAAGTTGTCCGAGGGGTTTACAAAACCGATGCCGTCGGTTCTGATCTTTCTGTTCTACTTTCTCGCCTTTGTGGCCCTCACCTTCGCCCTGAAGGAAATTGACGTCTCCGTGGCATACGCGGTCTGGTCGGGCATCGGCACGTCACTGGTGGCCCTGATCGGATTTCTCTGCCTCCGCGAACCCGTAACGGGTCCGAAGATATTTTTCCTCGTGCTTATCATTACCGGCGTGGGTGGATTGTATCTCGCCGACGGTATCCACTGACGGTCATGATTCGTTTACGGACCAGTGCTCGAAGGGCGGATCGACCTGCTGAAGTGTCGAGGGTGTCAACTCGTTGATGAAACGCGAGGGAGCGAGCGCCCTCGTTCGCATGCCCCGTTCGTGATCCCACATGGTATGACAGAAATAGAGGCGATCTTTCGCCCTGGTGGTGGCCACATAGAAAAGCCGTCGCTCTTCATCCTCACCGCCCGGCTCTCTCAGTGCGCGCCCCAGCGGCATCTTCCCCTCCGAACACCAGATCATGAATACGACGGACCATTCCAGCCCCTTCGCCTGGTGTATTGAACTGAGGATCACCCGCTCTTCCGCCGCAACCGTGTGCGGAGAGGGCCCGGTTTCCTCGGTGATGTTTGTCAGAAGGGCCAGTTCACTCAATACATCCATCAGGGAATCCCGCTGCGAGGCGAAGTAGGCAAGTTGATTCAGATCTTCTACACGGGAGAGTCTGTCACTGAAGGCCTTTTCCATATGTTCCCGGTAACCCTGGGTCAGAATGGCATTGATCAGTTCACCGGGATTCTCCCTCAATATTTCGGTATCAAGACTGGAGAGGAGCGCACTGAACCGGGTCATACCGGGTTGTGCGCCTTTCGGCACACGGCTCGCCATCTCCGCGGAACGAGCGGCGGCAAGAGGATCGTCCTGTGACGAAATATACTCCCATATTTTCTGCGCCGTGACGGCACCCACATGCGGGTAAAGCCGCAACGCACGTTTCCACGCCACTTCATCACGCGGATTCGCGAGAATTCTCATGAAGGCGATTACGTCCTTGACGTGGGCCTGCTCGAAGAAACGAATCCCCGATCTGATTTCGAAGGGGACCCCCCGCCGCACCAGTTCCATCTGCAATTCCATCGCGTGATAGTGGGCACGGTAGAGGACGGCGATTTCGTTCAGCGGGATGCCTGTCCTGTGGAGCTCGATTATGTGCTGTGCAACAAAATCGGCCTGCTGCATTACATCCCGCAGGGGAACAACCACCGGTCTGGCACCCTTCTTTCTTACGGCCCTCAGTTCCTTGCGAAATTGTATCTTGTTGTTCTCGATGCTCATGTTCGCCAGGTGAAGAATTTCGGGAGTGCTCCGGTAATTTGTTTCAAGTTTGAATATCTGTGCATCGGGATATTTTTCGGGGAACCGGATAATATTTCTGAAATCGGCACCCCGAAATGAATAGATGCTCTGCGAATCATCACCGACGACCATGAGATTCCGGTAATGGGATGCCAGAAGATCGACGATCTCCGCCTGGATGGTGTTGGTGTCCTGATATTCGTCGACAAGAATATACCGGAATTTCCGGGCGTACTGATCCATTACCTCCGATTGCGTGGTGAGCAGTTCGCGCCAGTTGCAGAGCAGGTCGTCAAAGTCCATGAGGTTCGATTCCCGCTTCTGGACCCGGTAGTGGAGCGCAGCCTTGTAGATATCGTCTGTGCAGTCGAGAAAGGAGCGATACTTATCGGCGACCACCGAGTGAAGAATGATTCCCGTATTGACGGAAAGGCTTATGATATCCTTCAGTACCTGGGCGGAGGGAAATTCTTCGAATTTCGAGTACCCCAGGCTTTCTATGCAGGAATTGAGAAAATGCCTGGCATCCCCCTCGTCGAGGATGGAATAGTTTCGCTCGTAACCGAGCTCAGTCGCGTGCATTCGCAGAATGCGGTTGCCGATATGATGAAAGGTCCCTCCCCACAGGCCTCCCAGGTCTTCTTTTACCAGATTCTCCACCTGTGAAAGCATGGAACGGGCGGCCTTATTGGTAAACGTGGCGAGAAGGATCGATCCCGAAGGCACACCTGACTCGATTAACCGTGCCACCCGGTAGGTGAGGGTTCGGGTCTTGCCGCTTCCCGCACCGGCAATGACAAGAATAGGGCCGCTCTCGGTAAAGACAACGGCCCGTTGCTCAGCGTTAAGCTGCGTTTCATAATCAATCATAATTCATTCATCGTTCGACCCGGCACACACCGGATGCATCATCGTGACGTCAAGGCGGCCTTGATGCTCTCAACCGTTTCCGTACTGCTCAACGAAAGGAAATTCTTCAGCATATTTCTCTTCTCGTAAAATCCCATGAGCGGTGCCGTCTTTTCATTATACGTTTCGAGGCGGTTCAGAATGGCCTCTTCCGTTTCGTCGTCACGCTGTATGACCGGACTGCCGCACTTTTTGCATTTTCCGTCGGGAGTCGGCGGGTTGCTCTTTATGTTGTATATCTCCTGACATTCCGGATTCGCGCAGGTACGCCGGGTGGTAAGCCTGTCCAGTATCACGTCTTTCGGCACATCGAGATTCGCCGTAAAGTCAAGCGCGATATCCAGTTTATCGAGAAGTTCCGCAAGTGCTTCCGCCTGCGGTATGGTCCGCGGAAAACCATCAAGAATGAACCCCTTTTCGCAGTCCGGTTCCTGCAGTCGCGTCTCCATGATCTTCATTATCAGTGAATCGGGAACGAGATCGCCGCGGTCCATATATTCTTTTGCCTCTTTTCCCAGTTCGGTTCCGTCCTTGACGGCCTTGCGAAGGATATCACCCGTGGATATCTGAACGGATCCGTCATACTCGGAAAGAAGTTTCGCCACCGTGCCTTTGCCGGCGCCGGGCGCACCCAAAAGGATTATCTTCATTGTAAACCTCCATCATCAAACAGATTTATAAAGGTGAAGATTTATAAGGTAAAAGTCTCCGCCGGTCAAGAAAATAGATGGCCCTTCGGGTAACAACGAGTAATGAAATGATCTTATTCGTATTTAAATCGTTCCGATATTTCAAGGAATTTATTTTCACAGCAGAGAAAGGCATTCACCACTTTGGGATCGAAATGTGTTCCCGATTCCATAACGATGATGGCCTTCGCAATATCGTGATCATAGGCGTTCTTGTACATTCGTTTGCTTACCAGGGCATCGTAGACATCAGCAAGGGCCACGATCCGGGCCGCCAGCGGAATATCCGATCCCTTGAGGCCGTCGGGATACCCCGTTCCGTCGTATTTCTCATGGTGTGACCGCGCAATCTGTGCACTCATTCTGAGATAATCGGCCTTCGGGTATTTCTTTAAATCCTCGTTTAACGCTTCGTAGCCGATGACACTGTGATTTTTCATCACGGCAAATTCGGTGTCGTCGTATCGACCCGTCTTGAGGAGTATATGATCAGGAATGCCGATCTTCCCGATATCATGCAGCGGGCTGGTGAGAAAGACATTATCGATAAACTGCTTATCAACCTCGTCGGGGGGATTGTCCGACTCCGCCATTGCTTCAACCAGTGCCCTTGAATAGTGCCGAATCCGTTCCAGGTGATCGGCCATTTCCATGTCACGGGATTCGACGAGCTTTGCCATGGCAAAGATGACAAGGTCCCTCGTTTCGAAGCCGAGTATCCTCTCGCCGGCACGGATACGGACGGCAAGCTCTTCTTTTACGAAGGGCTTGGCGATGAAATCATCGGCCCCCGCCTCCATTCCCCGTACCATATCCTCCGTCTGATCCTTGACAGTAACCATGATGAGATAGGTGTAAAGGCTCCCCTCTGCCTGCCGTATCTTCCTGCACAATTCGAGTCCATCCATGTTCGGCATGATCCAGTCGGTAATCACCATCCGCGTACGTTCTTTTTTCCAGGTATTCCAGGCTTCCACACCATCCTCCGCAATGATGGTCTCGTACCCCAGACCCTGAACCAGCATGTCCATCTTCTTCCGACTCACCAACTCATCGTCGACAATTAATATTTGCATGACCCCCCCTTACTGCAGGTGCTGCAGACTGTTCTTTGCGTATACCTCCAGGCGATAGAGCTCCTTTTCCAATCGGCCGATAGCTTCGATTCCTCCTTCAAGCATTCCCTCTCTTCCCATTGTTTCAAGCTCGGACGAAATCCCTGAAAGTTTCTCCGCGGCAAGGTTAGCCGCTCCCCCCTTGATTGAATGGGATTCCTTCATGACCGTTTCCGCATCACCTTCGTTCATTGCCCGGTACAGGGTCACGAGCTGATCTTTTGCGTTTTCAAGAAATCCATCCAGAAGGCTGCACAGAAATGCCACATCACCATCGAGTTCCCGCAAAGCCCTGGCCACATTCATGGGATTCTCCCCCGATTCACTACCGCCATGGCTCCTGGGGCCAATCCACTTTTCCACCATGGCCAGGAGGTCCTTTCTCATGATCGGTTTCGCGATATAATCGTCCATTCCGCACTTGAGGCATGCGTCCCGGTATCCCTTGATGGCATGGGCCGTCATGGCCACAATCGGCACTCTTTCACCTTCCCACCTGCCCGCTGCTCCGTCGGTCTCGAATCGGCGTATGGCTTCGGTCGCTTCGTATCCGTCCATAACCGGCATTTGAATATCCATGAGCACAATGTCGTACCGCCGGTTCCGGAACTTTTCCAGGGCCACACTCCCATCGACGGCAAGGTCAACGTCATATCCCGCCGTTTTCAAATGACGCATCATAACGGCCTGATTGGTGGGATAGTCTTCCACCAGGAGGATAACCCCGCCCTGTACCGTTCTTTCGGGTCTCGCTGCCGTGACGGATTCCCTGTCACCTTCCCTTCCGCCGTTGGCTGCCGGACGCAGGCATCCTTCAACAGCGCTCTGCAAGTCACTTCTGCCTATCGGTTTTTTCAGTTGCCACGCAACGCCCATTTTTCTCAGCCGCTCGCTCTCTTCCGTACTCTCGTCCCGTTTCAACGCAACAACGGGAATATGGCGCAACCCTTCTTCGGACTTCACCCTTTCCATTAACTTCCCGTCTCCCGAACAGGACGTCCGGACATCCATTATGATAACATCGAATAGTGAATCCGAGACGGCGGCCGCCCGAAGCAGTGAAAGCGCATGATCTCCGTCGGTTCCTGCCTGCACTTCGCATTTCCAGGAAGAGAGGTATTTCATCATGGATAAACGGCACTTTTCATAATCGTCAACTACCAGAATTCTTGCTCCCCCCGGATCAAAGAGAGGCTTCCGACCTTCCGATTCCGACTCTTTCGTTTTCTGCAGATCCACTTCAAACCAGAACATGCTCCCCTCACCTTCCGTGCTTTCCAACCCCATTTCGCCCTGCATGAGTTCCACAAGCTGCTTCGATATGGTGATACCGAGCCCCGTCCCTCCGTATCGTCGAGTCGTCGAACCATCGGCCTGTGTGAAGCTGTCGAAGATGACCTTCTGCTTTTCCTGCGGGATCCCGATTCCCGTATCTTCAACGGAAAAACGGAGTTTCATCGTTCCGTCCCCCTCTGCAACCGGCTCAACACGGACGAATATGTCACCGGAACTGGTGAATTTGACGGCATTTCCTGCGAGATTGACCACTATCTGCCGCAACCGTCCCGGGTCGCCGACCACCACCGTGGGGATATCGGGCGACAGAAAGCATCCGAATTCGAGTCCCTTCTGGTGCGCACTGAAGGCGATGCTCTTTGTGGCATCGAAAATCATGTTCTCAAGATCAAAGGGAACCGCTTCCAGTTCAAGTTTTCCCGCTTCTATCTTGGAATAATCGAGTATGTCGTTGACGATGGAGAGCAGGGAGTAGGATTCCGTGGTGATGGCGTGAAATATGTTCCGCTGGTTGTCATCGAGATCGCTGTCCATGATCAGTTCCGTCATACCGATAATACCGTTCAGGGGTGTCCTGATTTCATGACTCATATTCGCCAGGAATTCACCTTTCGCCCGACTCGCTGCCTCGGCCGCCAGTTTCGATTTCTCAAGTTCCTCCGCCTTCCGCATTTCCGTCACATCCCGAGTTATCCCCCGGTACCCCGTTTTATTCCCTTTCCTGTCACGCATGACGGAAATCGACGTTTCTATGTACCGCTCCGTTCCATCATCATTGCCGACCCTGTATTCGATGGTCCGCGCTCCTCTTCCTGTCTGGAGCGTAAAATCACCCGGCTGATCCGTCGCATAAAAGGGATTTCCGCCTTTTCCTCCGTCCAGAAAGAATCCGCTGTTCATTCCCAGCATTTCATCCTTTGAACGGCCGAACATCTTGCACATCGAATCATTGAAGAAGGTAACCTGGCCGTTTATATCCACTTCGTAGTATCCGTCTTCGATGCTCTCCACGATCGTCTTGTATTTTTCTTCGCTTTCGTATCTGCCTTCCTCGGCCTGCCTGCGCTTCTTCACCGTATAGTGAACATGAGAGGCAAACATGGTAAAGAGGCAGAGTACGATGACGCGCCTGCCGATTTCGTAAATATCGGCATCGAAGAGTCGCTGGCCGAAGCTGGAACCGGGCAGATAGAAGATATACATCACGGATTCAATGACCCAGTAGAGCAGTCCCAGCAGAATACCGTACACGATGATCGAATCCAGTTTTTCGAAATATCGTCCCTTCTCTTTCACCACGGCATCCCTCCCCGTCTGCGTTACTTACCAGTGATATAAAAAGGAATTATCCCTCTTCCTCTTATCTGCCCTGAAAGGATGGATGGCAGCGCGCAGAAAATCAGGATCAACGACAACTGCACGAACGGAATGATGTAAAAAGGCGCCCCCCGGTGATTCCCCGATATCAGCCATGCCCCCAGCATTTCGATTCGCATGATAAAAATGAATCTTGCTAATATCGAGAAAATACGGAGGGATACTACCATGTTTTTTAAGGATTTCAAAACATTTTATTCAACTGTTGATAGAGAATCACGTTGACAACGCATCCTTGTGATTATAGATTACGCACAATGTACTTCTTTATAACGATCGTGGTTCCGTCAGCAAATGAGCGGCTCCGGTAGTAATGTCGTATACGTCGCTTCATACTCCCTAATGCCCGGCCTGTCTTACTCTCGAAAGAGTATATCTGCACAATCCGAATGACATCGTATCGTCTCTTTTTCTGTCCGATTGAGATTTTTTACATGCAACACAACAGAGAAAGGAGGTCATCATGAAGACCAGGATTATCCGCATTTCGGGCATGGTTGCACTCTCGGCATGCCTTATGGTGTTTGCCGGACAGGTCGGTGCGATATCTCCGTCGAAAGATATCATCGCTCCCGGCGATTACGGCATCGGCAACCCGAGAGATGACCGGCCCGACCCATTGACGAACAGTATGCGTACCCTGAAACAGACTGCTCTGACCGCCAGGCTGCACGGCAAGGCCTATGGGCTGACACACCAGGTCGCCCGGGGCCAGTTTGTCGAACTGGAACGTCAGGGAGAAGACCCCATCCTCACCGTTCTCGGCGAATTCAGCGACTATCCGCACAACAGCATTGCGGAACCGGACCGCAACATAGACAACACGACCATCTGGCGAGCGGATTTCAACCGGGATTACTATATGAATCTGCTCTTTTCCGATGCCGTCGGAGCAAATTCGATGCGGAACTACTACATCGAGCAGTCTTCAAACCGCTATGCCGTTTACGGCAACGTCACCGATTGGGTGATGGTTCCCGGAAACGCCTGTGACTACGATGACGGCAATCCGGGACCCGGCGGTGCCGTCAATGTATGGCAGTTCCTGATCGATTCGCTCCAGGCCTGGTACGACTCACAAATCTATTCGGGCAAAACGCCCGCCGAGATTGACACCTATCTCAGCCAGTTTGACCTGTGGGATCGCTTTGACTGGGACGGCGACGGGAACTTCGATGAGCCGGACGGTTACATCGACCGTATACAATTCGTACACTCCGGTGAAGGTAACGAGGCAATCAGCGGCGCCCTGGGCGATTGCGCCATCTGGAGCCACAGCTGGTATGCCTACTATAACCTGATCGGCATCACCGGACCGTCACCGGACTTTCTGATGGGCGGCGTGCAGATCGGCGACAGTTCATACTGGGTCAACAAGTACACCATCATGCCCGAGAACGGAGGAATCGGTGTATTCGCCCATGAGTACGGCCATGACCTGGATCTCCCCGACCTCTATGACACTGCGGGGCTCGTGGGTGTGATAGAGAACGCCACCGGATACTGGACCCTGATGTCCGCAGGTGCCTCGCTCAGTGACGGCATTGAAGACATCAACTCGAAGCCGGGCCATATGGGAATTTGGGAAAAATTCCAGCTCGGATGGTTGAATTATGAGGTAGCCTATGCCGGTCAGAAGTCCGAACACAAATTAGGTCCCGCAGAGACGAATACCAAACAGGCACAGGGCCTCTTTGTCCTGCTTCCCGACAAAGAAGTCACGACAATCATTGCCGAGCCCTATTCCGGATCCTACTTCTACTACAGCGGTATGGGAAACGACCTGGACGTCATCATGTTCAGACCATTCAATCTGCCCGCAGGGGCCTCTCTGACGGCCTGGGTGAACTTTGCCATTGAACTGGACTGGGATTACGCCTATCTCGTCATTTCGACCGACGGCGGTGTTACCTGGATGAGCGTGGACACCAGTTTCTCGACTACGGACGATCCCAACGGTCAGAATCTCGGCTACGGCATCACCGGGAACTCCGGCGGGTGGCAGATGCTGACGGCCGATCTGTCCGCCTTCACAGGTGATGTATTACTCGGTTTTCGTTACTGGACCGACTCCTTTGAGGCTGAACGGGGTTTCATGATGGATGATATCGCTGTCACAGGTTTCCCCCTTGACGATGCCGAAACAGGGGGTACCGATTGGACCTTTGCCGGCTTCCGGCTGACGACGGGCACCGAATCGGCCTCGTACTTCAATGCCTATGTCGCCGAATTTCGTCAATACCGGGGCTACGATGACTGTTTGAGGACCGGTCCCTACAGTTTCGGCTACCTTCATGATCCCGGATTGATCAAATGGGCCGAACGCTTTTCCTACCAGGACGGCCTCCTTATCAGTTACTGGGATTCTTCACAATCGGACAACAACACCAGCATCCATCCCGGCGAGGGGCTCCTGCTGCCGATAGATGCCCATCCCGACGTGATGTACCGCCCCGACGGCGGCATCTGGGTCAACCGTATACAGACCTACGATTCGACCTTCTGCCTGGACGACACCGACGCGCTCATGCTGTACTGGTTCGGCGAACCCTCCAGTCATCCCAGCCTCCCCGCGGTGCCGATCTTTGACGATACCGATCAATACTACAGGCCCGTCAATCCCATAGGTGGAGTGATCAATCCGAATACGGGTACGCAAATCCGGATAAAGAGCATAAGTGCCCACGACAGTTTCATGCAGGTGGAAGTCCGCCCGTCAAAGTAGACTTCCGCCGGTCATTAAAGCCCGATATGAACAGACAGAGCCCCCGATTTTCCGGGGGCTCTGTTATGGTGAGCATTACCTGTAATGTTAGATATTCCTATAACCAGAATGCACGTCAAGATTTGGTTAGGGTGTTTTTGGCGTATGGTTTTTTAGAATTTCAATGATTCCCACATCAGCATCTACTTTGACATAATCACCTGATTTTATAAGGTCGAAAACATTTTGTTCGGGTTGATCGACGGTGGGGATGCCGGTAATGATTACGGCACCGGAGAGAACCGGTTCACTCTCGAGGCAGATTATTGCAGAGGGCGTATTTCCCTCTTCACGTGCGGTCCACGCGGCGCAGTCTCCGGCGCTTGATCCCTTTCCTGTCGTAAATACAAATACTTTACCGACAAGACTCATATTCTCAAGGGGATGTCGCGGGGCACAAATCCGCCCGGTCAGAGGATCCATATCCCCCATGAATGAGAATGGACCCTCATACACGATAGCTTCACCCTCTGCCTTTCCGGATGAGACTGGATGCGCTTTTACTTCCACGACGGCGGTTCTCCTCTCCACTTTCCGGTAATCGCAGCTTCGACACACTCCTTTTCCGTTCCAAAAAAGACGTTAACACCGCTCACAGTGGCCAGATAATGTGCACTTCGTGCAGAATTGGTTGCCGCACTCCGTGCCTGTTTTTCACCAGCGATATCGGGTCGTGTGAAAGGATTACCGATAGAAGGACAAACGGGAAGAAAATGTCCCCCCGCTTCTTCAATAATATCAGCCCACCCCTGCTGACGGGCCAATGTCTCCACGGGGGCAGATGCACCAATTAAAAGAGACGTCCTGATTTTTTTCCCCTTCAGCAACTGTGCAATCCGACCTATCTCATCAATAGTCGCATGGGGACACCCGAATGCCACGTGTTCTACCGTGTCATCGTCCCACACATTTAATCGCTCCCATGTCTCAGATATTTCACGTTTTCCAACTGTTATCACGTGATCAGGCATCGTGTTTCCACAGGCCTCTTCCAACGTCGGAGCCTCAGGCGTATTTCCGACAACATGCGCTAACGTGACGGCACCGGACGTCGGCATCGATATGACCAGTGCGCGAAGCATGTCAAAAGGCAGATCTCGTGGCAATCCATTTACTGCGACCGGTTCAAATCCCGGGATTTGATCTCCTATGTAATAGCCGAGACAATGGTAATGAGAACTCGTCCAATCCGACACATCAAAATTTTCCATCTCCACAATGTGTCTGGCATAGCGGTTTTTATCCAAAAGGAGTCCCATACGTGGTGTCCGTCCGCACACTGCAGCTGCCAGGGAAACCAGAATCCCCATTCTATCCACACGGGCGCCAAAAAGGCTGTTGTTGGCTACCTGCATGCAGCTTCCGCCCATGGAGACCACATCACCCTTTCTCGGTGTAATGCCGAGGAGATATTCGGCACATGTTTCGGTACGCAACCATCCCAGGCGCTTGAAGCTTTTCAATTTTCTCTCGTGTTCGCCGATCCACCTCTCCGCAAGCGGGAGGCCCCAGGTTTTCCATACGTCGGGCTGGTAAGACGGATGGGTGGTTACCCGGTGGGTGGTACCGGTCAATCCCTCTGTCATTAAGTTCCAGAATTTCTCAGGGCAGAAGTCATAGCTGATATGACCATATTTAATGGGAACAAGCCGCTCCGCGTGAAAGGACTCTCCCAATCTGGTAAGGAGTTCCATGGACCTCCGGACACCTTCTCCCCATTCACCTGAAATCATCCTTTTTTCTTCGTTTGTCAGTTGCATTTCCATTTCGGCATTCTTCGATTTTCAGAAAACAGCAATACATCAATCATCATGGAGACGAAGTGTGCGAGGACATATCCATATGAAGATATGCCCTCAATACATCACTACTGAACATTACCACCACGTTGTATTAAGCAGTAATTTCCCCAAGCCTATAACATGATTTCAAAATATCGATCCATCTGTTCCGGCAAATCTACTATATAGAGATCATCTTTTAACGTACCCGCGCGACTTACCATAACGTAATCTGACACTTCCGAGACGGCAAAGGGCGAACAGTGCCATGTTCCACGCTTGATATTGATGCCCTTCGTTCCATCAAAAATAACGGCAACCACTTTATCAAGATCGGGGAGTACATTCTTGTTCTCAAGGTCCTCAGGGGGCGCCAGTAAAAACAGACCGCAACATCCGAGTAAGGGAATAAACGTTTGAGAGGTCAATACATGCCTTTCAAGTATGGTACCGACAAAATCGCGGCGAGTAACTCGAAGATGCATCAGGTCAAGGGCTCCCGTCTCTATCTCGAGATGACCGATGCCGGGGGTAACGATCACGTCATCCTGCGGATAAATCTTCTGTTCGGAAGAATTATAATCAAGCACCTGCCCATAGGGAGAAAAATCTATTTCACTGAGATGCTGTGCCTTTATTACTATTTTTTCAGCCATACTATCGGACTCCTTTCTGTTAACAAAATCTCGCGTTGATCCGTATATCCAATTGCCTAAGATTATCCTTCAACAAACAACATCCTGTACGCCAATATTTCGGAACTGACAGTCAAAGAAAACGGAGATAACATCTTTACCTGATGAAAGAGCAGTGCAACCCCATGGCGCTTATTCCTTAATGAACAGAAGACTCGACTGTTTCTCCCGTCCATCAAAATATTATCAAATAGTTAAAGATCTCCTCTTTAATAGTGGTAATGGCCTCGATCTAATTCATAAATATGCGGGGAAGCCATAAAGTAAGTTCCGGAACAGCATAAAATAGAAAGAGCAATGCGATCTGAATAAATATATAGGGAGCACATCCTCTCATTATTTGATTCAATGTCATTTCCGGCGGCGCGATACCCTTTAAGAAAAAAATATTGTACGCAAATGGTGGAGTAATATATGAGATCTGAAGTGTAATGCAAAACATAATGGCAAACCACACAGGTTCAGCCCCGACTGATTTGAGGATAGGGGTAAAAATTGGCACAATGACAAGCAATGTTCCAATCCAATCCATGAACATTCCCAGTATTAAAACGATTATCAGCATAACGGCTATCGTGCCCAGTTTGCCGCCGCCGCTAATTCCAAAGATGAAGTTCTCCAGCACATCGCCTCCGCCCAGCGCCATAAATGCAGTCGTAAAAAAACCGGCAAACAGCATGATCAAGAATACCATACCCGTTGTTTTAGCCATTGAAAGAAGTGCATCATGCAATGTGGTAAGATTGAGACGACCATAGGCAAACATCAGGAGCAATGAAAGAAACGCTCCGACTCCCGCCGCTTCTGTAGGAGAAGCAATACCGAAGAAGATGGAACCAAGGACACCCAGAATCAGGACTACCGGTGGGAGCAGATCCCGTGCCGTCAGGTAGAGCAGCCTTTTTGCATCTATGCCTGCCCTTATATCACCGGACAGGGGTGGACCCAACTCCGGTCTTAACCAACACCTGACAGCTATATATACTAAATAAGACGCTCCTATGATCAGACCAGGGATAATAGACGCCATGAACAGACGGGCAATTCCTATACCGGAAACGGGACCATAGAGGATCAACATTATGCTGGGCGGTATTATGACTCCTAACCCGCCTCCTGCACATATACATCCCGCAATCATTTTATTATCATAGCCTCTTGATATCATGGACGGTATTGCCACCAACCCCATCATGATTACGGCGGCTCCTCCTATGCCCGTACAGGCGGCAAAGATAATGCATATCGCCATAGTTCCAAGAAGCAATCCACCTTTTACATTACCCATCAGTATATGCATGGTGCCATAAAGTCTTTCGGCTATTCCCGCCCTTTCCAGGACACACCCCATAAATATGAAAAGTGTGATAGCCCCCATTTCATAGCTTGTCATCATCGTCATGACTCGAGCAGGAAGCATTCCAATCAGGGTTGCCCCCCACGCCAGATAACCAAATATCAGGGCCAGGGTACCCAGAACGAATGCGACATGGAACCCTACTACTATCAACCCTATGAGGGCTACGAACATTAGAATGGCAAGTTGTTCGGGACTCATAATTCTTTTCCTTTTACAGCGATCACAAAGTTGCGAATAATTGTAGCCAAAGCCTGCAGGCCCAACAATCCAAAGGCTATTGGTATCATAGTCTTCATCTGGTACACAGGGGCACCTACCGTGGTATGCCACGAGCATTCCTTGATTTTCCAGGCAGTTCCGGCAAATTCTATGCCATACCAAACAAGCACTCCGCACAGAAACAGCAACGATGAATAGGAGATAATGTCTAAAACAGCTCTTACCCTTAATGGATAGTGATTATAAAGAATATCCACTTTGACATGTCCGTTCTTTGTTTCTGTGTAGGCAAATGCAAAGAGAAAAACCATGCTATAGAACATCCAGGAAAGCTCAAATGCCCAATCATCGCCCCGGTTAAAAACGTACCTTTCTACTACGATTAAGACAGTAACAAGCATCTGAAGGATAACAAACCAGCTTGAAATAGCGCCAGCCTTGTCACTTACATAATCAATGTATTTCAGAGCTTTCTTCATAAATCAATGGTCCTCTTATTTTGTTTTTCAGGTTTGCAACATGTCGCTTCTCCCCCACACGGAAGGTGGAGGGGAGAAACGACACTGTATTTGTTACCACGGTTCAACGGCGTACTTGTCATATTTGTCCATAAACGCTTTTTGGTGTTTCAGTATCTTTGCGCCCCATGGATCTTTGTTCGCCATGATCTTTTCTCTTACTTTTTCAGTTGCCTTGACGAATCCTTCCTGCATTTCCGGCGTGACCTCTATTATCTCCATTTTCTTCGACCACTTTTCAGCCATAACCTGATCCATATAACCACCATAGACGAATGAATGCCACATGCTTAACTCAGCGGCATCTTTCACCGCCTGTTTCAGATTCTCAGGCAGGGCATTCCAGGTATCGAGGTTAACAAATATCTGTACGGTTATCCCTACAGGCTGATGGATGGTACCGGCCAATACATATTTCGCGACATCCTCGATACCGGATTTGGAATCAATATAAAATGAGCTCATCTCACAGGCATCCAGCTCACCTCTCTGCATTGCAGGTGTCACGTCTGTCATGGGAATCGAAACACAGGTTGCGCCCAAGGCTTCGAAAAACATCTTATTCAGACCCGAGGTTCGGATCTTCAAGCCTTTGAAATCAGCCAAGCTGCGAATGGGTTTCATTGAATATACTGCCTCGGATGCCGTACAAACAACGGGAAGTGAATAGAGGTTGAATTTTGTCTGAATGTATTCATTGTAGAGATCCAACCCGCCGCCGTAATACAGGTAACGCAGCGCCGAAAAAACACTCTCATTGGTGTATCCCGGCCTGCTTCCGATGGGAAGTCCTGTCCATATCAGGGTTCCGGCGACGTACATACCACTGTTGTGAGTCAGATCAAGTCGTCCTGCCGCCGTTTCAGTCATGGCCTGGATGGGGCCTACCAGTTCCCCCACAGCAAACATTTTGGGGATTACCAGCTTGCCGCAACTTGCTCTTTCCAGCGCTTCGCAAAAGAATTCGGCTTCGTTGTGAAATGCATCACCCCGATGCCATGCTGACTGAGCCTTCCAGCTGATCGTTTCCCCTGCAGCTTGTGCCGCACTGCCAAAAACGAAAAATAGGAGGCCGATAGCTGCTGCCAATGCTACCAATGATAAATATCTTTTTCTCACCATAGCCCTGTTCTCCTCTCATTTTGTTAATTTTGTTCATTTTATTGCTATCTCGCTAACAGAAATTCTGTTTAGCAAGAACTCAAGGGTGTAGCGTATATGCGTGATAAGTGATTTGTGGGCATTTTCGTAGTCACCCACTTCAATGAGGTCCAGGATCTCTTGATGGTCTTCCCGTGAACATTGTTTGGAATCGGGAATGTAGAAATAGATGAACTGATAGCGATTCAAATGGGAGCATATTGAATTGTTCCATTGTGTTAACATTTTATTGCCGGAAGAATCAACCAACTTTATATGGAAGTCATAAGCGGACCTGAGATAAATCAACCTCTGTTCCATGTTATCGTGGTCGGGCATGGGTAGACGTGAAAACTCTTCCAGGGTGGAGGACACCGCAGGCAGATTCCTGATATTTTTTTCTTTAAGAAGTTCAACGGAGTAACCCTCAACCATTTCCCTCAATTGATAAAGCTCCTTTAAATCTTCAGCGGACAATTCACTGACATAGGTTCCCTTTCTGGGAACGCTGACAACGAGATGCTCGTTTTCCAGTGTCCGAAGTGCTTCACGAATAGGAGGCCTGCTGATATCGAGGCGTGAGGCCAAAGCGGTTTCATTGATCGCATGACCGGCAATAAACTCACCCGTGATGATTTTATTCCTTATGTATTCGGTTGCACTGTCTTTTACACTCTTGAAATTCATAACCATCAAGACCCCGTAATTATAGTCTTTATTATCATAAAGGATGCCATCATTTTAAAAAATGATTTTATCCCTGCATGCTGCGACTACCAATTCCGTCTACAGTCTACAGTCTACAGTCTACAGTCTTCTGATCATCGGTATAATAAATTTCAGCATGTGTCAAGAAATCATTTTCTCTATTTGAAATAGAGCATCAAAAGGCTGGTCATACCTTCTTCTCTTTGAAAATCAGGACCAACTCGTTACAACCGAAGCATAACAGGTTGAATTGGGGCACGACGAAGAGAATACCATCGCAATGATGCACGCCAACTATTCTCTTTTATTGTTATATTATGGATACTAATTCTTGATTTTTTGCTGATTGACGTTAAAGATTTATTGTGGAAATGTGATTTTCCCTCCCTGTCAATATGGTATCAGATTTTTCCGTGGAGCCCGGTCAGGATCTCACAACATTCACCAAGCTTTAACCGGATTTTCTGACTGGAATAAAAAAGGTAAGCCCATTTTGAGTTGGCCCTTTCTTTATACGGGGCACCCGGAGGGGAGAGTCAAACCCGTTATATGTACCGTCGTTATTGAGTTTGCAAAGAAGGGTGGTAACGAATCGGGAAGAACTTCCCGTAACGACTTACTCCTAAACGCAACAGCCCGTCATGAATTATATGTCGGGATCAACCACAGGGGCCGGTGGCAACGCCGACCCCATTATTTTCTTGTCGATAATCCAGTATTGTGCCCCCGAATCCCCTCCCCGGGTCAACCCGGGTTTCTTGTTTTCTCTTACCTGCGGAAGCGGTTTCTCACTGCAAGGGCGAAAAGAACTGTTTGCAGGGGTATCAGTATCTGCGCCATCATCTTTATTGCCTCACCGGTGATGTTATGCGGCACGAAAAAGAAGTCTTTCTGGAACGTGACATATTTCAGGATATTCGTCAGGAGCGCACAAACACTCTTTACATTGAGGTTTTCAAGGGTAATGGTATGGATGCCAAAAAAACCACCGGTGTTTGATCCGGGCCGCGGCGCTGCATCGAGCCCCGCCCATGCAAGGCCGAAAGATGCCGTCACGATTAACGCGAGAAGCATCAACCCTGCCCGTACATATCTCTCCCCATACCCGCTTGAAAGCCAGTAGAGAAAGGAGAAGCTCAGCGGGATATATCGTCTGAAGGGGGTTTCCTTCCTGAACATTTCCTTTTCACCGTAATGCCAGTTGGAAACTTCCTGTTCGTTATGCAGTTCTTTGTATTTTTGTTTCATCCTGCGGTAAAGGATGCCTACTTTACGGATTCGATCACCATATTCCTCCGCATAGAAAAACCGACTCTTCAGCCAATGCTTAAAATCTAAGTAATCAGCATAAAGCGTTGTGCGTTCATGTCCACCTTCGTTATTTTCTGAATCAGCTCCAATTTCCCTAAAAAGGGCAATTTCATCGAAAAACCTTCGCCCTCCCTTTTCTCTCCAGTTGACATTCAGGAAATCTACCTTCCTCACATCCGTATCTGAAAATCGAGCCTTTGAGAGGTTCACTCCCTCGAATTTCAGGATTCCCAAAAGATTGAGTGCCTCAAAGCTTGCCTGATCCTCGAAAACATGATGCTTTTTTAAGGTATTACCTGTAAATAACAGCTTTCCCTCTTCGCCGATACAGGAGTTGGCGAAGCTCGCATTCCTGCTGAAGGTGGCCCTTTCGAAGTTCGCGATTCCGTTGAACGTGGTGTTTCCAAAAAATGCATTCCCGCTGAAGGTGGCCCTTTCGAAATTCGCAATTTCGCTGAAGGTGGCATTCCCAAAAAATGCATCCCCGCTGCACACAACCTCCAGGAAGTTCGCAGACCCCTTGAACTTATTCCTTGCGAATATCGTCTCATCGGTGAACGTGGCATTCCTGAAAAATGCATCCCCACTGAACGTGACGATCATGAAGTCCACCTTCCCGCCGAACGCTGCGTTCATAAAAAATGCATCTCCGCTGAAGGTGGCGTACTTGAAGTCCGTATTCCCGCTGAACGTGGCGTTCACAAATAATGCATCCCCGCCGAAGGTGGCGTACTTGAAGTCCGTAACCCCGCTGAACGTGACACCTGAAAAATTAATTGCCGGGAGAGGATTTTCTACATTGAAATGTTCGAAGCTGATATCACCATCAAGGATAGTTCCCGAAAGATTGCACCCCCTTCCGGTTTTCTGCGCTTCTCTGATCCTCCGACACACAAGATCGTTGAATGCTTCCAGTGAGATTCCTTTTCTGCCCTGCGGAGCGTGAAAGACGCAATAATTCTTGCCCTGTTCATCGGTGTAGACGGTTTGAAAATCCTTACACCACCCTTTACCATCTTCATAACAGCACGGCATGGTTACCCCCACTCCGGCGAGTCATCTGAAGTCACGTTACGCATTGATAAGAATTCAATTTACTGGGTGTTACACGGTAAGCGCTATACTGGTAGTATTAACCATCTTAAAAGTCAAGGCATATTCTGTTGTTGCTGAAAATGGGGCCGATCTCGAAAGAGGGATTGTCCGACTTGAAACCGGTGAAACAGGAAACGATAAAGAAAGAACTCTGCATGCTGACGATGAACTGAAGATATATCTGCGAATCAATCGAAGGGACGCAGGAAGCGTGAAATGATCGGCCCCCATGTTTACCGGTACCGATAAAGCTTAAAGAATCAGGCATTTTCGGGTATATGGGTATCTGCCTGCAGCATGGCAAAGGCTGGAAAGAGTTTATTCAATGACTTCAGAAAAAGAGCCCTGCGGAGCATGGTGAGAGCAGGAATTCCCGAGCGGGTTGCAATGACCATTTCAGGTCACAAAACACGATCGGTCTTTGATCGTTACAATATCGTGTCACAGGAAGATCTCAAGGAAGCTGCGCTAAAACGACAGGAATTCAGCGAATCCCAGGCAGCACGGACACAATCTGGGTACAACGGCTCCAAGGAGCAAAAAAGGGTTGCGACCCTGTCAGCCGCAACCCCTTGATTTTCTGGTGCCTGGGGAGGGAATCGAACCCTCACAGTCGCAAGGACCGAGGGATTTTAAGTCCCTTGCGTCTACCAGTTCCGCCACCCAGGCACATGGTCTGTCATCGGTTCTGGCTATAGTATTTTTGAAAAACCATGTCAAGGCGATAATCCACACCCGGTGCCGTTCCCGAGCCTCCCGGACGTCAGGGAAATCCCGCCCACGCAGGCCTGGATATCCGCACCTGCCGAATCACCGGCAGCGTGGCCATCTTCTTTATAATCTTGAAGGTCTTTCGTAAAATGTGATAATGGCAGGCAAACGGTGGAGCGGTCAGGAATTGGTTCCGGGAAAAGGGGGTAATCCAGTCATGCAGCAAGTCGATTGTATCATACGGGGCGGAACGATTCTCACCCTGGACGAAGAGGACACAAAGATAGAGAACGGTTCCGTCGCCGTAAAAGGCGACCGGATCATCGCCGTCGGCACCACGGCGGAAATAGAGAACGCCTGTACCGCGGCCAGAACGATGGAGTGTCCTCACTGTCTCGTCATGCCGGGGCTGATAAACTGCCACACCCATGCGGCCATGACGTGCTTCAGGGGGATCGCCGATGACCGGGAGTTGATGGACTGGCTTAACAACTTCATTTTTCCCGCCGAGGCGAAAAATGTCGATCCCGAACTCGCCTACTGGGGCAGCCTGCTCGCATGCGCCGAGATGATCAAGTCGGGCACAACGACCTTCTGCGACATGTACATATTTGAGGATGAGACGGCACGGGCCGCTCATCAGGCGGGGATGCGCTGCCTCATCGGTGAAGTGCTCTTCGATTTCCCCTCGCCCAACGTCGGCTCGCCCGCTGAGGGCCTCGACTACACCCGGATGCTCATCGAGAAGTGGCACGACGACCCCCTGATCAGTATCATGGTGGAACCACACTCCCTCTATACCTGCTCTCCCCAGGTTCTGAAAGACTGCAAAACCCTCGCCGACCACTATGACGTGCCCTATGCCACGCACTTTCTTGAAAACCGCGGCGAGCTGGAGCAACTGCAGCAGAAACTGGGCACGCGTGCGACACTCTTTCTGAAAGACCTGGGCTATCTCGAAGAACGGTTTTTCGCCTTTCATTGCGTCTACATGGACGACGAAGACATTCGCATCTTCGCCGACCACGGCTGCAAAGTGGTGCACAATCCCGAGAGTAACATGAAACTTGCCTCGGGCGTTCCCCTGCTCTCCCAAATGCTGGAATCGGGCGTTGTCGTGGGACTTGGAACTGACGGGTGCGCCAGCAACAACGATCTCGACATGATTCACGAGATGGACACGGCGGCCAAGCTCGAAAAGGTGGTCCGCTATGATTCCACGGCCATGTCGGCCCCGACGGTGATGCATATGGCGACGACCGACGGCGCACGGGTTCTGGGTATGGAAGAGATCACCGGTACCCTCAAGCCCGGGATGAAAGCCGACATCATTGTGGTCGATCTCAACAAACCGCACCTGACGCCGCTCTATGACGAGTATTCGTCGCTGGTCTACGCGGCAAAGGGATCGGACGTGACGACGGTGCTCATCAATGGGAAGGTGGTCATGGAAGACCGCAGACTCACGACCATCGACGAGGAAGAGGCCATGGATCGGGTAAACGAGATATCGCTTCGCATCAAAAAGAGTATGGGGCTCGATTAAGGACAGGAAACATGCGGGAAGAACGGATGGATATACTGATCAGAGGCGGCACGCTCCTTTCAATGGGAGATTCGTCCGATCCGGTTGAAGACCCCCTTATCGGGATCAAAAACGGGGTCATCGCCTTTATCGAAAAGGGAGACCGGACACCCGACGGCGGCGAAGCCGGAGAATTGATCGATGCTTCGGGTTCGCTGATACTGCCGGGCCTTATCAACACCCACACCCACCTTCCCATGGTCTGTTTCAGGGGAATGGCCGATGACCTGCCGCTTATGGAATGGCTGCAAAACCATATATTCCCCGCCGAAGCAAAATACGTGAACAAGGAGATGGTCTATCACTCTTCGATGCTGGCGATGGCGGAAATGATGCTCTCGGGCACGACGACCTTCTGCGACGGATACTTTTTCGAAAGCGCCATCGCCCGGGCGGCCATCGAGGCGGGCATGCGTGCCGTCGTCTGTCAGGGTTTCATCGATTTTCCCACAGCAGACAATCCCGACCCTGCCAAGAATTGCGAGACCGCCGAAAGGTTCGTGCGGCAATGGAGGGGCGTCTCGGAACGCGTCACTCCCGCCCTCTTCTGTCACGCACCCTACACATGCTCTCCGGCGACACTGGTCGGTATCAAGGAAATAGCGCGCCACGAGGAGGTTTTGTATCTCACCCACCTCTCCGAAACCATTACTGAAGTACGGGATATAAAGGACCGGTACGGGAGAACGCCCGTACACCATCTCCATGAACTCGGCGTACTCGACGAAAAGACCGTCGCCGTCCATTGTGTCTGGATCGACGATGAAGAAATCGATGTCATCGCCGACTGCGGGGTCAAGGTCTCCCACACGCCGGAAAGCAACATGAAACTGGCAACGGGCGGGGCACCGATCCCCGCACTGCTCGAGAGGGGGGTAGTAGTCGGACTGGGGACGGATGGGTGCGCCAGCAATAACGATCTCGATCTCTTCAGCGAAATGGGAACGGCCGCACGCCTTCACAAGCTTGAATGCCTCGACCCGACGGTCATGAATGCCAGAGAAACCCTGGAGATGGCGACGATGGGCGGTGCGCGCGTCCTGGGACTTGAGCATGAAATCGGTTCGATCGAACCGGGAAAGCGGGCCGACATCATACTGGTCGACCGGAGGAAGCCTCACCTCACCCCCCTCTACAATGCTTACTCTCACCTCGTCTACGCTGCATCGGGCAGTGACGTAACGACGGTCATCATCGACGGGAAGGTCGTCGTCCGCGACCGGCATATGCGCACGATGAACATTGACAACGTGATGGAACGGGTACGAAAGATCGCCGGCGCCATCAGGCGGGACAGGGAGGGGTAACCGGGAAACGGCACGTTATCATCTTAATTCCGCGGCATATGTTTTTGGAGAAATTCCACTTTCCGCTCCGTCACCTCATCGGCACACTCACATACCGGCATGATATGAAAACCGTTTTCGACGGCGAAGAGTTCCGCGCCCGGTATCCGATCGGCCGCATATTCGGCGTGTTCGAAGGAGACATCGGAATCGTGACGTCCATGAACCACCAGGGTCGGCACGGCAATTTGTTCCAGCGGAATCCTTTTCAATCGTGCAAGCTGCTTCAGATCGTTGACAAGCCCGGTTCGACGCAGGCTGGAAGGACTCATGGATTTTATCAGTCCCATGAGAGTCTGCACCTTGTCCGCATCGTGCATGATCTCCGTCAGCAGATCTTGGATCTGCGCTTCGCTCAGGGTGCTCTCCATTTCCAGGACCGATTTGAACATGCTCCGGGGGGCATGTTCCGCCAGGAGATGGTATATCCAGACCATGGGATCGTTGAACATCAACCTTGAATAGAGGAGCTTTTCCTCCATATTTTCGGGATCAATGATGTAACGACGGGTGACGGCACACTCAAGGATGAGGGCCCATATACGGTCGGGATGCCGGAGGGCGAAGTGGAGCGCCACCGGTCCCCCGGCGGAAAACCCCGTCAGGGCGGCGCGCTCGATCTTGAGTTTGTCCATCAGAAGTGCCAGGGCATCGGCCTGCTCTTCAAATTTTCTCGCCACTTTCAGCGGGGTTCTCAGATAGCCGGGCCTCGACCAGGCAAAGACTTTGAAGCCGCGTGCATTAAGAGATGGATTCAGGATGAAGACCTGATCATACCCTCCCGGCCCGCCGTGGCATCCGATGACGAACGGTCCCGTCTCTCCCGAAAGGGCCCATTCCATGCGCCCTCGTTCGGTTCTGACCGTCAGGCTCCCGGATCTTAATTCCTCCTTCAAGTCATGTTTCCAGACAAAGAACTCGTCGTGCAGAAATCCAGAAGTCTTCATCTCCGTCACCCTTTCATCTGGCCGTCATCGGGAACCGGCACGGCCCTGTTTCTCCCCGCCGGCACCGTTTCGCCGTTCCGGCCGTGACCGGCACACCTTCGAATCCATTCGGCCGTATGCTCGTAGACCGCACTGCGGTGTCTATCGACGCACCCCAGGTGCCCCGTCTCGGGCAGCAGGATCAGCTTCCTGTCGCACCGGAGCCCCTCGAAAAACCGTCGCGACGAATCGGGTCGGTCAACTTCATCGTCCTCTCCATGCATGACCAGCGTCGGGACCCTGACTGCGCCGGCCCGTTTCACCGTGTCAACAATCGATGCCTGATGTGCACCGGGAATGGGCAGGTAGCTCGCCAGAAATGCGGGGTCCTTGATCATTGCACACTGAAGGACGTCATCCCGGACCATCCGTTTCTTTTTCATCAGTTCGGAAAGAGGTATCTTCAACGGCCGCCCCGTGAGATATTTTTTTATGTACCCGAATGGCAGCAGAACATAGTAGGCCAGTTGCTCGGCCGGGGTCATCATGTTTCGTACCGTCGGCGCAAGGAGAATAAGCGCGTCGATACGGGGTTCCACCAGTGCGGTTTCTATTACCGCCGTCCCTCCCGTCGACACCCCGAAGGCCGCTGTCTTCAGCCCGCGGGTATCTCCACGCGTGCCGAGATAATCGATACCCCGCCGGATATCTTCGATCCATCGTGATATGGATACGTGGTATCGGTCCCCCCCGCTTTCACCATGACCGTTCATGTCGGGAATGAGGGCCGCTATGCCTGCATCGGCAAGGTAGGTACCCATTTCACGATACCGCTCCTTGAATTCAAAAGCACCGTGGCAGACAATCACGGCTGCCGTCGATGGAACGTTGCGGGGCAGAAAGAGAAATCCCCGGATTTCGTTCGATCCCGAGGTATATGAAATTTTCAGGGGTTGACAGTCCATGGAAACACCTTGCGACGTTACGGCACACCGCTCAGGGGTTGTTCCTGATTCCGAAAAACCGTCCCAGCAATATCCTGGAATATTTCACACCTTCAGGTCCCGCCAACAGCACGCCGATACCGAGCATGATCCAGCTGAATCCATAGATCAGGAACCCCAGATAGAAAAAATATGTGTCATGCTGTTTCAGGGCAAGTGCATCGCATATCAGCATGCCGCCCCATCCGAGGGGCTGGTTCGCCACAATCAGCACAATACCTATCCAGAACCACCGCGACGGCTTCATGATGTGTGCCTTACTGAAATCATAACCTTGGATTCCCTTACATGCCAATGAATAATCGAATCATGCCCGCACACACCTGTGGACATGCGATGAGATATCGGTACATTATACCCTGCGGAGTTCCTTTGTCCGCATTGTTTCCGGGATACATGGATGAAAGCGGCTGCCGCGGGAATAGACGCTCAGCCACTCATGCGCTCGTAGGTTTTCCAACCCTCCGAGACGCCCAGCTTCTCATACTGTTTCCGTATCTCTTCACTGGGTGCTTCAAAATAATACTGAAATCTTTCCTTCTTGATGTTGCGTACCTCGACTCTCGAGGGCGGCATTTCCTGCCAGGCAGTCCACGTACCGTCACTTCCGATCAAACGACGCAGTTTTTCATATGATTCAAGTCGTCCCGACTCCACCTTGTACCGACCCTTCAGTTCTTCTATGGGGATATCATTGTTATAGGTTATCGCCGTGTAGGAACCGTCGGAATTATAGCGAACCCGCTGCTTCACGATAATCTGCTGTGCTTCGTGCATCAGTGTGAATTCAATCTCGTAGAGTCCCGGATTTATGAATGCCGACTCATTTGCCTCTTCCGATGAACAGCCACACAAAACGATGCATGCCATGAGGATTAACAGGAATTTTTTCATGAACGACAATACCCCTCCTTCTTGGAAAACATTGCTGTCTCTCTCATCTCTCATCCGGCAGCACATTCCGTGTATCGAAGCTCCCGGATCAGACTACCAATCATATATGAAGCTACTACGCTACAAACATCTATTCTGTTGTTTGTCAAGGATATTTTCGGTTTCTCTGCACCACAGAACCCGACACTGCCATTTTTCGCAGGATCTGCCGCCACGACCACCGGGAAATCGGCATATTACTGGTTCACTGCTTCGCCACGACCACCTCGTACGTATCGATCGACGGATCACCGGCAAGCAGCGGAGCAAGATTATTGAAGAGCTCCTTGAATGCTTCCGTCGATCCATGATGTATGAGGGCATCGCGATCGCGATACTGTTCATAGATGAAGAATCTTTCCGGATTTTTCCTTGCGCGGTGCACTACATAGAGAAGTGTTCCCTCTTCAGCCTGTACCTGCGGCATGTAGGCCGTCAACGCATCCTCCATCTCTTTTTCTCTGCCCTCCTGCGCTTTTAGCATCGCAGCGACCACTATCATACTCTCCTCCTTCTCATGAAATGGATTTTTACCGTCACAGGGCATGATATCCGGACAAGAACGCTTCCCTCGCCGGTGTATACCCCCGACACCGCCTGCAACGGGTCGCGTGAACAATCCCGGCCCGCACGATATGGCTACTTTAATTATCAGCAAATTCATGATTATACAAGCGTGTTAACATCAAAACCGGCTCATGCCTGTATCGATCATAAAATACCAGCGACCGAAGATGCCTGCATCTTCATCGGACTCAACTGAAATTCCGTCGACCGGGAGTGCTCCCGCAAGCCCCGCCTTGCAGGCGGGGTCAAGGAGCACAATATAATGAAACAATTCCTTGCCGGGAAGCCCCGCCCTGTGGACGGGGGGCTTCACATTGTCCCGTAAAAATACCGGGGTGATGCCGTTCCGAGGGGCTTGTCAGGCGAACAGGCGCTGTCCCTTTACCAGCCCCGCAATACGTGCCACGTTGGCTCCGTGATGCCGTGCGGCTTCAAGACTTTCCTCCCGAATACCGTCCTGCTCCATATTCACGCCCGCAGAACGTCCGTAAGGACCCCATTGAAGACCCCCTGCGGGGTATCCCGGTGTTCTTCTGGGCAGGGGAACCAAGATCATTCCCAGCTCGGCAAAGTTCGTAAGCAGGGCAAGCATGGTCAATTCACACCCGCCGCCGCCACCGCCATAACCGCTTCCCGTGGCGAAGACGGCCCCCGCTTTTCCCACGAGCCTGTCCTTGAGCCACATCCCGCCGCAGAGTGTGTCGATAAATTTTTTAATACGCCAGTCGGGACTTCCCATGTGCACCGGCGTTCCCAGAATGATTCCGTCACTGCCTTCAAGATCCCCGGCAATTACTTCCTCCACCTTTTTCAACGTAACATCCGTATCGGGAACCGAAGAGGCCCCCGATACGATTGCATGGGCCATTTTTTCCGTGTTCCCGTAATCCGTGGCATAGATTACCAGTATTCTCGTCATTGTCATTCCTCCTTTCCGTCATGCGCCCTCTCTCAGGCCTACCGGGCGGCCGTGACACATCATGCACCGTTCCCTATTCATGAACATCATCGGGGGGTCTCCCCTCCATCGAACATATTTCTCCCTCGTATTCAATCTCGAGTGTGGTATGTTCGATATTCTTTCGTGCCGCTATCTCGCCGACGGCGGATTTGATGCGTCGTATATCCTTTCTTTCGATGTCGCAGGCCACTACGATGTGAGACGTCAGGACGTGATGATAGCCATCGAGGGACCAGACATGGGTATGATGAATGGAGCGAACCTTGTCGATTCCGCGGAGGGCCGCTTCTACATCGCCGATGTTCACATCACGAGGCACGGCCTGCAGGAAAAGAAGCACCGTTCTCTTCAGGTTTCCCACGACATTGTAGAGCACATAGAGGGTGATGATTATCGAAAGGAGCGGATCGAGCAGATGAATATCCCGAAACAGGAGGGTAATGCTGACGACAAGAACGGCGACCCATCCCAGGACATCCTCAAGAAGATGCCACGCCACGACCTGCGTATTGAGCGAGCCTTCCCCTCTTCTCAAACGGATCACGG
>Ga0272441_10004043_pt1 | contig 27146 bp, 24 predicted proteins | sample SSMProp6N_FD_193582 | JGI IMG/M metagenome (GOLD analysis project Ga0272441, IMG submission 193582) | Marine sediment archaeal communities from Little Sippewissett salt marsh, Falmouth, MA, United States - SSM-Prop-6N | ecosystem: Environmental > Aquatic > Marine > Wetlands > Sediment ... | reverse complement strand
AGGATATTTAGCTTTGTTTTTCTCTATTTTCTCTTCAATAGCCTGAGATACATCTATATCCAGATTATTAGCAAGGTTCAAGCAGAGTATCATCACGTCAGCCAACTCCTCCTTGATGCTTAAAATCTTCTTCGTATCCTTTATCATTTTACCCACATCTCCTTGACCGATCCACTGGAAATGCTCCATTAACTCAGCTGCCTCTATGGCAATTGAGATGGAAAGGTCTTTGGGATTATGATACTTGCCCCACTCTCTCTCATCGACAAAATCCTGTGCTAACTGTCTGAGCCGGTAGATATTGGTCGATTTATCATTATAATCAGTTAACTTTTTCATAGCATCATTACTCCTACCAGATTTGGAACTGTATTCCTTAAATAGAAGAAGCCTTTCGAATAATAGTGTAACACAGGGTAAGCACTCTTTAGGGCAGAGTTAGATTGGTTGAACTCTATTTGACAAATTTATAGAGATATATTATTATCACTATTATGATAATAAAAGTGATAAATAAGCAATGACTATGAGGATCTCCACTAAGGGTCGATATGCAACAAGAGCAATGATCGATCTTGCGCTTCATTATAGCGAGTCCCCTATTCTGGTAAAAGACATCGCCAGGAGACAGTGCATTTCAAATCGATATCTGGAACAATTGCTGCTATCACTCAAAGTGGCGGGATTAGTAAATGCTGTAAGAGGTGCACATGGTGGATTCACCCTGTCCAGACCGCCGTCACAGATAAGACTCAACTCAATTATTAAAACAGTGGAAGGCTCAATAGCACCAGTAGACTGTGTTGACTCTCCCGACTCATATCCAAAGGCCTCTTGCTGTGCCATGCACGACATCTGGCTCGAGGTCGGGAAAGCCATGGACGAAGTATTGAATTCTATAACTCTAAAGGAACTGGCAGAACGACAGGCTAAGAAAGAATTACAATACAAGCTATAATACTCCAGTAACGATAGATTCCAAACTGATAATTCAACTGATTCCCGGATTTATACACAACAAATTACAGGATTAGAAATAGTAATAGAACTAAAGGAGATAAAACAAAATGAGAGAGAAAGTAGAATCAGCTTTAGAGAGTATCCGACCAAATTTACAGGCGGACGGCGGTGATGTCGAGCTAATAGATGTCAGCAACGATGGCGTGGTTAAGGTACGGCTTACCGGGGCCTGTGGTACCTGCCCTTTCGCAAAAATGACGCTAAAACTCGGTATTGAAGAAGTACTAAGAGAGAGAATACCAGAAATAAAAGAAATCCTGGCAGTCTAACAAGGTTTTACTGATAATAACCCATACTTCTGTTTGTAATAGACAATAGAGGGATCAAACTGGACAACAGAGGCGAAAGAAATGTTAAGCAAAGAAGAGTTGCAAAGATACGCAAGACAAATCGCCATCAGTGGATTTGGCAAAGAAGGACAAGAGAAACTAAGTAATGCTAAAGTGGTTATAGCTGGTGTTGGAGGGCTTGGTTCTCCGATTTCTATCTATCTTGCTGCGGCTGGAATAGGAAATATACGACTAATAGACCATGACAATGTCGACCTTGGCAATCTTAACAGGCAGATTTTATACCATGAACAGGACATTGGAAAGAGAAAGGTATCTTCAGCGCGAGCTAAGCTCGAGTCCCTCAACTCGACAATTGTAATAGAAGATATTAATGAATCAATTACCGAGGATACTGTCTTTGACCTGGTAGGAGACAATGACCTGATTATCGATGCTATGGACAATTTTCCTGCCAGGCGCCTTCTTAATAGAGTAGCTATTAACAAAGGCATTCCATTATTTCATGGCGCCATTCACGGATTCGAGGGTTCGGTAACATCGATCATACCGGGAGTAACCCCCTGTCTATCCTGTCTCTACAAAAATGATCCAAAACAGACTTCACCCCCGGTAATCGGAGTTGCCCCTGCAGTCATAGGCTGTATACAGGCTACCGAGGTCATTAAGTACCTCATTGGTATCGGGGAGTTACTTACAAACAGACTATTGATCTACGATGGACTTAGCCTTGAATTTATGGAACTGGCAATAGCCAGAGACCCAGATTGTCAAGAATGTAAACATTTAAGGAGCAAGTGAAGATGAGCGCAACCATGAGAATCATTCCTTCATTAAGGAAATTTACCGGAGGACATGCAGAAGTCCAGGTATCAGGAACTACCGTCGCCGAATGTATAGACGACCTGGAGACCCAGTTCCCTGGAATTAAGCAGCAAATATTCGAGGAAAATGGTAACTTGAGGAGCTGCTTTGATGTATACGTAAACTCTCCGGATAGCTATAGCTTTAAGCGAATGGAAATGCCGGTCAAAGATGGTGGAGAACTTGCCATCATCCCTGTATTCGGTGGGGGATAATCACAAAGTTGGAACAAGGAAGGACAAAGTGAAGGAACTCAGTTCCTTCTCCAAGCACCTTGAAATTGATGGTGCTGCCCCGAATCTGCCATCAGCTTCCACAAATGTGGCGAAAGTTTAGAGCATGTTATTCTAAACTAGCGGGCTATGCATCGTAATCCTTGACCTTCTTCACAATAGATGCCAAGATTAACCGTAAGCTATGCGAGCAGGATTATTAGGAGGTAAATATTGTGCTAGATCTTAGTTGGGAATTCCCTTATCACTCTCAGCGTATGCCGGTTTTAGCTCGCAGTATAGTTACTACTTCGCAACCACTGGCAGCCCAGGCTGGATTGAGAATGCTCCAGGCAGGGGGGAATGCAGTGGATGCAGCTATCGCCACCGCTATAGCACTAACAGTAGTAGAACCAACCTCCAACGGAATAGGCAGCGATGCCTTCGCTATTATCTGGGATGGAAAACAACTACACGGTCTTAATGCATCGGGTCGATCTCCTGCTGCATGGAGATTCGAACAATTCGCTAATTTAAAATCCATGCCTGAAAAAGGCTGGAACTCAGTAACTGTTCCAGGTGCGGTATCTGCCTGGATAAAGCTTTCCAAGCGCTTCGGTTGTTTACCCTTCGGGGATTTGTTCGGACCAGCAATAGAATATGCCTGTAACGGTTTCCTTGTCTCTCCTATAACCGCTGCCAGATGGAAAGTTGTGCCCGAAATATATAAAGATTTCCCAGAACTCGGCGCGACCTTTCTCCCGGGTGGTAGAGCCCCCTATGCAGGTGAAAAATTCAATTGTAAAGCACAGGCAAAGACACTGGAACTCATCGCGGAAACAGAAGGTGAAGCTTTCTACCGGGGGTTACTGGCAGACAAGATAGCTGCCCATGCCAGAGCCACTGGCGGGCTGCTGACAGTTGAAGATATGGCAAATCACCAGGCAGATTGGGTTGATACCAGCTCCATGGACTATTGCGGATTCAAACTGCATGAGATTCCCCCTAACGGGCAGGGACTGGCAGCACAGATTATGTTAGGTATCCTGGAACACTGGAACGTTCAGCGGTATCCGGTAGACTCGGCAGACAGCCTTCACCTTCAAATTGAAGCCATGAAACTGGCCTTTGCTGATGCTCATCGTTATATTGCCGATATCTCTCATATGGATATAGATTATCACGACCTGCTGAAAGCAGATTATCTATCTGAGCGAGCCAGCTTAATCGATATCAGGTATGCCCGAAACCCAGGCTATGGCGTACCTCGCCATGGAGGAACGGTTTACCTCAGCGCAGCCGATGCCAATGGGATGATGGTCTCTTTTATTCAATCCAACTTCACAGGATTTGGTTCTGGTATAGTAGTACCAGATACGGGTATCAGTCTTCAAAGCAGGGCTTACGGTTTCAGCGTGGAGAAAGGACATCCCAACCAGGTAGATGGCGGAAAAAGACCATTCCATACTATCATCCCAGCATTTGTGACCCAAGACGGACAGCCGGTGATGAGCTTCGGGGTAATGGGTGGAGCAATGCAAGCCCAGGGACATACCCAGATGATGGTGCGTATATTCAATTATCACCAAAATCCTCAGGCTGCCTGCGACGCACCACGATGGCAAGTCTTTAATAATATGGAGGTTGCTTTTGAGCCAGGCTTTAAACCAGAAGTACTGGATGACCTGAGAAAAAGAGGGCACCATATCGATAATTCAATAAAGGATATTCGCTGGTTCGGTGGAGGGCAACTCATATTAAAATTAGCCGATGGATATTGTGGGGCCTCCGATCCCAGAAAAGACGGGCAGGCAGTCGGTTTCTAGTACCACCATAACCGACTTATTACCATCCTATGCTGAGCGTTTCTAATATCTCTAAATCATATGGCGGGCAGATGCTGTTTAATGCTGTTAGCTTTAACGTCGGAGCCAGAGACCGTATGGCTATAGTTGGAGCGAACGGGGCAGGGAAAACCACTCTTTTTGAGATAATCCGCCGGAATATAAATCCGGATACAGGACAGTTGAGCATGAGGCAGGGGATAATTATTGGTTGTCTGCAACAGGAAAGTTCCTCGTCTTCTGCTCAGTGCCTGCTGGATGCAGTAATAAATGCTTCGAACGATGCAGCCGGTCTGAAACATGCTATCGACGTTATACAGCTAGAACTGGCAGAGGAGGTGAATGCCGATAAATCAGCAAAGCTCCTCAATGAAATGGGAGCCCTCCAGCATAGATTTGAATCTGCCGGGGGATACAACATTGAACATGAGGCTAAACTCGTCCTCTCTGGATTGGGATTCAATGTATCTGATTTTAAACGTCCACTGAATGAATTCAGCGGTGGGTGGCTGATGCGTGTCGAGCTGGCCAAACTGCTTCTGCTTAATCCCGACCTTTTATTACTCGATGAGCCGACAAATCACCTTGATCTGGAATCATGCATATGGTTTGAAAATTATCTGAAGAACTATCACGGAGCAGTAATGGTTACCTCTCATGATAGAGAATTCTTGAACCATGTTGTGGACAGCGTACTGGCTATTGAACCAGACAGGGTTATCTATCATCACGGTAATTATGATTCGTTTATAATGGCAAGGCAAAAAGAGCTTGAGATTAGCGAAGCCACCGCCAGAAGACAGGAACGAAAAATAAAGCAAGAAACTCGTTCTCTAGAGCGTTTTCGCTATAAGGCCACCCGAGCAACTCAAGTGCAAAGTCGCATTAAACGGTTACAAAAGATACAAAGAGTAATGGTTCCTCGTGCCAGCAAGAAGATACACTTTTCTTTCCCCAAAGGAGAACAAGGTGGGGAGGAAGTCATAACACTCACTAATATCTCTAAAGCATATGGCAATAATACAATATATAAGAATCTGAATCTTGTACTCCGGAGAGGAGACCGGGTAGCTTTGCTGGGGCACAACGGTGCAGGTAAAACAACTCTTCTCAAAATATTAGCAGGGGAACTTCCCTTCGAAAAGGGCGAACGTAGATTGGGCTACAACATAACCACTGCATACTATGCACAGCATCAACTCGAACTGCTTAACCTGGAAAACAGCGTGCTCTCTGAGCTCCATAGTGTGGCTCCTGCTGAAACAGGACAGCGCCTGCGAACTATCTTGGGAAGTTTTTTATTCAGCGGTGATACCGTATCGAAAAGTGTATCTGTATTATCCGGTGGCGAAAAAAGCCGACTGGTAATAGCCAAAATGCTGATGCAACCAATAAATTTCCTGTTGATGGATGAACCTACCAATCATCTTGATATTGCCTCCAGAGAGGTACTCACCGATGCACTTGAAGCATATACAGGAACACTTTGTTTCATTACCCATGACCGTACACTTATCCGGCAAATCGCCAATAAAATCATTCTGGTAAGCGAGGGCGACATTCAGGTATTTACCGGGGACTATGACAGCTATCTTTTCTGGAAGGAAAACCAATCTGAAAGAGAAGCAGAGGAAAATCATCAACCGGTGAAAAAAAACAACAGTAAAGCCGGGTTACGCCAACGCAAGGTTATAGAAGGTGAGCTAAGAAACAAATACTACAAAATACTGTCTCCAATCCAGCAGAATATCACTAAAACCGAAACTGAATTATCAAAACTTGAAGCCAAATTAAAGAAAATCGAGGGTATATTTTCCAACTCCGACCATTATGAGAATGGCGCCAATATAGTTGAGGCTATCGAAAAGCATCGCCAGTTGAAATCGGAGATAGCTTCACTTATTGAGAAATGGGAGAATCTTTCCCTTGAGGCTGATAGAATAAAGCAGGAATTCGAAGAAGAAAAGAAAATAAAAGGGATTCACAATAAAACATAGACTTTCAAGCCCTAGTGAAGAAACTCAGTCTACTGGTTGTTAAAACACACGAGACGAGAATGATGAAGCGAAGATTTTTCATAGTCGCCAATTCCAAAGCAGGGCATTATGATGAGTATATTGTTCACGAATACCTGGCAAATATCCTCGCCATAGAGGATATCTCCGGAGAAATATACCACTTCGTTGATCAGCAAGGGCTGGCAAAAAAAATGAGAGAGGCAAAACAGGGAGCATTTGACCTCTATATAGCAATTGGTGGTGACGGTATGGTAGCACTACTTGCCAGTTACCTGCAGGATTCAGGAAAACCAATAGGGATTGTACCAGTAGGTACAAGCAACACTCTGGCAAATATACTCGGTATTCCTCTGGATGCAAAACAGGCTATCCAGCTACTGATTCGTTCTGGAAAAACGAAGACCATTGATGCCCTGCAGATAGAGGACAGGTTATTTTTCATGAATGTCTCTACGGGATTCTCTTCATCTGTTGTAAAGGATTTGGATTCCAACAAGAAAACGTTACTTGGAGTATTTGCTTATATATTTGCCGGGCTACTACACCTGCCGAAAACAACTCAGTATATATTCTCTGTAGCAATAGATGGCAAGTATCAACAAGTAGAAGCGGCAGAGCTATTTGTAGCTAATTCAGGGGTTCTGGGCAAGCCACAATACACTGTATCGGACAGCACGCTTGACGATGGAGTACTGGAAGTATGCATTGTTAACAAGCCCACGATCAGGGGAGCTCTTGATATTATACTGGACATTCTCATTAGAAAACGAAAGAAGGGATTCCTCCTCCTCGGACAGGGGCAGCACATCACCGTATCAACGGAACAACCACTACCTGTGCAGGCAGATGGAGACATTATAGGAGAAACTCCTATTACTGTGGAGGTCCTGCCCAGAGCGGCAACATTCATCGTCCCTATAACAACATAGTAATAATTAGTGAAAAGGTTTTGTTGTGTGGAGTAACGCTTCTTCAGTTCAGCAAGGGCAAGGTGTCAGGAGCATAAGGTAGAACACAGATCGAGGATTGCTGCCCATGGAGCGTTAGTGCCTCTTCAAGAGCATCTTCGACAGTAGCAAATGGACTAAAACTCACTGCCTTCGCATCTTCATCGCTGATGCCACTGGAGACCAAACTAATTCTGGCACGCCGCCGTGTGTTAGCCCAGGCCATTGCCAGAGCACCAGCTACCACATCTTTGATTTCACCAGAACGGACCATAGCATCTATCTCTCCCATGCTGCGTCCGGCAAACTGAACCATCTCAGGATGTGTTACTGCAACTCCCTCAGGACATGGTGTTACTAGGATTATAGTGCCACCTTCACGAACGCAGCATTCAGCAGCATAGAGACATTTATGGGCTTGCCAGAATTCGATATCACAGGGATGAGAACCGGCAATGACAATATCTGTCTTATTTGCAACTGATACCCCATACACCCGGCGTGATTGCTCAACGCCCTCTCTGAAAGCAGCTTTGGGGTCTCCAAAAACAGCCTTCACCACTCTTCCTTCAGCATCCAGTACCGTATTCAGAATGGCTTGCAAACCCGCCCTCTCTGCAATTACCTCCATCTCATGTCGAACCTCATTCTCCAATATGCCCAGCATGCTAAGGTCACAACTGCGAACAGAAAGCAAATGGACCTCTCCTGTTGTCTGCATTCCACATATGCCTGGCTGAATAATTTTAGCACCCCCGGAGAAGCCCGGAATATGGTGGGGCACTATTGCACCTATACCCAATACCAGATCAGCTCCCACTACCATCCGGTTTAGCATCACCGGAATGCCCCCCTTAGTAGTTCCCATTTGTACCAGCACCTCAGGGTCAAAAGCATCATGATTCACCACCTGTATACGCCTGGGTACAACACTGCCATATTTTATTTCTATCTCCTCAGCAGTCATTTTACGATGCGTGCCCAGGGCAATGAGCAATTGAACAGCGTCATCAGCAACACCCGCGGCGTTAATTGCATTAAGGATTTCAGGAAGGATAATATCGGTTGGAGTAGGGCGCGTCATATCATCTGCCACTATGACAACACGCTTTGCCCCCCGAGCTAACTCGGTTAAGGAGGGAGAGCCTATAGGATTTGATAGTGCTCTTATTATTTCAGTAGCCACATCTGCTACCGGGGCTACCTTATGAGGAATATACACTCCTTTCAGATTTTGCTCCGGGACTGAAAAAGATATTTGCTCTTCTCCATAAGGTATTTCTATACGTCTATATTGAACCATCCTATATTCCTCCCTTACTTTATTAACTACCAGTATAGCAATGGCAAGTTTTTACAGGCAAATAGAGCCTCCATTTTTTGGCACTCTATTCGTTTGAGGTTACACTGCATCGAAAGAAACCGGAGTAAAAACAGGATTTATAGAATAAAGCAGTTCAGCGAACGCTGCGCTATGATACAATTCATACGTTGCTTGAGCAGAAATCTGAACATAGTTGAAAAGGTATATAGGAGGCAAACATGAACATCAAGTTGAGTTTCCTGGGGGCAGCTCAAAATGTCACCGGTTCACAGTATCTTGTTGAAGTTAATAATTCCAGGTTCCTGGTAGACTGTGGTTTTTACCAGGAAAGGCAGTTCAAGGATAGAAACTGGCAGCCTTTCTCTTTCGATCCTCAGAGTTTGGATGCCGTCTTACTAACCCACGCTCATTTGGACCACTGCGGATTATTGCCAAAGCTGGTACATGAAGGCTTTCATGGGAAAATCTACTGCACTGCAGCTACCGCTGATATCGCAAAGATTATCTTACTGGATTCTGCAAAGATACAAGAGGAAGATGCCGAATATAAAAAGAAAAGGCACGAACGAGAAGGAAGGAAAGGTCCTCACCCGGAAATTCCACTCTATACCACTGGAGATGCTGAGAATTGTTTTCCACTTCTATCTGCTGTCAACTATAAACAGCCTGTACAAGTAGTTGAGGATATAAGTGCTACTTTCTATGACGCCGGGCACGTGCTTGGTTCAGCCATGATAAAAGTCACCATAAATGAAAATGGAGATAAAAGGAGCATGCTTTTTTCTGGCGATGTTGGTCGTTGTCATAAACCCATTCTAAAGGACCCAACCTTCTTCACAGAAGCAGATTATGTGCTGGTGGAATCCACCTATGGGAACAGAACACATGGCAGCCAGGAGACCATCAGCGAAGACCTTGCTGAGATAATAAACTCCACCGTTAAAGCTGGTGGCAACATAGTAATTCCGAGCTTTGCTCTTGAGAGATCACAGGAAATACTCTATTACCTTAATGAATTACTGATAGCGGACCGAATCCCACATCTTATTGCCTTTGTTGACAGCCCAATGGCCATAAACATCACAGAGGTATTCGAAAACCATCCTGAGCTATTTGATCGGGAAATGATGGAACTCATTCATCAGAGGAAGTCACCTTTCGATTGGCCTGGCCTCAATATGGTCAAAACAGTGGACCAGTCAAAAGCTATTAACTATATAACAGGCAGCGCCATGATAATAGCTGGCTCCGGTATGTGTACCGGGGGTAGAATAAAATACCATCTCGTATCGAACATCAGCAGAAAGGAAAGCACTCTCCTTTTCATAGGATATCAGGCAATAGGCACATTAGGAAGACAGATAGTTGATGGAGCTCAAAAAGTCCGTATACTTGGACAGGAATACCTTGTCCAAGCCAGAGTGGCTCAGCTACAAGGATTCTCTGCCCATGCCGACAGAGATGAGCTTGTTCACTGGCTGTCATCGCTTAAGAAGCCACCCAGACAGCTATTTGTGGTGCATGGAGAAGAAGAATCCAGCAAACAATTTGCGAACCATCTGAGAGAAAAAACCGGTTGGAATATCTCTACTCCTGAGTATCAGGATGAGTTTATCCTCAACTGATTGAGGCTAACCGTCTTTTCCTGTTATCCGGACAAGGCTTTCTGCCCGATTATTTCCTGCCCATGATGCCAGCGTTGCACTGTCTCAACCACTAGCTCAGGCTCATCACATATCGTGAGCATATATAAATCTTCTTCAGAAATAAACCCTCGACTGAGAACAGAGTCCTGCAACCAATCCAGGAGTCCTTTCCAATAGCTGCTGTTGAACAGTATCACCGGGAATGGTCTCATTTTATGTGTCTGCATAAGGGTAAGCACTTCTGTTAGTTCATCCAGCGTCCCCAGGCCTCCAGGTATGATGACAAAAGCAATGGCGTATTTAGCCAGCATAACCTTACGAGCGAAAAAATGATTAAAGGTTATTGATTTCGTAGTATAAGAATTGGCCGTCTGCTCCTTAGGCAATTCTATATTCAATCCAATGGAACTGACACCGGCATCGAGTGCCCCTTTATTAGCTGCCTCCATAACGCCGGGGCCTCCGCCGGTTATAATAGAGAAACCCTTTCGTCCAAGGCCATGGGCTATTTCCACCGTCTGTTTGTATAGTTTTTGCTTTGAAGTGAGTCTGGCAGAACCGTAAATAGTGACCGCCGGGTCTACTCCCGTAAGTTTGTCAAATCCCTCCACCAATTCACCAATTATACGAAACATCCGCCATGATTCTTCCTTAGCTAGCTCGTTAATTTCATAACCATATTCCATATTACCTCCATGGTCTGCGAATGTTGGGCTCACTATATCTCAGAGTAAATTCGCATTTTAAGCCAATACTATTAATAGCCCATCATATCACAATAAACTACCGATAGTTTTTGAAAACAGCGTACAGGACAGGTGGCAAAGTATTTACTTGTATATAGTGAAATAAAATCCTTGACAATATATAGTAATCCCCATACTATCCATCTATCTATGCACGATTTATTAGATATGCTACTGCTAACATTCATGCCTTTGCTCATAGCCATCGACCCTTTAAGCAAGCCTCCGTTTTTATTAGCCCTCACAGAAGAGTTATCTGCGCACCAACGCAATAAGATAATCCATATTGCAATAGGAACCGCTGCACTGGTTGGGCTAGCCTTTTTATTCTTTGGGCAATTCGTATTGAGGATAATGGGGATTTCGGTTGGAGCTTTTGCTATCAGCGGAGGAGCTATCCTTTTCGTACTGTCAATTAACTACATCACCAAAGGAAGGATGGTAGAGACCAGTAAACAGGAAATGATTGCAATAGTCCCGATCGGCACCCCGTTAATCGCTGGTCCGGCAACGATAACTACCTTACTGGTGTTACAAAACGAGTTTCCCCTGAACATTGTGCTACTCTCCTTCGCCATTAATTTATTAATCAGCTGGATAATCCTGCTCTCAGGTAGCAGGCTTATCAAAGTACTCGGAGAGGGTGGCTTTAAAGCCATATCCCAGGTATTCAATCTACTGCTAGCAGCCATAGCTATAACTATGATATTACGCGGATTGGATATGCTGGGGATAATTAATCTTGCATCTTAGTATTCTCAAGCAATGTCTGGCACACTTCACAAACAACCCTCTTTTATTGATATTGCTGTACAAAATATATAAGATGCTTGACGACTGTGTTAGTAGATGTCAAGATTAAACAAGTCATAAAGAAAGACTTATTCAAATTGACCAACAGCTATCAGGATAATCATTAGTTATGAAATTGAACGATAATACAAATGGAAAAAGCTTGTCTTTTATAGACAACCTCGATGAGGAGAAGTGGGCAACTATCCCCGGCTTAAGAGAACTGGCAATGAAGGCCAGCTCACGCATTGAAAAATATCCAGACTGGGCTGGGCATATTTTTTCTAGTGGATGTATTAATGGGATCCTGCTCTATAACAAGTCATTACCGACTGTTTGTAAACAATATCTGTTAGCTGTTGATTCCAACAACTCCTGTAGTAAGGATACATGAAGCTATAGAAAGCGACAGCTTTAATAATTATCAAGAATTTCAAAGGAGAAAATATGACCGAACACATTGGCATTATCGCCTGTAGCCCTGAAGGAGCAGCACTTTGTTACCGTACTATTTGTATTGAGGCAGCAAATATTATGGGAAAACATGCCTTTCCCGAGATAACCATGCATAGTTTTTCTTTCAAAGATTACGTACAATACCTGGATGCCGAGGATTGGAAAGGAGTTGCCAGTTTAATGCTCTCATCTACGGAGAAAGTAGCAACTGCCGGAGCTACTATTGCTATTTGCCCTGACAATACTATTCACCAATCATTCGACCTTGTCATTCGGAAATCACCTATCCCATGGCTGCATATTGCTGAAGAGGTTGCTGCTGAAGCAGTACGGCAAGGGTATACACGACTTGGAGTTTTGGGAACGCGCTCATTGATGGAAGGGCCTGTCTATTCTTCGCGACTTGCCTCTGTTGGTATTGAACAAATACTACCGTCGAATATAGAACGTGAGCAAATCAACCGTATAATTTTTGATCAATTAGTGAACGGTCTCTTTCTTCCTGAAGCACGAGCATATTTTAATAAAGTAATTACAGGACTAAAAGAAGGCGGCTGTGATGCTGTTGTCCTGGGTTGTACCGAAATCCCTCTCTTATTGCCTGAAGGAGAAAAATCACCACTACCAAAGCTTGATTCTACCAGGCTACTAGCAATGGCCGCTCTACGCAAAGCTACAGGAATAAACTGCAACTGAGTTGTCCAAATCAATGGTAACTAGAATAAGGTCTATATTAGATACCTTTAATAAATTTGGGGAGCGACTTCTTCGGATATTCTCTATAGCACTGCTGGTTCGTACTGTACAGGAATTAGGACGTAATGACGCAGCACACCTATCCGCAGGGATAGCTTATTATTCCCTGCTTTCTCTATTCCCCTTGCTGCTGGGGATGATGGCCATCCTGGGGAGATTTCTTCCCTCCGTAACTGTACAGGAAGAAATCTTTGAATTCCTTGAAACCAATATGCCATTCGCTGTTGATATAGTACGGCGTAATATTTTCAACTTAATACAGTTCCGTAGCAGACTTGGGATAATTAGCCTGGCAGGGGTTTTCTGGACAGGAAGTTTAATGTTCGGCGCAATAAGCCGTGCGATAAACCGTGCCTGGAATGTTCATCATGACCGACCTTTCTATGTAAGAAAGCTAAGGGATATCGGAATGACTATAGGCATCAGTATCTTGTTTCTTATTTCACATGGAACCACCGGTGTCTTTTCTGTGCTGCATAGTTTTAATACTCCACCTCTTCCCTTGCTCACCATCGACGCTAACAGCAATTTTACCAGCAGGCTACTGGCTTTTTTCGTCATTCTTGTCATATTCCTGCTACTGTATAAATTCATTCCCAATACTAAAACCCACTGGCGATATGTCTGGACAGGAGCAGTACTGGCTGCACTCCTTTTTGAGGCTTCGAGAAACCTGTTCGTCTACTACCTTAACAACTTCGCCCACTACGAGATGATTTATGGCTCTGTAGCTTCAATAATCGCACTGCTCCTCTGGGTTTTCGTTTCTGCCCTTATATTAGTCTTTGGAGCTGCGTTCAGCGCAGAGTATACACGCATGCGGATGGGAGCTCGCCGAGGAGAGTTAATAACTTCTGATATATCATAGCTATGTTATATACAACGAGGAATAAATACTGTGGATAACAAAAGCCTTGAGATGCTTGAATTTCCCCACATCAAGGAGCTTTTAGCCGGCTATACTTCTTTCTCCACCAGCCATGAACTCGCTATCAACCTTCAACCTCACTCGAATTCGGAAAAAGTCTCTATGTTATTAAGGCAATCCTCTGAGGCCCGTCATCTTCTATCACTGGAGCCCGGGTTTTCTATTGGAGGTATTGTCGATATACGAGAAGAGGTTAAGTTGGCAGAAAGAGGAAAAATACTGGAACCCAAAACACTGCTCAAGATTCAACAGACTCTAACTTCCATACACCAGTTACGCAGCTCACTGGAAGAGTTAGCAGAGGAAACACCTTTGCTCTGGGAACTGGCCTCATCTCTCTTTGAGATGCATGAGCTTGATAAGACCATAGGCAGCTGTATTAAAGAGCCTGGAGAGTTGCTGAGTACCGCCTCCCCCCAGCTAACCATGGCCAGACAAAAGATAAAGCAGGTACGAGAGCAATTGATAACCCAACTACAATCGATAATCAATTCAGCAAAAGGCAACAGGATAATACAAGAACCGATTATCGACCAGAGAGAAGATAGATATGTCATTCTTGTCAAAGTAGAGTATAGAAAGGAAATCAAAGGCATCATTCATGACACCTCCAATTCAGGAGCTACCGTATTCATCGAACCATGGAGTGTAGTAGAGCAGGGAAACGACCTGCGAGAGCTAATAGCAGAGGAAAGACGCGAAATAGAGCGTATCCTGAGAGATCTGAGTATCAGGGTAGGAGAATATGAATCTGAAATATCAAATAACATTGCTATAGCTGCTGATCTGGACCTGGCACTAGCTAAGGCACGATATGCCAGGGAAGCAAAGGCAACAGAACCCGGTATCGCCATACCTGGCCAGTTAGGACAAGCAGGTAAAGACAACGAGCCTCCACGACTCAATCTCATTGAGGCCAGACACCCCCTGCTTGGGGAAAAGGCGGTACCGCTTACTGTGGAAATCGGAAATGACTACTCTATTCTGGTTATAACCGGACCAAATACAGGTGGTAAGACGGTCGCGCTGAAGACAATCGGGCTACTTAGTGTAATGGCCCAATCTGGCATACCAATTCCTGCCTCCTCTCGTAGCTGTCTTCCTGTATTTGACAGCATTTTCGCTGACATCGGCGATGAGCAAAGCATAGAGCAGACTCTTTCCACTTTTAGCTGGCACATGTCTAATATAATACGTATTATCAGGGAAACCACCAGAAATAGCCTTGTACTCCTTGACGAACTTGGGACCAGCACCGATCCTGTCGAGGGCTCCGCACTGGCATGCTCCATCTTACGATATTTTCTTAAGCAAAGAACAATGACTGTGGCTACCACACATTACAGCGACCTCAAGATATTTGCCTATAAAAACTCAGGATTACGTAATGCATCTCTTGATTTTAATCCGACTACACTGATGCCAACCTATCATCTTACTATCGGAATCCCCGGTGGCAGCAATGCTCTTGCTACTGCATCCAGATTAGGATTACCCCCTGAAATAGTTACAGCTGCCAGAGAAATGTTATCAGCAGGAGCTATGGACCTCGAAGCACTACTTTCAGACATAATGGTAGAAAAGCAAAAAAGCGAAGACATCCGCCGTGGTCTGGAAAACAAGAGGGACTTGATGGATCTGCAGAAGAAAGACTTGGAGGATAAGCTGCGGAGCTTAAAGATAACAGAACGAGATATTGTTCAGGAAGCCCGTGATAGGATTGTACATGCAGCTGCAGAACTGGAGAGAGAAATTCGCCAGTCACTCACTGCATTACGTAAGGAACGATCCAGGCAGGGAATACAGAAAGCCAAGAAAACAATCAATGCAGTAGAGGAAAACCTGAATGAAGCTGTCTGGCAGATACCCAAAATAGAAGAAACAGATGTAGTACAAGAGGAGAGTACTACAATTATAGAGGGAGACATGGTAAGCATTATAGGAACAAACGCATTAGCGAAAGTTATTTCAATCTCTGATAAGTCTAACCAGCTTCAAGTCCAGATTGGGCAAACCAGCTTCTGGCTGGACCGAAACAGCCTTGAAAAAGTGATATCTCTGCCGCCAGACGAAGGAAGTACACCTTCCTTTACAGTAAAAAAAGATATCTTAAACCACCATGTCTCGCTTGAACTTGACCTCAGGGGAAAGCGCGCAGAGGAAGTTGAGTGGGCACTCGAGGGTTACCTTAGCAATGCCAGTATTGCCAATCTAAAGAAAGTCAGAATTATCCATGGTTACGGTACAGGAACAGTTCGCAGCATTACCAGAGAGTTCCTCTCCACTTATCCCCTGGTCAAGTCTTTCCATCCCGGGGAATCAAGTGAGGGGGGAGATGGAGTAACCATCGTAAATCTGTAATAGTACTATGAAAGCCACTGGCAAGAACTAAAGCAACTACTTGACAAGTACCAAGCAGGTGTCTAAAGTATTATCCGATAGGGTGCTCTTATACTATTTAACTTGCTTTTTTACACCCGTATTAAATCAGGTGATGCATTATAGAAGTTGATTACCCCCTATACTTAAATCCAGAGATAATCAGTGAGGTGATAGCGTGAGTTTATATAGTTCTCTTCAACAAAGGGTAGCAGAAGACAGGCCAATACGGATTGGGCTTATCGGCGCCGGTAAATTCGGCACTATGTTCCTGGCTCAAGCCAGGCTAACTCCCGGGATGCAACTGGTTGGCATTGCCGAGCTCGACCTGGAAAAGGCAAGGAAGTCCTGCATGATGGCAGGTTGGCCCCAAGATGCATTGATCAATGGCAATTCAGCTTCTGCCATTAACGACGGCGCCCGTAGCAAGAAAGTTACTTTAACCGAGGACTCGAGCCAGTTAATCGATTCTGACCTGGATGTAATCCTCGAGGTAACCGGAATACCTGAAGCTGGGGCTCTTCACGCTTGGAAAGCACTACAATCGGGTAAACACGTGATCATGGTCACAGTTGAGGCTGACGCCCTGCTGGGGAAGGCACTGGCCGAACAGGCAGAGAAATATGGGTTGGTATACTCGCTGGCTTACGGTGACCAGCCTGCCTTAATTTGTGAACAAATAGACTGGGCACGAACTGCCGGACTGGAAGTCGTCTGCGCTGGAAAAGGAACACACTACCAACCGGCATTTCATTATTCCACTCCCGATACGGTCTGGAAGAACTTTGGCTTTTCTGAAGAACGTATAGCCACCGGGATTGATAATGCCAAGATGTTCAACTCATTTTTAGATGGAACGAAATCGGCAGTGGAAATGTGTGCAGTAGCAAATGCTGCAAATCTCATACCACAGAAGCGCGGACTACAGTTCTTGCCGGTAGGAATAAATGAACTGGCTGATAAACTCAAACCCGTCTCCGCCGGAGGAACCCTGGAACACAGCGGAACCGTAGAGGTAATAGCTGGAGCCAACCGCGATGGGACTCCGGTAAAAGGAGAATTACAGCATGGCGTATACGTTGTCTTCAAGGCTCCTGGTAGCTATACAAAACGCTGTTTTTCAGAGTACGGATTACATACAGACTCCTCTGGTGAGTACTCCGCCCTTTATAGACCCTTCCATCTAATCGGGATAGAACTTGGCATAAGCGTCGCTTCAGCTGCTATCCGGGGAGAGCCGACCGGCTCATTCAAATCTCTACAGGCAGATGTAGCATCCGTAGCCAAGAAAGATCTTAAACCAGGAGACATTCTGGATGGAGAGGGGGGCTACACCGTCTACGGACGACTGGCACAGACAAAAGAAAGTATCAATATGGATTATCTGCCTATGGGCCTGGCCAGTAAAGCAAAGATTCTACGCCCGATAGCCAGAGATTCAATTCTGACATACAAAGACGTGGAGATAGACGAAACACTGTTTTCTTTTAAACTGCGCAGGCAGATAGAAGAGAATTTTAAAAACCACGGCTAGTACATATCTTTCCCGGTGAATAGAAATCGAATATTTCTTCTCTTACTGGAACTTCGTAGTGCTCGTACCTAATTGCAGCTGCTATCTAAAGGTTAATAAGTAAGGAGCAGTAAAATAATTTTTCATTCAAGCTGGTATCTTGTCAGCCAGTATAGAATGTGCAAGAATAAGAGAACAGTCGTAATAAGCACTAATATATGATAGGAGGAATATCAAATGAGATGCCAGATAGCCATTGCCAAAATACTAAAAATGGAAGGGGTGGACTGCGTAGTTGGTTTTCCTAACAATCCTATACACGAGGGTATGTCTGAAGAAGGAATACGTTTTGTCTCCTTTAGAGACGAACAGGTAGCGGTTCAGGCAGCAGATGGATTCACTCGTGCTTCATTTGGAAAGCGTATTGGTGTTGCTTCCATGCAGGCAGGTGCAGGCCTGGAGGTAGCCTATGCCGGTGTCCGGGAGGCATATAGCGACGGCGTACCTATCCTTTTACTGCCAAGTGGCGAAGCACGACGCAGGTATACCACAGATCCCTATTTTAATGCAGTACAAAACTTCAGGCCAATAACAAAATGGGCAGAAACAATAAACTTTGCCGACCGTACGCCCGAGATAATGAGGCGTGCCTTTACATATCTTAAGAATGGGCGACCTCGACCTGTACTGGTTGATGTTCCCGTCGACGCTGTGAACGATGAATTCGATGATGCCCTCTTTGACTATACCCCTGTAAAGGCTACCAAGTCGGCTGGAGACCCTGCTGACATAAAAGAGGCAGTTAAGTCGCTTATTGCAGCGAAATGTCCGGTTATTCGCGCCGGAACAGGAGTGCTCTGGGCTGAAGCCTGGGACGAACTTCGTGAACTGGCCGAACTACTAGAAATTCCAGTATACACTACCATGAATGGTAAGAGTGCTTTCCCTGAAAACCACCCCCTGGCACTCGGCGCAGGTGGACGAGGACGGCCAAAGATGGTGATGTATTTCCATAAAAAGGCTGACCTTATTTTTGCAATCGGCTCCAGTTGCACGAAAGAAATGTTCACCACTCCTGTTCCCGATGGAAAAAGAATTATACAATCGACAATTGACGAGCGAGACCTTAATAAGGATTACAAGATTGAGCAAGCCATTATCGGCGATGCCAAGCTGGTATTAAGGCAGCTCATAGAAGAAGTGAAACGTCAGGCTGGCCCTGCTGGTAAGAGAAAAAATGGGGCTATAGAGAAAGAGATAAAAACAGTAAAGGATGAATGGCTCAAGGAGTGGATGCCCAAGCTCACCTCTGATGAAATACCGATCAATCCTTACCGGGTTTACTGGGATTTACAGAAAGCACTCGATAAGAAAAACACTATCATCACCCATGATTCGGGCAGCCCAAGAGACTCACTCACCCCATTCTGGGAAACCCTTATTCCAGGCGGGTACATTGGCTTCGGCAAAGACCATATGCTTGGTGCCGGATTGGGATTAGCCCTCGGTGCTAAACTGGCAAGGCCCGACAGGACTGTTGTACATGTAGGAGGAGATGGAGCTTTCGGACAGGCTGGTATAAACCTGGAAACCGGTGTGAGAGCAAATATACCGATACTGGAAGTCGTATTTAATAATGGAAGGCTTGGCTGGACGAAAAATGCGAATCCACTTGCTAACAAATTCAGTGAAATAGGAAAACTTTCTGGAGATTACTCCCTGATTGGACAAGGTATGGGAGCATGGACAGAACGAGTGGAAAAACCGGAAGAAATTATTCCTGCTGTTAAGAGAGCTCTTAAAGCTATCGCTTCAGGAAGGCCAGCACTACTGGAGATTATGGACAAAGAAGAGGATGCTGTATCACTCTACACCGAATTAGCTTAGTAGTACCTGAATTAAATATATGGCAGCTATTTTAAGATTTACAGCTGGCTGAGGCTGAGAGCTAAGTTCAGTACGGGTATTGTTTCCTGTGAGGGTGAATAATGCAGAAAATGCCTCTCTTCGAATTGCCGGAGGAGAGCGGAGACTCTTTTAACGAAATGCCGCTGGCTGCCAGGATGCGGCCGAGGAACTTTGATGAATTCGTGGGGCAGAAGCACCTTGTGTCGGCTGGCCGTATATTCCGGAGCTGTATCGAGTCCGATCAACTCCCATCTATCGTGTTATGGGGCCCTCCAGGAAGCGGTAAAACAACTCTGGCACATATAATAGCCAGTGTTACTAAGTCGCATTTTAGCTCGCTCAGTGCGGTTACTGCAGGAGTAGCCGACTTGCGGCGGCTGATAGAAGAAGCAAGGAGAAGGCTGAAACTATCAGGACAACGCAGCATCCTGTTTATTGATGAGATACATCGCTTTAACAAAGCACAGCAGGATGCTGCGTTGCCTTTTGTAGAAAATGGAACCATTACTTTTATTGGTGCAACTACAGAAAATCCTTCCTTCGAAGTAATATCACCTCTTCTCTCCAGGTGTCGGACTTTCCGCTTGGATCTGCTAAGCAATAATGATATTCAACAAATTATAGAGCAGACACTTAAGGATGAGGAAAGAGGACTGGGTAAACTGAATGTCAGTATAAGCGAAGAAGCGCTGCAACACCTGGTCACAATGGCAAACGGCGATGCTCGTATTGCTCTGAATGCGTTGGAGATGACTGTTGCTGCTACTACGTCAAACAGCAGTGGTAAGCGATTGATAGAACTGCCTGCTATCGAAGAAACTATGCAGCATCGTGCTGTACTCTATGATAAAAAGGGTGAGCAGCACTATGACCTGATCTCCGCCTTGCACAAATCCCTGCGCGGTTCTGATGCAGATGCAGGGCTCTACTGGCTGGGACGTATGCTCGAAGGCGGGGAGGATCCTCTCTATATTGTGCGGCGACTGGTACGATTTGCTACGGAAGATGTAGGCATGGCTGACCCCCAGGCTCTGATAATAGCAATAGCTGCCCAGCAAGCGGTACATTTCATCGGAATGCCTGAAGGTAAATTAGCCCTCGCTGAGTTAGTTGTCTATCTGGCAACCGCACCGAAGAGCAATTCGCTATACCGTGCATATTCAAACGTTGAAGGGGATATTAAAAAGAGCTACAACGAACCCGTACCACTACATCTGCGGAATCCTGTGACCGGTTTGATGCAGCAGATGGGCTATGGCAAGGGCTATAAGTACGCACATAACTACACCAACCATTTCGTCAAACAGCAAAATCTACCGGATTCGCTAGAGGGTAAGCATTACTACAATCCCAGCAGTCAGGGCTATGAAAGGGTGATTGCTGACAGAATCAAGCTATGGTGGGGGGAAAACAACCGGGAACCGGAATGACCCCTTGTTATGCAAAGGGGGAGGATAGCATTATCAAATATTTATTTCCTGTAACAGAAAGGAATATAGCCCTGTCTTAATTAGCTACCTCATATACTACTATACCTGGAAGAAAAACATTATGATTGAAAGCAAAACTAAGAATAGATATCGTGCCCTGATGGTATCATTCTCTTTCAGTATTGCTTTCCTGTTGCACCTTCTACTCTTTGCTACAGCACCGATGGTTACAATTATCATGGATGAGATGGAGTTGTCATACGCTCAATTCGGCTTTATCTTCTCGGTAACCATGATAACACTCGCCGCATTCAGATTGCCCTGGGGTTTGTTAGCTGATCGAATAGGCTACCTGCGAGTTTTCAGGATAGCATCGCCCATTTGCCTCGTCTTTGCCTTTGCCCGGGCATTGTCTTCTGGTTACACCGGTATGCTAATCAGCCAGTTTTTTCTTGGAATCGGGCTTGCTGTAGTGATGCCTGTTCTTACACTATTGGTCAAGGAATGGGCGTATAACAAAACCGGGTTTTCCACGGGCATATATATTGCCGGCTTTGCTGCTGGCAATGCCACTGCCCTGGGGCTCACCCCATACTTGCTTAAATCACTGGACTGGAGAACTGTTCTCCTTTACTATGCCATTTTTAGTGCATTGATATGTTTACTCTGGTGGCTATTCGCTAAAAGCAGCTATAAAGGCTCATCCACCTTCCAGATTAAAGGCTTTGGACGGCTACTGAGAGATAGATATGTATGGGTATTGCTTTTCTTTCTCATAGCTACCATGGGAAGCTATGACTCACTTGCTACCTGGATGCCAAAAGTATTAGCCTTAAAACAATTTAACACAGCATTAGCCACACTGCTTCCACTGGGATTTTTCCTGGCTGGACCGATAATCGGTTCCTTGTCAGATAGATTCAAGGATAAGAGAAACCTTCTGGCACTACTGGGTGTAGGGGCAGCTGCTTCTGTCACAGGATTAAACTATGCCCCCTTCCCCATACTGCTTTTATGCCTTTTCCTCTCAGGCTTTACTATCACCGGGGTACTCACTATTACCCTGTCAATGCCGGTGGAGCACGAACGCCTCTCCCCTTACGCAGGGTCTGTGGTTGGGCTTATCTCATCACTGGGCAATGTCGGGCCGCTCATCATGCCTGTTATCTTTGGCCTTCTTATCGACGTTACCGGTGCCTACTACGTCTCTATCTTTGCTGTAGCGGCACTGGCGGGAATTACCTTTATACTCGGCTCCAGGGTAAAAAGTTAATAGCAATAGACGTAATAAATTACCCGGTTATCTGCGGAGCTATAATAAATTACCCAGGCATTTAGAATTTACAGCCACAAGTTTCTACCTGGAAAGTTATGCTTTTACTGGCTGTGTTTCCTGCTTCATCTTTTACCAACACAGTGATAGTAACGTCCCCTGCTGTTTTAGGTGCTGTCCAGGTAATAGTAGAACCTTCTCCTGAAAACTTAGTTTTATTTTCCGATCCGGGTCCTGTATATGTATTCTTCCCGTCAGACCACTCATACACCAACCCTTCATATGGATCAGCAATAACACATTCAATGGTACACTTTCGATCTTTAAGAATCATATACTTGCCATTCTTTTCTTTAAAATATTGAGGGGCCTCAGGAGTAACGATTAGTTCCGTAATAACAGGCGCCAAATATTTAGATACGCTGATAGAAATAGACCTGGTATCCTCCTTGCCATAGGCATCGCTGACAACAGCTACGATTTCATATAGTCCCGGACTGGCGGGTGCTGTCCATTCAATAGTATTTCCTGTTCCTGATATCTTGCCTTGTGCAGCCGTCCATTCATAATTCAACTCATCACCATCCTCATCTTCCGCAGTACAGGTAATCTGGCTGCTACCTGAGAACAATACCGATTCATAATCCGCTACCAGTTCAGTAATCACTGGCTCATGGTTATCCTTCACTCTGATAGTGATAGTGTCAGAGACCTGCATGTCCTCCCCGCTCTTACCATCCTGTACCATAACAGTTATGGTATATAGCCCCTCATCATCTGGTGCATTCCAGATAATTCTAGCCCCCTTATCATCCATCCGGGCTATTTTGCCTTCAGTAGCTGTCCAGTTATACGCCAATTCATCGCCATCCTGGTCCCATGCCAGACATTCAATCAAACAATTATTAGAGGGATCAACCACTTCTGCTCCAGCTTCAAGGCTTACTATCTCTGGCAAATGATTAATCGGCGCACAACCCGGTACGATTACTATAAATATAAGAATTATCGCAAGGGCTGCCAACCATATAGTACGTAATTTTTTAAAGATAACGCCTGAATTTTCCATTTCCCCCTTCTTTGACAATAGAGCTTATCCTCATAACTTACCCTTTTATTTAATACAAACAGACTTGAATTGCCCGGACTTTGTCTATATGTATCATACATTTGCTTCCAGCAGGCTTATTTTTTCAGTGCTCCACAGCCTATTCGCGTTGCTCCCTTCAATCTCTCCTTATCCAGCTTGATAATCTCTTCCTCTTCCATATAGCTATTCAGTATCTGTAGTAGAGATACTGCACAATCATTACCTTGTTTGTTAATGGAATAGACCATCCACAAGCCCTCCCGGCTGGAGCTAACAAAGCCAGCATTCTCCAGTATACTCAAATTGCGCGACGCTCGCGATTGCGAGATATCCAGAGACTGCATCACTTCACATACGCAGCAATCTCTCTCCCATAGAACCTTCAGGATTCTGATTCTTGTTTCATCTGCCAGAGCAGCAAAAACTTTAACTAACGTTCGCATAACTTGAACAGTATAAACTTATATGCGCTAATGCGCATATAAGTATTTTATCTAAGCTCTGCCCTGAAGTCAACTATCGGGCCATGCTACGTCAATAGCAGGCACCTTTCCTTGGAATTTTTAATACTTCAGGCAGTTCCAGTACTTCTGCCCAGTAAATAACCAACCAGGAACAGGACTGCTCCTCCAACACCTATCAACACATATTTAACCCATGCAGGAAGCATCGTGAGGCTGAAGCTAATATAAAACGACCCTCGACCTGTCCAGGGGCTTTCATTGCCGGCAGCATCAACTGCCTGTACCCGCCAGTAGTAGGGTGCTCCATCGCTGCCCGGACTGAGTTTCTCTCCTGCACTAAGCGTGTATTCCGATTTAGTCAGCCCAGTTTTTTCCAGCACTGTCGAGCTGAAATTGCTGTCAGTTGAAATCTGGAGTGTATACGTAACCGGTGTGCTCGGGTCAGTAACATCCCGCCAGTCAAAACGGGGCTGCGAATCTACTTTTTCACCATTAGCCGGTAGCAAGGGCTGTGGAGATTGAGGAGCTATAGAATCTATGGTATATGTCATGGTCAACGTAGTGCTGCCGCCAGAGACAGTAACCGACTGCGACCCGCTCTCTCCAGGAGGAACAGTGATAGTAGAAGAGAATTTCCCATTGGCATCAGCAGTGGTCGTTGTCCTCTCCGTAATAAAGATTATGGTAATGGTGGAACTAGGGGTAAATCCAGAGCCGCTCACGGTAAAAGTATCCCCGACATTTCCTGCCGTCTTACTTAACTGTGCTATTGAAGAGATAGTAAAATCTACTTGCGCATCATTACCATCATCGTCTTCAGCATCTATTTCATAGCTGCCGGCGCCTTTCGATGGAACTTTAAAGCTGAGCTGAAAGCTTCCATCGTTGTCTGTTTCACCTGTTTTTACCTCGCTGCCATCAAAATCGATGGCCACATCAACCGACTCCCCGAACCCTGTACCTGAAACTGTTATCGAATCTCCTGGTACCGCTTTATCCGGAGCAACTGTCATATCAGGTTCTATAGTAAAGGTTGCTTCAGCCGTCATATCCGTATCATCGGTTACAGTTATCGTATGTTCCCCGGCAGCCCCTTCCGGGATAATAACGGTGCATTCAAAATCACCGCTGCTGTCTGTGCTATCGTCACCACTTTCTATATCAAGGTCGTCACCATCAAATTCTACGGTTATATCTTCAGAATCAGCGAAATCTACGCCGGTAATTTCAACCTCTGTGCCCACTATTCCTTCATCGGTATCGAGCTCAATCTCAGCGGATATAACGGTAAATTCAGCGACTGCCAGTATCTCTGTATCACCTTCTTCAGTTACATAAACGTAGTACGTGCCGCCTGTTACATCTATATCATCCTCACCGTCGGTTAGTTCATCCGGCACATAAAAGTACGTACTGAATTCGCCATCCTCATCGACGCTCACAGATGATTTCACTTCTTCATAGTTTTCAACGTCATCATCGATCTCATCACCCTCGTCAGCTTCCTCATCGGAGAAATATATATCAACATCACTATCGTACTCGTCAGGATCAGGATCATACACGCTGGGCTCAAAATTATCCCCGTCAATATCAATCCTGTCTCCGATTTCTCCCTCGTCAGGATCCAATGCAATATCTTCAGAAGCAGCGAATGCCTGGGAAGCAGGAAATGCTACCAGCATAAGAGAAAAGAGCATACCTGCGACCAGCATGTGTAGAATCTTCTTACTTTTCATTTTCATTTATTCTCCTCCGGTTAATTATATAGTAATAACGTTAATTCTTTATTAAGAGTTTATGTCCAAAGTAACATTTTTACAAAGATAGATACTTTTTCTTCCGTTCTTTAAAATCAGAACCAGGAACAAGACCATCGCTTTTACTATTCCTGAACTCATCCTGTACTATTATACAGTATAGCAAAGCTGATATCATAAAAAATCTCTCCTGTTACAAAGATAAACCTTTTTGTTTGTATGATTATTGCTTTTTATACATCGAATTAATGAAATAAGAAAAGTACATGAAGATTTTTAACGGGATATTCTCCGTACTACTTGGTTTATTATTAACTGTTACTCTGATTATTCTGGGAGGGATAATCACGCTGGAGAATACCATACTTAATACTGACTTCGTTATCTCTGAGATGGAGAAGCTGGACGCCTACTCGATCATCACCGACCGGGTTAAGCTACAGTTACATGAACAGCTTCCTATCGAAGTCCCTTATGTAGAAAAAATAATAGATAAGACTATCATTGAGCTTAAGCCATGGTTTAATAAACAGGTCGATTACATTATTTATGAAGGATATGCCTATATTAAAGGAAAACAAAACCTCCATATAGTGATATCTTTGATAGAAGCAAAGGAAATAATACAAGAAAATGTTGAAGAAGCGATAGAAGAATTTCTTCTTCCTGAGCTGGAAGCGTTTCCACCGGATATAACACAGTTGCTTATATCACAGATATATGCCGAAATAGACAAGCAAATCCCCGAGCAAATAGAAATCGACGAGGCCCTGCTGGGAACTGAAATCGTTTTACAACTCCATCAGGTTCGAAAAACTGTCGGCTATATACTGGTTGGCGAAAAAATAGTAATTGGACTGACCGTGCCACTTATATTTTTTATAGTGCTGCTACAGTGGTGGCGACTTAAACCCATTGCTCTTTATACCGGCATACCATTTATTACGGCGGGAGCTTTCACCATCGTTGCCACCCTGAATATAGGAAGGTTTATCCCCGACCTTCTTCCACTCGAATTACCCGCCGAGATTATTTCAGTCATGCCAGCCGTAGCCAGTGACGTTTTCAGCATATTGAGAATATACGGAATAATTATCCTGATTATCGGTATTGCCCTGACTCTGTTATATGGTAAGCTCAGAGCAGAAGATTACCCGGATTAATCCGATCATTCGGGTAAATGCTTTTCACCCGATAAAACAAATAAAGGGAGGCAAAGCTTGTGTCTGCCTCCCTGAGATGAGATGGTTGGTGAATCAATTCAAGCCGGTAGTCCAGCCTGTTGGTTCCTTACATTATGTCCATAGCCATTGCCCTTCATTCTCAAACAGTCCCGAGCGTTTATACTATGCCCTCTCTATACTCCTTATCTACATCCAGAATAATAACGAATAAATATAGAGAAAATATTAAGAAACAATAAAAAATTGATATTTTTTACAGGTAAAGTACCTATGGGAAATCGTACCGGTATCACAACATGGTA
>Ga0272441_10004042_pt1 | contig 27148 bp, 23 predicted proteins | sample SSMProp6N_FD_193582 | JGI IMG/M metagenome (GOLD analysis project Ga0272441, IMG submission 193582) | Marine sediment archaeal communities from Little Sippewissett salt marsh, Falmouth, MA, United States - SSM-Prop-6N | ecosystem: Environmental > Aquatic > Marine > Wetlands > Sediment ... | reverse complement strand
TTGTAATTATGGAAAATATTTACTTGGTGCTCATCTCTAATATAATAGTGATAAGGTATTTTTTCTTTTATGCAAAATTCAGCTACAATTGGTGCAACAAGACCTTGTGTGATTATGTATTCACATGATTTTAGTTCTTTTTTAATCTCATTGAGTTTTTGCATTATGGAACGTTTATTAAGATAATATAAAGAAATAAATCTAGAGAATTTAAAGGTAGTTTTTAATCCAAAATTAATCACATCAAAATCTTTTTTAAAAGTTCCTTTAAGATATCTTGTGTCAAAAGTATACGCTATTACATCATAATCTGACTTTAACCTTAGTAACTCGTTATAAATTGATTTTTCTGCACCGCCTGGAAATGACAGTAAAAATTCTCCAATAAATATTATTTTTTTCATTTTCTCTTACAGATAGCATATATGTGTGGCGAATATCTTTTGACTATATTACCAATAATATTTTCAGTATTATATTTTATCTTCCACACAATACTATCCTTACCTTTGATATTCGTAGTATTATTACAAAACCCTATTTTTACTATTTTGAAATATCTATTAAGTAATAGCTTAAGTGAATCAGGTGTGAAATATTTTATATGACCGCCAAATGCAGGTTCTTTTCCAAATAGTCCATAGAATATAAATCTAAATGACGTAGGATTAGGTGTTGTCAAAACAAAGTATGAATTTTTATGCATAACATTCTTAATATTATCTAAGAATATTCCTATATTTTCAATATGCTCTATAAGTTCGCCGGCAACAATAACATCAAACTTTTCTTTAAGCTTAAATGGTTTGTTCAAGTCATAACAGTAATCTGTGCCTTTTTCGATGTCTAAGCCTTTGTAACTCGATGCCTGGCTTTTTATAAGATCTTTGAAATCGCCCCAAGAATTACCTAGATCAAGAACTTTTTTATTCTTCACTAATTTAATTATTATTTCTTCTCTTGTTTTCATCTTAAAATGCTCCTTTTTTTGAAAATGTATCTATTTTCTTCTTTACATCTTCAACAGGTATTGCAAGCAGACCATTCATTTTTTTGTCTATGTGCTTGCTTTCATAATTATATTGCGAAATTTTAGAATAATCAGCATACCATATATAATCGAATATTCTTTTAGTTTTCAAAGGCAATCGCAGTTTAGGATCAACAGGTCCGAAGATAGCTAGTGTTGGACATTTCATCATAAATGCAAAATGCATAGGTCCTGCATCGCTTGTTAATAATAAATCAACATATCTTAAGAATTCCACAGCCTCTTTAGTATTTAGTTTATAGCAAGTATTAACTAATCTAATTTTATTCTTAGAACACTCTTGTTCAATATATTTGCATATATCTAAACCATCTTTACCTCCGTAAAGTATAATGTTCCACTCTTTATGAATCTGTTTGATCAATTCAATATATTTATTCTCGCTCCATCTTCTTGATTCCCATAATACAAATGGATTAATGCAAAGATTTTTCTTTTTTTTGTCTAATTTCAATGATTCAAAATATTTCTTTACCTTTGTTTTAGTCTTAGCACTATAGATGGGTTTAATTGAATCAGTTTTTCTTTCAATACCTAAAGCATCGGCAATATTCAGTGCCATATTTGAGAAATGTTCTTTTTTATCAAACTTCGATCCTTTTTTCTTTAGCGTAAAATTACTTAATACTGAATAACCACCTAAATATCCTAGTTTGAATCTAGGTTTTAAAGAATTAAGATAAAGTGTCTGATTTATTGCTCTGTTCATTACAATACCTAAATCATAGTTTTCTTCGCTTAGCTCTTTGAATTGTTTATTCATTGAAAGATAACTGCCTTTAACAAGCTTGATTTTATCAACTTCCTTTAATTTTTCAAAGATGTCTTTATCTGTAATAAGATGAATCTCAGAATTTGGAAATCCTTGCCTTACACTAGAAATAAACGGTGTATCCATGATGAGATCACCTAGACCATAGGGTTTTGTACATATTAGAGCTATTTTTTTGAATTCTTTTTGATAATCAATATCTTTCTTAGGTACTACTGAATAATATGCTTGAAATAAAGCTTCTGTGGATTTGATTAGTATTCTTTTTATTAATCTCATATTTACCACTTTAAATCTTACTTGTGTTTATATATTATTATATAATTTAATATAAAAACTTTTATAAACCCTTCTAACTTTTTTCACGTCAGAAATGGACACAAATTCTCCTATGAAAACACCTGATGAAAATCCACGAGAAGAACTTATTTATGTAGAGGATAAACTAAAATCATCTTTTATAGATTATGCAATGTCAGTTATTGTTTCAAGGGCATTGCCTGATGTAAGAGATGGTTTGAAACCTGTACATCGTAGAATACTATTTTCTATGTCTGAACTGGATTTAGCGCATAACAAGCCTTTCAAGAAATGCGCAAGAATTGTAGGTGAGGTTATGGGTAAGTACCATCCGCATGGCGATCTTGCTGTATATGATGCTTTAGTAAGGATGGCTCAGGATTTCTCACTAAGATATCCATTGGTTGATGGTCAAGGTAATTTTGGTTCAGTTGATGGTGATTCACCAGCTGCACAGAGATATACTGAAGCTAGACTAACAAAACTAGCAGGCGAACTATTGAAAGACATAGAAAAGGATACTGTTGATTTTAGACCTAATTTTGATGAATCTTTGAAAGAACCAGTTGTTCTACCATCATTAGTGCCTAATCTTCTAATTAATGGTAGTTCGGGCATTGCTGTTGGTATGGCTACAAATATTGCTCCTCATAATATTACTGAAGTTTCTGAAGCTATTTTGGCTATGCTAGATAATCCTGAAATCGAGATAAATGATCTTATGACTTATATCAAAGGTCCTGATTTTCCTACAGGCGGTATTATTTATGGAAGATCTGGCATATTGAATGCTTTTAACTATGGTAAAGGCCACATCAAATTAAGAGCGAGATTCAATGAAGAAGAAAAGAACAATAAACCAAGACTGATCATAAATGAAATTCCTTATAATGTAAATAAAGCAGAACTAATAAAAGAAATAGCTAATCATGTTAATCAAAAAACAATACAAAATGTTACTGAGATAAGAGATGAAAGTGATAGAGATGGTATGCGTGTAGTTCTTGAACTGAAGAAAGATACAAATATGGAAGTTCTGAAAAACAATCTCTACAAAAAAACAAGATGTCAAGTCACATTTGCAGTAAATAGTTTGGCATTGATTAATAATAGACCTAAGGTATTCAACCTAAAGGAATTTTTGTATGAGTTCATAGAGCATAGAAAAGATGTCATCACAAGAAGGACACAGTATGATTTAAGAAAGGCTGAAGAGCGTATGCATATTCTTATAGGATTCACAAAAGTACTAGATAGATTGGATGAGACAATCAACCTAATAAAGCAATCCGAAAATACAGCGAGTGCAAAACAAGCATTAATGGAATTTCTAGAAATAGATGAAATTCAATCTAAAGCTATCTTAGAACTGAGATTACAAAAGTTAACAGGTATGGAACGAGATAATATCATCAAAGAATATAAAGAGCTAGAGCAATATATTGTTGAACTAAAATCAATTTTGGCCGATCCTATCAAGATCATCAATATAATCAAGCAAGAAACACAATATGTTTTAGAATCATATCAAGATAACAGAAAAACAGAAATTATAGATGTACTTGATGAAGATAATGGCTTTGATATAGAAGATTTTATTGAAGATGAAGATGTTGTAATAACTTTGTCTAAAGAAGGTTATGTTAAAAGAGTAAAGATTGAAGAATATAAATCCCAAGGCCGAGGCGGTAGAGGCGTTATTGGAGCAACAACTAAAGATGAAGATTTTGTCACAAGCGTGTTTTCTGCATCAACAAAAACAACTTTATTAGTATTCACAAATAAGGGTAGGTTGCATTGGTTGAAAGTATATAGAATACCTGAGGCTTCAAGAACAAGTAAAGGTAAACCTATTGTAAATTTCGTAAGATTCGATGATGATGAAAAGGTCGCTACTATAATTCCTGTAAAGGAATTTAATCCTAAAAATTATATTTGTATGGTTACGAGAAAAGGAATAATAAAGAAAGTTACTTTAGATTCGTTTTCAAAACCACGAAAAGTTGGTGTCATTGCAATTACTCTAAGAGACGAAGATAAACTTATTGACGTCTTACTTACTGATGGTAGCAAAGATATTGTATTAGCTACACATAATGGTCAAGCAATAAGATTCAGTGAAGATGAGATAAGAGCTGTTGGTAAAACAGCAATAGGTGTAACTGGTGTAAAACTAAAAGGTAAAGATTATTGCGTTTCTGCATTAGTTGCATCAAATTATTCAAATGTTCTTACAATAACTGAGAATGGTTATGGTAAAAGAACGCTTATTGACGAATATAGAAAAACACACAGAGCAGGTTCAGGCATAATAAATATAAAAATAAGTAGCAAAAATAAAGAAGTATCTAGCGTTCTTAATGTTTCTGAAGATGATGAGATATTTATATTAACAAAGAGCGGTATGATGATCAGAATACCTGTAAAAGGCATATCTGTTATTGGTAGAAATACTCAGGGCGTAAGACTAATAAGATTAAAGCCTGATGATAAAGTAATTGATGCCGCAGTAATAAAGGATTAAAATGAAATTTCTAGCTTTTGTTCATGAAAATTTTGAAGATGTCTTTGTAAGAGAAATACTAAAGCTTGCAGATGTTAAAGAAGCAAAAGTTCTAGAATCTGTTGTGGAATTTGAGATAAATAAAAATATCCAAGAAAAGATAGCTAAAATTATTTTATATAGCAGATCACTTCGAAGAGTGATGATATTATTTGAGAAATATAAATTTAAAGATTTTGATGATATTTTAAGTCATCACAGGCAATATTTCAAAGACATTAGTATAACTGAAAATATTCAACATTTATTTGATGAAATGTCTTTTAAACATGATATGAAAACATTTTGTTCACGAACATTGAAATATGGCGATCATGAGTTCAATTCTCAAAGTTTAGATGCACTAATTGGTGAAATTATCCTAGACAATAATAAGGATCTTAGTGTAGACCTAGAGAATCCTGATTTTATACTATTTAATATAATTTTGAAAGATAATATTTATTTTGGTATTGATCTTACAAATCAAGATATGGGTAAAAGGGACTATAAAGTATATTCTGTTTCAGGATCTATGAAAAGTAGCTTGATTTTCTCTATTTTCTACAAGTATCTGGATGATGATTTCTTTAAGAACATCAAAGAGAATCTAGTTGTCAATTATGAGGTTATTGATGGCGCTTTTCTTATTGAATTTGCTCAATTCACCAGAGGCTTATCTGCTTTAACTCACAACTATAAAGAACTGATGATCCATAATTATTTCGATGTAAGCCAATATTTTGTTAAACCTAAGGAAATGATGTTCAAGTTATTTGGATTGGATAAAAATTTTGCTGCACTTAATGCAGTAAAGAAAAATATGGTGCTGGCAGATATTAAGGAAGATGTTAAGTTATCAAGGTTAGATGTTGGTTGGCTAGACACTAAATATGAAGAGAAATCTGTTGATTTATTTTTTATGACCTTATTACCTAGAGCAATAATGAAAGATAAAGAAATAGATAAGTTCTGTGACGATCTTATCTATCAACTTAATTTTGTTCTTAGATCTAGAGCAATAATCATAACAACAAAATCTGACTCTCTTGTCAAAGCCTATGAAAAGAGCAAGAAGAAAATAAGTTTATATGAACAATTGAATTTTTCTGTAGGCACAAACGATTATTCTGTGATTGTTTTTGATAGGGTTTAATCAAATTCTAAGAGTGATTGTGTCCGTCTATTTGTATTCTTTTTGTTGTTTTTATTATCTTTATCCGAAATGTCCTTAAATTTACCAAATACTTTATCACTTATATTGTCTTTCATCTCTAACTTATTGATTATCTCTAAACTATTATTTACAACTTCATCAGGTAGACCTGCTAGTTTAGCTACATGTATACCATAGCTTTTGTCTGTGCCACCTGCAACAATCTTATGTAAGAATATTATTCTATCCGCATCTTCTTTCACTAAGATGTTATAGTTATTTATGAATTCGTATTGATCAGATAGTTTGTTCAACTGATGATAATGCGTAGCAAACAACGTTTTTGCTTTGATTTTATTAGCTAAATATTCGACAACAGAATGTGCAATGGCTATACCATCAAATGTGCTTGTACCTCTTCCAATCTCATCTAAGATAATCATAGATCTTGATGTTGCATTATTCAAAATATTTGCAGTTTCTAACATTTCTACCATGAAGGTACTTTCACCTTTTGCTATATGATCTGATGCGCCTATTCTTGTGAATATTTTATCAACTATACTCAGTGAAGCAAAATCGCAAGGGACAAAACATCCTATCTGCATCATTATCTGAATGAGTATTGTCTGACGCATGAATGTTGATTTTCCCGACATGTTTGGACCTGTAATTATATGAATATAGTTATTCTTGTCCAAATACAAGTCATTCGGAGTGTAATTGGGTTCTATCTGTTCAATTATTGGATGTCTGCCTGATTTGATATGGGTTATATTAAGTTCATTTATTTCGGGTTTGATGTAATTGTATCTGTATGCTGTTTCTGCAAGACTTTGCAAAACATCGAGATATGATATATTCCTGGAGCATCTTAATAGATCGTCAATATATTGTGTAAGTTTCTCTATTATTTTGTTATAAAGATTAAGTTCAATGCTATCTATATTCTGTTCTGCTTGTAGAATCTTTTCTTCTAGTGCTTTCAGTTCAGGTGTAACAAAACGTTCAGCATTGACTAAAGTTTGTTTTCTAATGAAATAATCTGGAACTAGCTTAAGATTTGATTTACTAATTGTGATGTGGTAGCCTATTACTTTGTTGTAGCTTATCCTTAGATTAGGAATATGATTTTTTTCTTTTTCCTTTTGTTCAATATCCATAAGTATCTCTTTTGAATTGCTAAGTAATTTTCGCACATTTTCCAGTTCATCATCATATCCTTTTTTGATATAACCTCTATCGCTAATACTATAATTGTTCTCATCAGATATCGAGCTATCAACAATATCTATCACGTTTTGAATATTATAGAAATTATTAAGTTCTTTACATAACTTTGATGAAAAATTCATAAGCTCTTTTTCTATACTTTTTACTTTTATTAAAGATTTTTTCAACGCATTGAGGTCTTTGGGTTGAGCTTTACCCTGACTTAATTTTACAGAAAGTCTTTCAATATCATATACTTGTTTTAGTAAGAATCTTATTGCTTCTCTTGCCATTGTATTATCTTTGAGTTCTTCAACAGCATTTAATCTCTTTTCAATCATTTTCACATCAATTAGAGGTCTAAGGATTACATTCTTAAGGAACCTAAGGCCCATCGATGTACATGTTTTATCTAAGGCACTTAACAAAGTAAAACTATTGGTATAATCATAGTTATTATATAACAATTCAAGGTTCTTCAATGATAATCTATCTATGGTCATGTAATTATTTACGGAATATAATTTTGATTCTTTAATTATGTTTGAATCTATACCCATGTATTTTGAGTATTTTGCTATGCTTGATATTACATTGTTCAATATTTTGCTAGAAATACTTATAGGTAAATCTACGTCAAGACTATCTATATTGTTAAATTCTATAGGGTTTTCGCATGAATAGTAATCGTTGTCTATAGGATTGAAGAAATATTTTAGTTTAGATAGTTCATCATTAAGTTCTGAATTTAACTTTAATGATTCTGGCATAATTATCTCAGAAGGGTCGTATTTAGATATTTCATTGATCATGTTATTGTGGTTGACAATTGTTGCACTACAATTATTTGTTGTTAAGTCAACAGCGGCAATTGCGAAATAATTTCCTTGCTGATATATTGACATAAGATAATTATTAGAGTTAGCATTAACTAAATCAAAAGGTTTTGTTCCTGGTGTTATAACTCTTGTTACTCCTCTTTTGACAACACCTTTTGCAAGCTTAGGATCTTCTAACTGTTCGCATATAGCTATTTTGTAACCCTTTTCAACAAACTTGCCAAGATAGTTATCCAATGCATGGTAAGGTATACCTGCCAATGGCACTTTATTTTCATTTTTTCCACGTGCTGTTAATGTTATTTCCAATTCCCTAGATGCAATTTCAGCATCATCAAAGAATAGTTCATAAAAATCTCCCATCCTGAACAACACGACAGCATCAGGATATTGTCTTTTGGCATCAATATACTGCATGATTGCTGGAGTATTTGCTGTCATATTGCTCAATGTTTTTTCTGTTAGCTTTTTTACAATTTCCAGCTTGTTTGCATTATTGTTTGCCATTGTACAAAAGAAATTTAATCTGTTTTAAAAATTTTAAGTAATAATTTAAAAATAAGAAATGAATATATGTTTCATTTGATGTCTACAATCTCGATATCAAAGTTAAGGTCTTTTCCAGCTAAAGGATGATTAAAATCAAGCTCTATGAATTCATCTTCAATCTTAATGACCTTGCCCATAAATTGTCTACCTTGATTATCCTGTAATCCTATGATTTGACCTTCTTTTAACTCTTTTAGATTAGCTACTGCTTGTTTAGGTATCTTTTGGACAAATTCTGGTTTGTGTTGACCATAAGCTTCTTCTGCTTTAACATGAAAAGTCTTTTTATCTCCTTTTTTCATACCCACAACCGCTTCTTCAAAACCTTTTATCACTTGTTTTTTCCCTACTTCAAACTCCAAAGGATCTTTACTTTGATCAAATACTTCATTATCATCAAAATAACCTTTGTATTGTACTTGTATTGTATTTCCGTTCTCAATAACTTTATCCATTTTTTTTAATAACCTCTCAACATTATTCAAAAGTATTTCTTTACTTTTTGTAATATTTTTTTATTATCTTTGTTCCATATCAATGCATGTGTTAAAACATCGTATATGTTTTCTATTGGAATAATCTTGATTTCTTTAAGCTTTTCCTTTTCTAGAACGATATCATTAATATTTGCTTTAGGCACTAATACTTGCTTTAATCCTGTGTCTACTGCTGCTTCAACCTTTGCAGAAACACCGCCTACAGGTAATACTTTTCCTCTTACTGATAATGAACCTGTCATTGCTGTATCTTGTCTTACGGGTATCTTTTTTAATGCGCTTATGATTGCAGTTGCAACTGCAACACTGGCAGAATCCCCTTCAACACCTTCATAAGTCTGTAAGAATTGAACATAAACATCATTATTATGGGTTATATCATCACCAAAGAATAATTTGATTATTGCTGATACATTAATTATTGCTTCTTTTGCAATTTCTCCTAGTTTACCTGTAGCAATGATTGTGTTTTCTTTACCGCCTTTTGTAATTTCTGATTCAATAGGTAATATTATTCCTGAATTACTGCTATCTGTGCCTATCACTGCTAGTCCATTAACTCTACCAACTATTCTGCCTTCTGTAACAATAACTTCATATTGCTTTTTATGCTCAACAATCTTGTCAGATATTTGTTCTTCAAGAGTTTTTGCTATCAGCTTAGCTTTCTTAACATGCTTTGATTCAACAATCTTATCATTTTGTTCTTTTGCAATATCACCTGCAGCTCTGATAAGTCCGCCTAGCTCTCTCAATCTTAATGTCAGATAACCTTTTCTGTTTGCTCTTTTCTTTGCTTCCATTATTATTTCGTTTATTGCAGAAACACCAAAAGCAGGGATCTTATCATCTTTCTTTACTTCTTGTGCTGTGAATATTGCAATCTTAAATCTGTTCTCAGGAGTGTCTTTCATGACATCATTCATATATATTTCATAACCATAACCTTTGATTCTAGATCTTAGTGCAGGATGCATATGTTTTATTGTTTCAAGATTGCCTGCTGCAACTAAGATAAATTTACAAGGTACAGATTGCGTATGAACTAAAGCACCTGCTGATCTTTCTGATTGACCAGTAATTGCATATTTTCCTTCTTGTAATGCTGTTAGTAATTCTTGCTGTGTGTGTGGTTGCAATGTTGCAATCTCATCAATAAATAATACACCATTATGCGCTTTATGTATCATGCCTGCAATAACTCTTTCATGTGCAGGTGTTCCTAAGCCGCCTGATTGAAAAGGATCATGTAACACATCTCCTAGTAATGCACCTGCATGTGCTCCAGTTGCATCATAGAAAGGTGATTTGTTCATATTATAATTATCTACGATTAACTTGGGTATTATGTTTTTTCCATCACTAACTTGAGCTCTTTTTGCAACTGATAAATATAGCATAAATGCAATTATGAAGAATAAACTGCTCAATAGCATTGCTGTGAACATTATTGCACCTACAGTATAACCACCTATATCGCTATAGTGATTAAAACTCCACCATGGCATAAATATTGCCATCAATATTAGAATGATATATATGAAGCCTTGATTGTTGTATAATTTTTGTGATTGTAGTCTTGCTGATGATATTATTGCTCTACCTTGACCAGCTGGAACCTCTTGAATTAAAGGAGAGTTTTCATCCATCTTATTTGGAAAACATAAGACATCAGTAAGCTCGCTTTTAGGTAATAATTCTGCTAGTGCAGTACCTAATAAAGATTTGCCTGTACCTGGTTGACCTATCAATAGAACATGTCTTCTTTGCTTTGATGCTTTTTTTACGATCTGAACAGCATTGTCTTGTCCTATCACCTGATCAATAAGTCTAGGATGAATCATGATATCGTCTGTTGACTTTATTTTAGATAAATCAACATCTATCTTAGAATTATTACTTTCGACACTAATCTTTTTCTTTTGTATTGTCTTTATGAGACTCATATTTATATAAACTATAGATATATTTTATAAAGATTTATGTGATTATTAATATTCAAATGAATGATGATATTATATTTAAGATTCTTTTGATTGTTACTATTATAGCACTGGCTATGCTTAATCAATATTCTAACTATGTTGAATATAATGCTTATTCTGATGCTGTTTCTGATGACTATATTGGTAATAGGCTGATTACAGGCAAGGTTGTTAATTTTAGAGAAACAAACAGTTCTTATATTATTGATCTTCAGATGAATAATACTATTTCAGTTATAGCTGTAAAGAATGATTTCAGTCATAATTTGAGTCTTTCTGAAGGTGATGAAATCATTGCAGAATCTGATTTTACTGATTTTTATACTGCATTAGAACAAGGTTATTTTGCTTCTCAAATTATTGGAAAAGAAGAATTAAAATAAAAAATTTATTGATTATCTACTAGTATTTCAAGTTCACTTGAATTTTTTGTTCTTGCTGAATCCATCAAGCCATGAATTTTTTTATCATCACTAGGATTCTCAAGGAAATAACCCAATATTGCGGATATCTTTTTGTATGTTTCATTTAACCAGCCTGTAGGATGAATATTTTGTTCATATTCTATAAGTTCTTCAATATCTTGTCTATAGTTTTCAAAGAAGTAATCTGCATTTAATTTAACTACTCTTTCTGCTACAGGATTTGGTCTAGGTTTTCTCAATAGTTCTTTTTTAACTGCTTGATCCAATGTTGTGTATTTGATATCTTCAATTTCTCTAGTGTATTTTGGAACTGGTTCAGCTTTAACACTAGAAGTTCCATGAAAAGTTTCATTTAACCATTTAACATAGTCATTAATGTCAATAAGGCTTTGGCCTTTAGCCACATATTCAACTTGCTGAGTTTTGGCTTTAGGTCTATTTAGAGCAATATTAGTATCATTGCCTTTATAGGCATCCAAGATTTGAGTTAGTGCTTGTGCAGCGTCATTCATAATAATCACCTGTTACCATTTAATAGTAGTTACTAGTATATAAATGTTGTCCTTTTTATTTATAAATGATTTATAAATAACTAAATTTTATTCATTTGGTACTATGTTTATTTCAATGATGTCTCCTTTTTTAAGATTAAATAAGTTTATGAAGTCCACTTTATTTTCACTTGGTTCAGTTTTATATTTTCCAGTCAAAAGGTTCGTAAAGGTCTCTTGTCCTTTAACTGCAAAAACATTTTTAACTTTGTCCAGTACTTCTTCTAGTGATTGTGATCCTTCAATGTCCTTTGATAGTTGTTTAGTTTCTTCTTCGGTGAAAGGCACTCCCCCTCTTATTTGAATAATTGCTTCTTGTTGAGTTTTAAGCTCTATGTTTTCGTTTGCAATATTTAGCATTGTATTTAAGAAATTTTGATTAGCTAATACTCTCGTCAAACTATTTGCATCGAAATTTTTCTCTTCATCCATAGCAGTCTTAAGGGCCGTACCAATTTCATCAGCTTCTTCTCTTGTTAATCTTACATAGTCTCCAATTGCTTCTAAAATTTTAGTTTGACCTAGTTTAGACGTTTTGATCTTTGATACTTCAGCTATGGTATTTAGTGCTGTTTCCATCTTAGAGTTGTATTGTTCTTCACTAATGCTTTTTTTAGTTTTCTGTTGAAATGCTTCTATCATGTCATCTGCTGCATCCTGAACTTTTTTATCACTCTTTATATCTTCTACTAATCCTTTTACTATTTCTGAATTTTCTCCAAAACTGGTTTCAATATTTTGATCAACTATTTTTTCAAATGTTTTCACCACATCCGGATCTCTTAAAACATTACCTATGCTGTTTGAATCCAGTGTCTCCTCTTTATCAATTGCAACTCTTAGATTGGTATTTATTTCTTTCTTTTGAGCTTCTGTTATTGTCATATAAGGTGAAACTGTTTCTACTAATTTATCTTCACCTAAATTAGTCAGTTTTGTTTTAACTGCATCATGAATATTTGCTTCTGCTTCTATCATAATGGATTTAAATTCTTGTTCTCCAATAGTGCCAAATGATTTTTCAGTCATCGCTCGACTCATAGAATCAATAGCATCTTGCACTTTTTCTTCTTCTATAACATTTTGTATTTCGGGATAAGCTTTTAGATTGTTTTCTGTATTTGTTTTAATAACTAATTTATTTACTTCATATGTTGATTCTTTTATATCCTTACTTTTTATTAGATTGTCATTGAAAGTATATTGCAAACTATTTATGAATTCTTGGCTTGTTAATGCTGATTTTGTTGTATCATCTAGGTCATCATTTTCATTAATTTCAGAAACAACAAAAGTGCTGAAATAAGAATCTGAATTTGTAACAAGATCAGTCATTACACCTTCAGCAACTTTAGGATACGCTTCTTTTAATGCTTCAATTGCATTATAATATGTTTTAATGTTTGTCTTTTCATTATTTCCAAATCTAACATCTCTCCTAAACTTAACAAGCATATCGTCAACATAGTCCGATAATATAGTTGAAGTGCTATCATATATGCCGTATTTTTTAGAAAGTTCTGCAAATTCATTAATGTTTTGCTTCATCACTTCAGGATCAAGATTATCTTGATTTACCATCTGTTTTAGTTCAACAGCTTTGTCTTTTAGTGTAAATAGTTGATCAACATAAGAATCTTGGGTATCATCTGCTTCCCACTTTACTCTTGTTTGTCCTTCCAAATTATTCATCAATAGTAAAGCTTCATCTGTTCTTTTTGCATTTCCTCCAAAGAAAAAGCCCCATATAGTTTTGAATGTTACCCCTACTTTGTCTTTTTGATTCAGATCATTCAGTGTTTCGCCTAGTTCTTTACCATTACCCTCTCCAACATTACCAAAACTCTGTCCAATTTCCTTTGATGTCATTATATGATTTAATTCAAGCAAGAATAATTTGTTTCTTATTTCTTCATTAGGATTAACAGCGCCTGCTTTTATGAATTCACCATATTTTGATTTAACTTTTTCAGGCAATAAGCTAACAATTTTATCAGTATCAGGAGTATCAATAACATAGTATTCTTTGATGTTTTGTACATCTTCTATTTTCTTGATGCTCATCTCGATTTTTCCTGCATTTGGATCAGTTTTAACATAAACTACATTTTCGGGATTTTTTCCATTGTGTTGTAATACAAACACCATTGCATTTTCCTGATGTTTTGCATTCAAGAATGTAAATAATCTAGCTACAGAGTTGCCTTTTTCTATTGTGAGTCTATCATATTCTGTAAAATCATAAACTAATTTGTATACATCGGTATCTAAGAGATATAGTTGCGCACCATCTTGATTTTCTATACCGTACTTATCATAATCTAGTATTCTTCTTCGCAACTCATCATTTCCTTGAAGTGCAACTTCATTAAGCTTATTTGCCGTAACATCTCTGGGTGTAAGTCCTGCTCTCACTAGGCCTGTTGTTTCTAGTTGATGCTCTATTTGTTTGTTTAATCTATTCAGTTCTTGATCATCGTCAAAATTAGGATCATAATTTGTAAGTTTTTCATCAAGTATTTTTGCCATAGGTGTTGTTTTAGACATTGTATGTAATGCATTTGATTTAAGTAAAATACCTTCAGGAGAGTTATCAGGCATTTTTTTATATGTGGGCATATCGATTATCTTTGATATCTGCAAATCTAGTGTTTTTTCTTCAATCAAAGTACTACCTGATTTGCCTTCCTGAGAAAATTTATCGCTCATTATTATATCTTTGACTTGATTTATGTCTAGACCATTTATGTACTCATCAGAAGATTTTTTTAGTTCTAAAGCACTGCCTTTAAGCCACTCCTCTTTATCTTCAGGGGTCGGCCCTGTCATTATGCTTTGTCTCATCGTTATTCTTGACGCAAGTTCTCTTAAGAATAATTCATCTTGTTCTTCTTTAATCATCTTGTTGTAGGAATTTATTGACTGTTGTGTGGCATATTTTATTACACCTACTTCAGCTTTAATATTTTCAGCTTCAGCATAATTGAACTGAACAGTTCCTTCTTTATCAATATAGGGTACATTTCCTTCATGATCAAACTCAAGTAATTTTTGCACATAAATTGAGTTGCCTTTTTTCAGAATTACATTAGTATCAGTTATTATTGTGAAATCTTGTTCTATATTATTTAATCTCGCTTTACCTAATTCATCCAAATTATTTAGATCTATACCGTTAATTGTTAAGTCTCCTTCATGCCTTATGACAACAGTTTCTCCTTCTTTTGTCATTGTTATAGGATTATCTGCTCCTACATCATCGGATTTTAGATAAAGTCCATTTGCATATATCCAATCACTGCCTGTATATTCCAAAAATCCTCGGTCTGTATCTATTGTAGTATATTTGTTTCTCAAAGTATCGGCATCATGCGACATAACATTACCAAAGAAATCATCTTGTTCATAGCCCCAATCTAACTGATTTAGAAGATCTGCTTCATTTGTTTCAAAATAGTCTTCAAATTGGCCTGCCCAGTCCGTAAAAAAGGGTTCAGGTTGGTATATCATATCGTCTATAAAATCATCAAAAGTTTGAAATTCAGGTTCAGGAAAACTGGGTGTTGAGTAGTCAAAATAATCTGTTGTATCTGGAAATAAATAATCATAATCTATATCATATGAATAATCCATATCAAATGCATCAAAGGTATCAAAACCTAATGAACTATCAAAACCAACATCAAGACTAGCATCAAAATAATCTTCAGCATAACATTGACTAATTAAAACAATAAATACAATTATCCAAATTATTTTTTTATTCATCTTCTACAGTTTAAGTCAACAGCAAAATAGTAATGAGATTCATAAGTGTCCTTACCTAGCTGTACATCTGAAATATTATCATATAGGTCAAACCAATATATCTGATTAGGGAATGCTGTAATGTTTATACTTATGTTATGCTCAGTCATCTTTTCAAGATCCAAAGCACCAGAATTATTTTCTATGTCTTTTACAATCGCACCTGCAATGTTAAGATAATTCTTGTTGTCTACTCGTTCGTGCATATTGTATTGAGGTAACTTATAACTATACGCGTTTTCATTCAATTCGTAATTAATAATAAGATTAGGATTGATATTAAAAGACACTTTTTTATCTTCAATTATTGTGTTAACTTTGACATAAGTATAACTAATGTTCAATATATTTTTGTAGTTATTTATTGATCCTATTATACATGGATCAAGATTATCTTGAATAGATCTTGTAAGTTCAAATTCTACATCTTCTTGAGTTGGAACAAAATCGGCAAATTGTTTTTCACTATCATTGTAATAACACATGAGATATTTCGAGATTTCAATATCTCCATAAACCAATCCATCATTAATATAATCAGGATATGCTCTACCTGATTGAATATTAACATAAAGTAATGATTCAGGAACAAGACTTTGATAACAAGACTCTACTGAATTTTCAAAACCTTCAATATCGTCTTGTACTGTTCTTATAACAAGATTTTGCGTAGAGTAATATTCAAACAGATAGTATGAAGTTACTGATAGTAATATGATTACTACTAATCCAAGCAACACAAATAGTGTTATATTACCTTTTTTTGACGATTTTACTTTAGTAACCATAGATTTACTCCTTGTTTTTTTATCTTGATGACTTTACCTTCAATCGCTAGCTCTAGAAGATATTTCTCCGCAGTATTCCAAGATACTTTTAGAAATTGAGCTAACTCAGATGTTGTAATAACTCTTTGCGATTTCAAATATTTGATTATTTTATTATGAATATTCATAGCAATACTCCTATGAGTATTCATAGTATTATATAAAGCTTTCTACTTAACTAAATAAAAAGAATAATATAGAAGGTATAAGTAAACAACCCATGGCATTGCTTTTAGCAACACCTTTCAAAGGAGCTATTAATCCAACTAATGTACTTATCAAAAGAACAATAATACCAATAATACCGGTAAAATATAGTGTAATTCCAAAGATTATAGTTAAAATAATTAAATTTAAAGCAGTATAGTTAATGCATGTAATATATTTTGATATTTTTCTGCCGATATATAGACATAATACAGAAGCAATGGCTGCTGTTATCAATGCGGCACCTATTATTACAAAAAAGTCCATGAAATTTATTGTCGGTTGTAATTTTGTTACTGCAATAATAGCACCATTTCTTGCTTTATTCAAAACAAATAATGTAATCAATGAAAACACAAAGTTTGCCGTATTGATTCCACCTAACAATACAAGCAAAGATTTTGCACCTATGTGCCCCATGAATTGCATACCTATTAGTGATGCTTGTGCTGCACCTAATCCGGGAAATAGGCCTGTTAAGCTACCTGAAAATGTTGCAACAATGGATGACTTTGCAATCTTACTCTTGGCTAATTTTATCTCATTACTGATAATCTGTTCAGGCAATTTAGTATTGGATTTCAAAGATAAGATTATATTGCTTACACCAAACAATCCTGAAAGCATAGGTAATAATGGCTGATCTAGATTAATTAAATTCAAGACAATCAGTCCTAAGCAACCTGATAATACAAAAACAATTGTACTCCATATCTTTAATGATGCTGTTTTTACTTTAAACAAAGCAAACAACACAACAGCAATAAGAAAATATGCCATATATTCATTGATAAAAGGATATATTAAAGGGACACCAAAGATAAATAATGGGGATAATATTACAATTGCAATCAAGCTAAATAGTGATCCTATTACTGTTAATTTCAGCGCTTCATAAGCTTTTCCTTTAAGCAACAATCTATGTGCAGGTAGAACATTAAGTACTGTATCTGAATCTGGAACACCAAAATAAATAGATGGTATTGCATCAACAAAAGTGTGCGTTATTGACATTGCAACAATAAAGATAATTTTGTATATTGGACTTATATCAATAATGTCATTATATGCTATCAATAGAAATGAAACTAGATTGACATGTATGCCAGGTGTCATGCCTGTGATTGTTCCTGCAATTACTCCACTCATTATAGCCAGTAATAAATAGGTTAACATTTTCAATAAGAATTAAATTGAAAAAAATAAGAAATATTAAGAATTAAACTTTGGTAAGTATAATTTCAATTGTTGAAACTCTTACATCTTTGTCTTCTTTGTTCTTGAACTCTTCGCTATCAATATTAATCTCTTTGATTTTGATTTGACCTTGCAAGAATCTCTTTGTTGCAACTTCAGAAACATCAACTGCTCTCCAGATAAATTTACCTCTTGCTTTTATCTTAACTTCTTGAGCATCTTTTGTTGTGAACTGCATCACCACACCAGTAACATAATTCATAAAAGGTTTGTTACCGATAAATATAGAATTGTCACCTTCCATTTTTTGTTCCTCCTATCGCTGATTTATTACTAAATTAGTACTTGTCGTTCTTAACTAATCTTGCTATATATCCAGCTACTGTATTTCTAATCTTCTTAGAATGTACTTCAGATACTTTATTAAGCACTTGCTTATTATGTTCAAAATCTGTATTAAAGTCTTTCTCATATTTTGAAAGCGCTTCTTTAGCATATCTTTTGATTTGTGCAGTCTTTATTCTTCCCATAATAATCGAACAAAGATGTCAACCATTTATAAATTTTTGCTTAATCTGCACGTGTTATGCAATATATAGTTTAAATCCTAATAATATTAATAAAATCATTATCATTTTTATTTATAAAGAAACCTAGAGGTGATTAAATTATGAGATTCATGACACTATTGACAACAATCATAGCAATATTTATGTTATGGAGCCTTAGATCAGTTGCTCAAACAAGTTTATTGGTTTTAGGATTTATAGTAGGTCTGACATTTCTTTATGGATTGGTTATTACAAGGAAAACGAGTTTATCTAATCTTGTTATGGCTCTTTCATTGTTTGTGCTGTCTATAATCTACTTTTTCCAGTATCTTATTCAAGGCAATACTAAAAGCTTAGTGATGACAATATTAGGATTGTTATTCATGATATTGATATTTGGTCGAGTTAGAGTTGCAAGTAGACATCATAAAAAGAAAACAAAGAAGTTACAAAAGGTATATGATGTGAATAAAAGCAGTGATAAAAAAGCAACTAAACCATCTAAAAAGCCAAAATCATCAAATCAAACAAAAAAGTCTTTATCAAAGCTAATAGCTTCAAAATCAGGCAAGAAATACCATGTACCCGGTTGCGATTGGGCAAAACAGATTAATCCTAAAAATAAGGTGTTTTTTGACTCTGAGGCACAAGCAAAAGAAAAAGGTCTAAAACCTTGTAGTTGTGTGAAGGCTTAATTTTGGTTAATTTTATATATTCTTTTTTCTATTATTTTTATTATGTCTAAGAAAAGAAAGAAATCTAAAGGAAATAAGCTAATTAAAGGATTTATATCATTGATTGAAGCTATTGGTAAAACTATTTCTTTGTTGCCTAAAGGATTGTATATAGTATCAGAAAAGATATGGTTTTCAATCGTGGGGTTATTCTCAAAACAGACAAAACTATATGATGAAACTACAGATAATATTGCATTAAAAGATTCTGAAAATAAACAAATAACAATTCCTGTTGCAGGAAAGATGAAGAATGTTAAAGCAACTCATGAATCTTTTAAAGTGATAGAAACTAAAACAGGTAATTTTAGAGAATTTGAGGACTACCTTAATACTAAACCTAGCTCAATAGGCATCATATTGGGTAAACGAGGCAGTGGAAAAAGCGCAATAGGCCTAAAATTACTAGAAAACATAATAGCAAAGACAAACAAGCAATGTTATGCAATGGGCTTTGAAGTAGCATCTTTACCTAGTTTTATAACATCAATTGAAGATATTTCTCAAATCAAGAACAATTCTTTTGTGCTTATTGATGAGGGCGGTATATTATTCAGTTCAAGAAATGCCATGTCTACACCTAATAAGATATTAAGTGAACTTATTTTAGTTGCAAGACACAAAGACCTTAGCATAATATTCATATCACAAAACTCATCAAATCTAGATGTCAATATAATAAGACAAGCAGACTATCTTATTATGAAACCTTCTTCATTATTGCAAGAAGATTTTGAAAGAAAAGTTATAAAAGAAGCTTACACAGATGTTAAACAAGAATTCAAAAAATATTCTAATATCCTAGGTATTACCTATATCTATTCTGACGATTTTAGAGGCTTTGTAACAAATCCTTTGCCTAGCTTTTGGTCAACAAGTCTAAGTAAATCATTTAAGGATCATAGAAAGAATTAGTCTATAAATATTTATGGATGTCATTCAATGAACTTACTACTATGATGTCTTTCTTATTCCATAGACCAAATAACTTAGGATCTCTTTCTAGTAATATTGAATCAATTCCAATTTCCCTAGGTGCTTTATAATCCATCATAAAATTATCGCCTATCATGATTATTTTTTCTTTAGGAATCTTACTGTCATCGATAAGTTTTTGAAATATAAGGGGATCTTTTTTTGTATAACCTACATCGCACGAAAAAATAATAAAATCCATAATCTTATCTAAACCTAATCTGTAAAATGGTTCTTTGAATTGTGTAGATAAATTTGAGATTACAGCTGTTTTATAACCTTCTGTTCTTAGTGTTTGCAATGTAGGTATAACCTGTTCAAACAAAGAAATAGACCCTAATACTTGGTTTAATCTATCTTCGTAAAACGAAAGATCAATATTCAATCCTGGTGCGACATCTTGAACAAATTCTGAGAGATTAGTATAATTCTTAGTCAATCTTTTTTTAATATTCTCTGGATTTTTAACATGTTTTTTTAATCTTAAACCTAGCTCGCTAAAAAATTTATGGTCGTAACCGTCTAACAAAGTATCATACAGATCAAATGCAATAAGATCATACTTTTGCGTCATTTTGTTCAACAATATTTTTTATTTCTTCAGTTAATCTATCTTCAAAATTATATTTTCTTTCTCCGTCTTGTTGTTCATCACTAAGGACTTTCACCAAATCCTTGAATAGTTTCTTTTTGGGTTCTGATTGTATATTACTATTTATTAATTCGTCTTCAATAGTCGATTTGTTTAGAACAATATCTTTAACTTTTACCTTATCTTGTAGCTGGAGCTTGGTTGTTGATTTTAAAACCACATAAGCGCCTTTATCATACAGTTCTTTTACAATTTCTTCGGTATTAATTTCAGTCAGTTTACCTGATTTCATTATGCCAAACAATCTTATTGTTACTATGCTGTTAAAAAATTCAATCCCATTAATTTTTGTCTTAAGTTCTTCGTTAATTTCTATAGGATTTTTATTATTACAATCTATTGTTATGTTAACATAGTTGTACAGTCTTAATGGAATCATCTCTGTATTTATCTTAGGTTTATTTTCAGTTTTGTCCACATCAACTATATAGAAACTTCCATTGTTTAGCTTTTCAAGCTCAGCAAAATTATTAGGAAAGCTTGGTCCAGGATAAACAATATGCATTCCATCTTTTTCAGTTTCATAGATATAATGCACATGTCCGCCTGCATAATAATTAAAATTTCTCGGTAGTGAAGCAACCTCCATAGACTCCATGTCTTTCATCTCTTTTGGAAGAAATTCAGATAGTGCTGTATGAAAAACAAATATCTTAAATCCTTGCTCTGATTCAATACTATAATCTAGTTGTTCATAGTATTTTTTTTCGAGCATGCCTCTTTTGCCTATCATGCCAGTAAGTTTAGTATTTGTTTTTGGATCAATTGTGAACTTAAGTTTTAGTTTGTTATCATTTATTTCAGCTTTTGTAAGATTAATTAGCAATCCTGCTTTTTCAAGAACATCAATAATGGTTTTTCCGCTAGAAGAAAAATCATGGCTTCCTGCAACAACATATACTGGAATATTATTATCATATAATCTTTTAAGTTCAGAGATTGCGCTTTTGAGATTATCTATGGAGGGTATTGCATTATTGAATAGGTCGCCTGCTATTATCATAAAGTCAATGTTTTTTTCCAAACTGATATCGACCGCTTTTGTAAAAGCTTTAGCACTTGCGTCATGAAGTTTAGGTTCTCTCCATCCGCCTATGTGGCAATCAGCAAGATGAGCAAATCGAAATTTATCCAAGATTAACACCTTCAAAGTTATTATTTGTTGGGTTATTTATCTGGTTGGATTTTTCTTGCTCATATTTTTTTACATATTCTTTAGCAAAATTATCAAACAATGGTATTTTTATAGGCAAAGCAAATCTAGCAAAATTAGATGTTATTAGCGCCTCGCCTTTGTCTAAAGAAGCAATATTAGAACTATAATTACTTAAATCTTGAGCAGACGATTCAATAATAGAATCACGTTCAGGTTTCATCTCTATACCAAGAATTATTTTAGTATTCATATTTGCTAGAATTGTTTTAGGAATCAGTGAAGGTAATTGCGTTATGCCTATTAATCCTACTTTAAATTTCCTTCCTTCTCTTGCCAATGTTGCAAAAATGTTATTTCCTTTGTCAAGAACATCTTTTCCTAGTACTCTAGGCGCTTCTTCTAGTATTATAGATATGTTTGGTTTGTTATATATTTCGCCGGTTTTTTTGTAGTACTTATATTTCTCAAATATTTCTGTTGTTATCATAGTGCTAATGATAAGTTCTGATGAACTAGATATATTGGATGTATCTATAATCAATGTCTTGCTTTGTTCTAATTCTTGGATGATATTTTCTATTGTGTTTATGCCGTATTGTTCTTGAAATATACCTTTGCATAAAAGTTCATTATTATGTACTGAAATATCTAAGGCATTCATCAATTTCCTTTTTAGTACACTTATGGTTGCTTTGAATGTGTTTATTGATTCAGCTTCATTATCGTCAAATAACAATAATGTTCTTATCCATTTCTTTCCCCAGTTCTTATAGAAAAGGTACATTGTTTCTTGTTGTGCGTCAGTAAGGTTTATGATGCCTGTGAAGTGCATTGGTTTTATTAAATCAATATTGATGTATAGATCTTTGGATCTTTCAAATCTGCTTTTTGAATAATACATAACTTTTTCTTTCGTAGGATGATCTTTAAGTCCATAACCTTTTTTACCTCTACCAAAGTATTCATCATGAGGATCAAATACCAATAGACTTGAATAATCCTTATCAACCAAGTCCCATATTAATACAGAACAAAGATTACTTTTACCTCTGCCTGTTGTTGCTGGAATAAGAATATGGTGCGTAAGTACTTTATGTGCATCTAGATATATAGGAACATCTAATAATTTTGAACCTGATCTTAATTGGCCAAGGTAAATGCTTTTATCAGGTTTTGTCAGAAACTTAACATCTTGTTTTGTTATGCTTCTTACTTTATTGAAAAAAGGAGGTAAGGTCTTAGGTAAATACGTCATGTCTTTGTTTTCATCAGAAACAACACTCAAGACTTGTTTTGCAATTGCAATAATATAATTCCTTATGTTATTATCATAGAATTCTAAGTCTCCAATATTTTCTAGGTCATATCCGGATAATAGTTCTATATTACTTTGACTTAGTTGCGAGCCATAATTTAATCCATATACTTGCAGTATATATTTTTTGTTTGCATGTTCACACACTAAAAGTTCATCAAGTTCAATATCTTCTTCAGACTTCTGTCTTATTAATATCTTACTAATTTCTCCGTTTAAGATTTGGCCTTTTGTTTTCATTCTGTACTATATGTTTTTTCTTTTGATATTTCGTTATAGCTTTTAGCATTTTTTTGTGCCCTAGCAAAGCAAGTTCTGCAATGTGGTTCAAATACAAGTTTGGAACCTGCTTGTTCTGAAATTACTTGATCAAGTCCGCCGTTCAATGGTATGTTTTCAAATTTAATTATTGTATCTCTTGCGTCGTCTATATTACATTCAGAACAGATTGCATTCAAAGTTGTAATTTTATTATATGGCAACCTTAATAAACTTACAAAGTTGTCCATCAAGTCTCCTTTGTAATCTCTATCAAGTCCACTAAAAATATATCTTGTATCTCTTGATCTTGCAAGCATCTTTGCTACTGTTTCTTCAAAACCTTCACTAGGAAACATATGAAATTCGTCAATTGCAACTATGTGATATTGTGTCTTATCGCATTCTTCATACACTTCCTGTATTGTTTTTACTTGAGTAGATGGAAGAGAAAGTCCTGTTCTTGATTTAAGTTCGTTATCTCTTAGATCAGCAGCGGGTTTAAATATACTAAAAGGATAATTTTTCTGTGCAAATCTAAATCTATCTAGCTCCGTTATCATAAGATGTGATTTTCCGCTTTTCATTGGACCCACAATTAATTCGAGCACAGCATTTGCCATATTTCCACCTCTGTAATTTTATTTCTTTTCGTATTTTTCTAGAACACTTGGTAAGCAAATATATTGTTTCTCTTCTTCTTTTTTTGAGGAAACAATCTTTTTATCTTTAAGTTCATGATAATATCTGTAAAATGTTGCTTTAGAGCAATAATTATTATAGTCAACAATTTCCTCTTTAAGTTCAGGTAAGGTTATCTTTTTATTTGATACTATATCTAGCATTTTTTGTTTTATTATTGCTTTTTTGTTTCTTTTCAATTTTTTATTGAACTCAAAATCAAGTCTGCTTGATATGGTGTCTTTACTTTTAGAAGGAATTTCTTTTCGGTATATTTCGTATAGAATTTCTTCTTTGATGTTTTTTTTGTAATCTTTAAGATTTTCAAAATAGTTATTTTGATTTAATATATCTGCTTCTTCACTAAATAAATCAATATCAAAAAGATCATCTTGCTTATTTTTTGATTTTAAATTAAATTCAGTTCTTAAACTAGATAGGAAATCTTGGTTTTGTTTGTTTATCTTATCAATCTTACTTTCAAATAAACTATTTAGATTGGCTACAAGCTCAAGAATTTTTTTGTTAAATATTTCTAGTTTTGCATTTGTTTCAGCTGAAACTTGTTTTTTGACCAAATTATTCATATTTATTAAGAATTCAGAATGTTTCTTTATGATTAGATTTTGTTTATTTATCTGTTTTTTTAAGGCTAAAATATCTGATTTTAAGCCTTCAGAAGCTTTATTGCTAGATTTTACCTTTTTTTGCACCTTCTTTTTTATCATTGATTCATTGAAATCTCCAAATATTTATTAAGGTTTTGAGACCACTTATTAGTTTGCAAAAGAAGAGACTAGGGGATTATCCCCTATTATTAAAGAAAGAGTCTCAAATTGCTTGAATTTAGTCTCAAATTAGTCTTGTTTTCTTTATTTTATGTATCAAAATTGTCAAAATTCGGTTTCATGAGACTCCCTCATTTCCAGTGGAAGACCCTTATATTTCCACTGGAGCTCGATAATCTGCGTCTCTCAAAATGTATTGAAATTGTATTAAATTGGTCTTTTAAGATAATATTTAGTATCATTTGAGTTTCAATAAGACTCAATCAGTCATTATGCTGATAGAGTATAGAAACATTTAAAAAAAATGTAATATTATTTTCTTCTAATAAATAAGAGGGTTTTAAAAGAAGGTGGTAAAATGTCCAGAAATTCTTGGAACAAAATTGTAATTTTTAGTTTAATGTTATTTATTTTAGGTTCATTTGTTTATGCTGATGATTTTAATGTTAAAGTTAATGTCATCAATGATACTGTATCGAAAAGTAGTGATTATGCTGAATACGAAGTTGTAATCACTAACAATATGCAATTTGATGATAGATACAGGCTTAATTATAATCTTTTGCAATGGGTAGTAAATACTGAGCCATTAAGGCTTACAGGTGTTCCTGTAGAAGCAAAAGAATCAGAAAAGACTATATTTAAAGTAAAACCCAAGGATATAACCAATATAGGTCTATATTACATTCCTTTAACCATATATTCTGAATCAACACATGATCAAGAGACAGTATTTCTTTCAGTTTATGTAGGAGAGAAATTTGTGCCTGACTATGTTCCTTTTATAGGTGCTGAGATAACATTTGACAACTATACTATTGATCCAAGAAAGGAGTTCAATGTAAATCTTGTAATAACAAATAATAATATGAGAGATTACGACAGTATCAATCTATCTTTTGGATCTTCTTTATTTCAAAAAACAGATGAATTTAGTTTAGGTCCCAAAGAGACAAAAACTGTAACTTATACTTTCAAGATTGATGATAAACAAACACCATTAGAAGATTTTGTATCAGGTTCAATAATAGCAGCAAATACAACTTTTAGGTTACCTAAAATAACCTATGCAGTCTATGATTATACTAAAGAATTTAGTGTTCAACAAATTGTTGATGATAAGATATACAAGAGAACTGAAACTTTTGTTATTGAAAATATAGGAAACGCAAAATCAACGCAAAATGTTTATATTGATCAAGTAAGATTAAGAAATCTTTTCATGTCTTATGATTTAGAACCTGTATCGTATCTTTCAGCTGACGGAAATCAATATGCTGTGTTTGATGTTACTTTAGACAAAAATGAGTCATTAGTTGTTACTAGGACATATAATTTTTCATTGTTATTTATACTTTTGATAATTGTTGCTATCTATGTTGCTTATAAGATATACACAATGTCAGAGATAACAATGGACAAATTTGCCAGAATAACAAAAACAAGAGAAGGTGGAATAGGAAAAGTTAAGATAACTTTGCACATAAAGAATAGAACAAATCGTGTTTTCCACGATTTAGAAGTATCAGATAAAACACCTGGTATGTTTGATGTGAATAAAGAATATCCTATCGGTACTCTAAAGCCTTACTCTGTTGCAAAGACTCATTCTGGTGCTACGTTGATGAAATGGCATATTAATGAGCTTGAACCAAGAGAAGAAAGATTAATCTCTTATGAGATAACAGCAAATCTTTCAGTATTGGGCGGAGCTAACTTCCCATACTCAATCTTGCGTTATAAAAGCACACAGATATCTAAGATTGTCATAAGCAATGAAGTGATGCTATAATTTATATATTATTAATTTTTTATTTTTCTTTATGTACAAGATTAAAGATATTCCTGAGGATTTTATTGTAGATGAAATTTATTCTATAGGTGATTCTAGTCCTATTTTTAGTGAAAATAATCAATATGCATATTATGTAATGGAAAAGCGAAATTTTAACACTGTTTCAGCTATTCTTGAAATATCGAGCAAATTGAAAATTCCTTTCAAATCAATAAGCTTCTGTGGAAATAAAGATAAGAATGCTATTACTACTCAGTTAATTTCGATAAGATCAAATAAAAGATATGACCACCGACTAGAAAAAGAAATCATCATAGGTAACGAAA
>Ga0272441_10004041_pt1 | contig 27148 bp, 23 predicted proteins | sample SSMProp6N_FD_193582 | JGI IMG/M metagenome (GOLD analysis project Ga0272441, IMG submission 193582) | Marine sediment archaeal communities from Little Sippewissett salt marsh, Falmouth, MA, United States - SSM-Prop-6N | ecosystem: Environmental > Aquatic > Marine > Wetlands > Sediment ... | reverse complement strand
TCAAACATATATTTTCTAACTAGTGGTGTATAAGAAATTAAATCATTTTCTTTTAAATAACGAATTTTATTCATTTTCTCTATTTGATAATCCTGATATGAGGGGTATGCTGAAATCATAACAGTTTCAAATCGTCTTCTTGCAAGAAAAATTGTAGAAGGGGTATCAATTACAGCGATATCCTCTTTTGAGGGAGTTTTACTGGGATTATATTGAAAGTGATAAAATGCTAAAATTTCAAATCCTAATTTATGCAGATTTGGAATGGTTAAATTTTTCATTAATTTATGCTGATAGAATTTATTTCTTAATCTTGATACCGTATGCCTAGATAAGTTTACTATTTCACCAATTTTTTGAGTTGTTTTTTGTGGGTGCTCTATTAGTGATGCAAATACAAGTTTTTCTTTATTAGTTAACGTAATTTGTTCTCCATTTTTAAACCAATGTTCATCGGTAGATAACTTCCTACTATTTGTCTGAATTTCAAAGAAATTACCAAGTGTTCTCCCATAATTAAAAAAACGAATAATATTACTTGTTTGAAATGGAAATATTATTTCAGAAGGATACTCATTTTCTAATAAACCCAATAATCCAAATGTTTCTGTACGAATGTCATTTATTTTCCCAATATTTGTATAATTCCTTGATAGACTGATTGAAAATCCTTTCTCTTGAACCCCTGTTGAATAGAAAATCTCATCATAAATCTCAATAGATTCTTTTGCTCTTTCAATTCTTTCTTTTAAAGGAATGATCGGATTAAATTCAGAATGGATAACTGCTAGTAATTCGCATCCAAGTTTGTTTAAAAGGGGAATTCTTATTTGTGTAAAAGTATCTTGTTCGATTAATCGCCTCTTTATTGAAGTAAGAGTAGAAAGCTTTACATTAATGATTTTAGATAATGTACTATCATTTAACTCAGGATACGTAACTAAACCAAATAAAACCTTTTGTTCATTCTCTGTTAAGTTAAGTTTATTCACAGATGGTACCAAAAAGGTTAAGGTTTTATATAATTTTCTCATTTTCACTAATAATCATGTTGATTAATATTGTTTTGATAAATATTATGGTAAATATGCTCATTATAACGAAAATTAAAGTCACTTAATATAAAATTGCCGAATCAGAAAGGAAAACCTTTATTAAATAGTCACTCATTTCTTCAGAAAAATCTCAAAATTAGGGGTTATACATATGGGAAAATCAATAACTGAAAAAATACTTGACAATCATATTGTCAAAGGAAACCCTAAAAAGGGAGAAGAAGTCGGAATTAAAATCGATCAGACTTTAACACAGGATGCAACTGGAACTATGGCATATCTTCAATTTGAAGCTATGAAAGTTCCAAAGGTTAAAACTGAATTATCGGTAAGCTATGTAGACCATAATACTGTTCAAATCGGATTTGAAAACGCTGATGACCATAAATATCTTCAGAGTGTTGCTGCAAAATATGGGATAGTATATTCTCGAGCGGGTAATGGTATTTGTCATCAGGTCCATCTTGAACGATTTGGAAAACCCGGTAAAACACTATTGGGATCTGATTCTCACACACCAACCGGCGGTGGCATCGGAATGATAGCAATAGGTGCGGGTGGTCTTGATGTTGCCGTAGCAATGGCTGGTGGTCCTTTTTATTTAACGTATCCTAAGGTGATTAAAATTAATTTAACAGGACAACTTATGCCCTGGGTTTCTGCTAAAGATGTCATATTAAAAGTTCTGGACATATTTACAACAAAAGGTAATGTTGGCTGTGTTTTTGAATATGGAGGACCTGGTGCTAAAACATTATCCGTTCCAGAGCGAGCAACTATCACAAATATGGGTGCAGAATGCGGGGTAACAAGTAGTGTTTTTCCAAGTGATGAGATTACCAAAGAATTTTTAAAAGCTCAAGGGCGTGGAAATGATTGGACTGAACTAGTCGCTGATGATGATGCAACGTATGATAAAATCGTTGATATCAATCTTAGTGAACTTGAACCACTTGCAGCAACTCCTCATAGCCCAGGTAACATTTCAAAAGTAGTAGATCTTAAAGGTAAAAAAGTAGATCAAGTCTGTGTTGGTAGTTGTACAAATTCATCATATAAAGATCTCATGACTGTTGCCAAAATTGTTAAAGGGCAAGTTGCACATCCGGATATAAGTTTTGTCGTTGCACCAGGAAGCAAACAAGTGCTTGAAAATATCAATAACGATCAAGGATTAACACATCTTCTTTCAGCAGGTGCACGTATTGCAGAGTCTGCTTGTGGTTTTTGTATTGGTAATAGTCAGTCTCCAAAAACTGATGCAGTATCATTACGAACCAGTAATCGAAATTTTTTAGGCCGAAGTGGAACGAAAAGTGCATTAGCATTCCTTGTAAGTCCTGAAACAGCAGCCGCAGCGGTGATTACTGGAGAAATTACTGATCCAAGAGAGCTGGAAAAACAAGGAATTCCTTACCCTCAGGTAAAAATGCCAAAAGAATTTCATATCGATGATTCAATGTTTATCTTTCCAAAGGATGCAACTATCACTGAAATCTATAGAGGACCTAACATTGGTGATCCACCAGAAGCAGAACCATTAAAAGATATTATCAGTGGAGATGTAACGTTAAAAGTAGAGGATAAAATCACAACAGATCACATTATACCTGCTGGATCTAAAATGAAATATAGAAGTAATGTTCCAAAATATTCAGAATTTTTATTTGAAGTAGTCGATCCAACATTTCATGATAGAGCAAAAGAAATCAAAGATACAGGTAAAGATAACATCATTGTTGCAGGTCTATCCTATGGCCAAGGAAGCAGTCGAGAGCATGCTGCATTATGTCCTATGTATATGGGTGTAAAAGCAGTTATTGCAAAATCAATGGAAAGAATTCACAATGCAAATCTTATCAATTTTGGTATTTTACCTCTCAATTTCATTGATGAAAAAGACTATGATAATATCGATCAAGGTGATGAACTAATAATTCCAAATATTAAGAAATTGCTAAACGAAAATAAAAAATTAATTGTTAAAAATAAGACAAAAGGAAGCGAGTTTGAAGTAGAATATACCTTATCTGACAGGCAAAAAAAGGTCTTGCTTGCAGGTGGGACGTTATCGTATATGAAAAATAAATAGAGGAATAAAATATGGCACAACGTGGAATTAGAGAATATGATGCTAAAAGCATGCTTGCCAAATACTGGAAAGAATACGTTAGCAAGGATTTTAAGTATGCTGGAAAAGTAGCTTTAATTGATCCTAGTACAAATCTAGATGCGCTATCAAATAAGCATCCCTGGTTAAAAAAAGAAAAACTTGTCGTTAAACCAGACCAGTTATTTGGTAAACGTGGAAAACATGGTCTCATCTTATTAAACGCAAACTATAATGATGCGAAAAAATGGATTAAAGAAAAAATGAATAAGGAAACAAAAGTTGGAAAAGTAACTGGTACCCTTACTCATTTTCTTATTGAACCATTTACGCAACACGATAATGAATATTATATTGCAATCAAGGGAAACCGCCAGGGAGACATCATCTATTTTTCAAATCATGGTGGTGTTGATATCGAAAGTGTATGGGATACTGTTGCAGAAATTAAGGTTGGAGTGGATGAAAATATTAATAAAATCGATGTTGAAAAGCAACTCCCAAAAGATACACCTAAAGAAAATAAAAAAATTATTTCTGATTTTATAAAAGGACTTTACAAGTTCTATGATAATTTAGGTTATACCTATCTAGAAATCAATCCATTTGCAATAGAAAATAATGAAATTATTCCTCTCGATCTTGTCGCAAGAATGGATGATACCTCTGCATTTGAACATATCACTAAATGGGGTAATTTAACATTTCCTGCACCATTTGGTAGAAGACTATCCGAAGAAGAACTATACATAAAAGAACTTGATGCAAAAACAGGGGCTAGTTTAAAACTTACCATCTTAAATCCAAAAGGACATGTTTGGACTATGGTTGCTGGAGGAGGAGCCAGTGTTATTTATGCAGATACAATTGTTGACCTTGGTTTTAAAGATGAACTGGCAAACTATGGAGAATACAGTGGAAATCCAAACAAGGAATCTACCTATCAATATGCAAAGACTATCCTTAAACTTATCACAAAAGAAAAGGCACCAAAGGGTAAACCAAAGTTTCTCATCATTGGTGGAGGAATAGCAAACTTTACAGATGTTGCAAAAACATTTGGTGGAATTACCATGGCACTTAAGGAATACAAAAAACAAATTATAGATTCAAATGTAAAAATTTATGTGAGACGTGGTGGACCTAACTATCAAGAAGGACTCAAGATCATGAAAAATCTTGGTAATGAACTAGAAATTCCAATTGAAGTCTATGGGCCAGAGACTCACATGACTCGGGTCGTTCCTATGGCACTTGAAGGAGGGAAAAAATAAATGCCAGCAGATAAACCAGATTACAAACTCTTTGATAAAAACACTCGTGCAATCGTTTTTGGATATCAACAAAACGCGATTCAACGAATGCTTGATTTTGATTATGTATGTCGACGAGAGAAACCAAGTGTTGCCTGTATTGTCAATCCAACACGCGAAGGATTACATAAATGTTTCTGGGGAACAAGTGAAATAATGATACCCATGTATCGAACCCTTAAAGAAGCGACAAAAAAACACAAAAATGCTGATGTCATGGTCAATTTTGCAAGTTTCCGATCCGCCTTTGATACTACAAAAGAAGCACTTGAATCAAAAACTATCCGAACTGTTGCAGTTATTGCTGAAGGGGTCCCTGAAAAACGTGCCCGTCAACTAGCAAAACTTGCTAAAGATAAAAATAAATGGATTATTGGTCCTGCAACCGTTGGTGGTATTGCTGGGGGAGCATTCAAAATTGGAAATACGGCAGGAATGCTTGATAACATCATCGCCTGCAATCTTCATAGACCTGGAAGTGTTGCGTATGTTAGTAAATCCGGTGGTCTTTCTAATGAGCTGAACAACATCATTGCTCGAAATTCAGATGGCGTATATGAAGGGGTTGCAATTGGAGGAGATAGATACCCTGGATCAGTTTTTATTGATCATATCCTTCGGTATGAAAAAAACCCAGATATTAAAATGATTGTTCTTCTTGGTGAAGTCGGTGGAACGGATGAATATGAAATAGTAGACCTTTTGAAAAAAGGCAAAATCAAAAAACCATTAATTGCGTGGTGTATTGGAACCTGTTCAAAAGTATTTCCTGCAGAAGTACAATTCGGTCATGCAGGAGCAAGAGCTGGAGCCGATAGAGAAACAGCTGATGCAAAAAATAAAGCACTGAAAGATGCGGGTGCAATTGTACCAAACAGTTTTGAGGACTTTGATAAGAAAATCAAACTAACTTTTAATAAAATGGTAAAAGAAGGCAAAATCAAACCCCAACCTGATGTCGAACCACCTCGCATACCAATTGATTATAAAGTAGCTATGCGAGATGGAATCATCCGAAAATCAACTGAATTTATTAGCACCATCTCTGATGATCGAGGTGAAGAACTACGATACTGTGGCGTACCAATTAGCAAAGTGTTCAAAGATGACATTGGTCTAGGAGGGGTCATTGGTCTGTTGTGGTTTAATAAACAACTTCCAAAATGGGCAACAGATTTTATTGAAATGGTCGTATTAGTAACCGCAGATCATGGACCTGCAGTATCTGGTGCACATAATGCAATTGTCTGTGCTCGTGCTGGAAAAGATCTAGTGAGTAGTCTTGCCAGTGGACTTTTAACAATTGGGCCGAGGTTTGGAGGCGCTGTCCAAGGAAGTGCAGATCATTTCACCACCTATCTTTATGCCGGAGAAGAGCCAGCATTTATGGTTAAAGATATGAAAAAGAAAAATGTTAATGTCCAAGGTATAGGACATCGTATAAAATCTGTTACAAATCCTGATGTCCGTGTGGAAGTATTAAAAAAATATGCACAGAAGCACTTCCCACAAACAGAAACACTTGACTATGCATTACAAGTTGAAAAACTCACAACAAGTAAACGGGGAAATCTTATTTTAAACGTTGATGGTTGTATCGGAGTGCTTACATGCGATATGCTTAGAAGTATTGGTTATACTCGAGAACAAGTAAGAGAATTTGTTGACCTTGGAATACTCAATGCATTCTTTGTTCTTGGAAGAAGCATCGGCCTCATTGGTCATATTATTGATCAAAAGAGACTCAAAGCAAGATTATACCGACACCCCTGGGACGATATCGCATATATGATGCCAGATAAACCTGAGAAGGTGAAGTGATGGGTAATCATGAAAAAATTATTTACACAAAAGTTGACGAAGCACCTGCCTTGGCAACTTATTCTTTCCTCCCTATCATAAAAACATTCACAGAAGCAGCAGGAGTGACTGTTGAAACAAGAGATATTTCTCTTGCAGGAAGAATCATTGCTAGATTTCCAGAAAAGTTAAATGAAAAGCAAATACAATCTGATGATCTCGCAGAGTTGGGTGAACTTGTTAAAAAACCTGAAGCAAATATCATTAAACTTCCCTGCATTAGTGCATCGATCCCACAATTAAAAGCAGCAATTAAAGAACTACAAGAAAATGGATATGATATTCCAGATTATCCAGAAGAGCCAAAAAATGTAGAAGAGGAGAAGATAAAAGCACGATTTGATAGGATTAAAGGAAGTGCAGTAAACCCTGTTTTAAGAATGGGAAATTCTGATAGAAGAGTGCCAGATCCTGTTAAAAATTATGCAAAAAAACATCCTCATCCAATGGGTAAATGGACTGCTGATTCGAAATCACATGTTATTCATATGAAAAGCGGTGATCTTTTTTCAAATGAGAAAGCGACAACCGTTACACAAGAAAATGCCGGAGATGCAAAAATAGAGTTTGTTGAAAATGATGGATCCATCATAGTTCTTAAGGAAAAACTACCGCTGCTTGATGGAGAAATAATCGATGCGTCGGTTATGAATAAAAAAGCGCTTCGAGCATTTCTTGAAGAACAAATCGAGGATGCAAAAAAGAACGATATTTTGTTTTCCATTCATTTGAAAGCAACGATGATGAAAGTGTCAGATCCGATAATTTTTGGTCATGTTGTCTCTGTTTTCTTTAAAGATGTTTTTGAAAAACATAGTTCTGTTTTTAAAGAACTTGGCATCAGCCCTAATAACGGACTTGGCGATCTTTATATTAAACTCAAGAATTTGCCCGATGAAAAAAGAAGAGAAATCGAACAAGATATTCAATCATGCTATAATAAAAGACCAAAACTTGCGATGGTAAACTCAGATAAGGGAATTACAAACCTTCATGTTCCAAGTGATGTAATCATTGATGCTTCTATGCCTGCTGCAATAAGAAACTCAGGAAGAATGTGGGGGCCAGATGGAAATCCGCATGATACAAAATTTGTTATTCCTGATGGTAGTTATGCTTGTGTCTATCAAGAAGTATTTAATTTTTGTAAACAGCATGGTGCATTTGATCCAAGAACAATGGGAACGGTTCAAAATGTTGGTCTTATGGCCCAGAAAGCAGAGGAATATGGATCCCATGATAAAACATTTGAAATCTCAGGAAATGGTACCGTACGAGTCGTTTCTGCATCAGGGAAAAACCTGATAGAACAGCCTGTTGAGAAAGGCGATATCTTTCGCATGTGTCAAGTTAAAGACTTGCCAATTCAAGACTGGGTAAAACTAGCAGTGAATAGAGCAAAAGCAACGGGATTTACTACGGTGTTTTGGTTAGATAAAAACAGAGCTCACGATAAGCAACTTATTGAAAAAGTAGAACAGTATTTAAAAGATCATGATACACATGGATTGAAAATACATATCAAACCTCCTAAAGAGGCCACCCGTTTTTCCTGTGAATGCATCGCAGAAGGGAAAAATACTATTGCGGTTACAGGTAATGTTCTAAGGGATTATCTGACTGATTTATTTCCAATTCTTGAAGTTGGAACTAGTGCAAAGATGCTATCCATCGTTCCCCTTATGAATGGTGGCGGATTATTTGAAACTGGTGCGGGTGGATCGGCACCAAAGCATGTACAGCAATTTAATGAAGAAGGACATTTACGATGGGATTCCCTTGGGGAATTTCTCGCACTTGCCGCATCCCTTGAACATTTAAGTAAACGAACCAGTAATGAAAAAGCTTCTATTCTTGGAAAAACACTTGATCAAGCAACTGAAAAATTCCTGGAAACAAATAAATCTCCTTCAAGAAAAGTGAATGAAAGAGATAATAGAGGAAGTCATTTTTATCTTACATTATACTGGGCACAAGCATTAGCCGAGCAGACAAGTGATAAAACACTTCAAGCCCGTTTTATAAAGCTTGCACAAGAACTGAAAGAAAACGAAGAAGTGATTAATCAAGAATTACTCGATGCACAAGGAAATTCAGAAGATATCGATGGGTACTACAAGCCAAATGATGATATCGCATCTAAAGCAATGCGGCCAAGTTCAACATTAAATAAAGCACTCGAATCGCTGTAATCATACAATACTTCTCCTCTCTTCTTTTTTTAAAAAAATAATTTACTTTATTTCCAATATTTTTTTAATAGATTATTTATTATTTTATATGAGCTGATATGAATATTGAGGAATCACTTGAAGAAGTACAGAAAGCTATTGCGGATTTAATTGAAAAAAATAAGACCATTCCAGTTATTGTTGAAGGAAAAAAAGATACAAAAACATTACAACAACTTGGCTTGAAAGGTATAATTATTGAAATAAATAAGGGATCCTCACTAACCGATTTTTGTGATTGGATTGTAATAAATCATCATGAAATTATTATCCTTACAGATTGGGATCGACGTGGTGGATCGTTATGCCATCGAATGATGCATTTATTGAATGGTAGGATAGTATACGATACAACCATTCGAGAAAGACTTGGAAAACATGCTATGATTAAAACGGTTGAAGGATTACATTCCTGGATTAATACAATGAATAATAAATTGTAAATTGAAAGAATAATTTTTTATTAAAGAGACCATATTTACAGTCAAGAGATTCATTCGTCTTGTTTTCAAATTTCTATTTTAAATCCTATTCTTTTTAAGTCGTATTCATGCTGATACATTCTAATATACAGGTGGTAGTTTATTAACTGTTTTTATCAAAAAATCCCCTTGCTACATTAGCCATAAAGTTTGCTGAAATTCTACCTTTCTTTTTTAGTTTTTTAAAGTAACACTATTTGAACGGTAAAAGATAAATACTAAAGTAAATATATATTATGTAACAATTGTTAATAATAGGAGACAACTGAAAATGAAAAAGAAAATTGAAGGATTGTTATGTATAGGAATTATGATTATAATATCAATGGCCATCCCTATTTCTGCAGATGAAAACGATACAACCTTAGAAATCGTGGACATTAATGGCGGATTAGGTGGTGTCACGGTTGATGTAAAAAATAAGGGGAGTGCAGTAGCAACAAAAATAACCATGACTACAACCATACAAGGTGGCATATTAAATGGAATTGATTTGACACACTTTTGTGGTGGTTGTTCAGATTGCGGGGAAACACTTGCTCCAGGTTCAATCAAAACAGAAAATACATTGGAAGCAGGCCTTGTTTTCGGCTTTGGCCCCGTTCAGATCCATTGTGTTGCAGATGCTGATAATGCAAATGAAGTATCCGCAGATGCAACAGGGTTTATCATTGGGCCCCTTATAATTATATAATCAAATAATAATTGAATGAGGATGTGAATACAAATATCAGATACAATTTTAAATAAAATTGAAGTATTAAAAGAAAAACAAGATGCTCTTATCCTTGTTCACAATTATCAACGACCTGAAGTTCAAGATATCGCCGATATAGTTGGCGATTCATTTGCACTATCAAAACATGCTGAAAAAAGTACTCACCAGGTTATTATCTTCTGTGGTGTAGACTTTATGGCTGAGAGTGCGAAAATTTTAAGTCCAGATAAAATCGTAATTCATCCTAATATAGATGCAAAATGTCCCATGGCTGCAATGGTTGAACCCGAACCATTACAATTAACGAAGGAACAATATCCTAAAGCAGCAGTTGTCTCTTATGTCAATACATCTGCTGAAATTAAAGCTATGAGTGATATTTGTTGTACATCTTCAAATGCTATTAAAATAATCAAAAAATTGAAGGAAAAGGATATCATTTTTGTGCCTGATACAAATCTTGGACTTTATATCAAGCGATTTATCAAAGATAAAAACATACTCATTTGGCCAGGAATTTGTCCGACACATCATAAAAAAAAAATAGAGGACATTCTTCAATTAAAAAAGAATCATGAATCAGCTGAATTTTTAGTTCATCCGGAATGTAATCCTGATGTTATTGATTTATCGGATTATGTGTTATCCACTCAGGGTATGGTCAATCATGTAAAACTGGCAAAATCCCAAGAGTTTATTATTGGAACTGAAAAAGAGATAGGTCATCGATTGCGAAAGGAAAATCCGACAAAAGAGTTTTACACTATTGATAAAGCCGTATGTCCTAACATGAAAAAAATAACCCTTACTCATGTCTTGAATAGTCTTAAATCACTTTCACCAGAAATTCAATTAGAAGCAGAAGTTATTGAAAAAGCAAAGATTCCTCTTCAAAAAATGTTGATTGCAGGAAGAGGGGATTAAAAGCATCAATATTTTACATATTTTTAATCGAAGAGTACTAAAATAAAAACATATTATATCGTTTTATATGGTTTCAAGAAATATTTCCCAAGTATTAGGAATAATTATCATTATTGCAATACTTTTTTCATTTTTTGGATTTACCTATTATGCCGACGCAGATGCTATTTTACATTTATATTCAGATGTTGACACAATTAATGGAGTTAATATTAAAGTAACATCTGCAATAATTACTTTTACGTTAAACATATCAAATCCAACGACAAGAAATATTAACGATCTATCATCTACCTTTGATATTTTCATCAAACAAAATAAAATTGGTCAAGGATCTTTTTCAGGTATTGACATTCCAGCCGAATCATCTGTCTATGAAAAAGTATCAATAACAGTGTATTACAATCAAACCTTAGCTTCAATCTGGGATACTATTGTAGATAAATTTCAAGGACAAGAAACAACATTAGTCATCAAAGGAACAATGGATGCATCAGTGTTATTTGGTCTAACAAAAGCATCCCAAGATTTTATTGCAACATCCAGCTAAAGTTAGGCCATATTAAATAGAAAATATATAGAAGTGCATAATAAATATTGACCACTCTTAATAAATAAATTTATATTAGGGAAATTAGATAATTACATTAGAGGGACCTTCTTTGAAAAGAACTCTTTCAATATTAATCATTTGTTTAATCTTAATACCATCAATTGCAGTAATATCAGAATCAAATCCGAAAAATTACAACAATGATCAGCTGCGATTCATATGTACTACTGGCAATGGATTCAATGAAGTCATGTATAAACAAATGGTTCAGATGTATGAATCCAACGATGTCTCATTTCACGAAGAACCAGAAATAAATACAAGTTCAGATGTAATTGATACGGGATTAATGGATTCTGCTTGGCCGATGAAATGTCATGATACGAAGCATTCTGGTAGAAGTCCTTTTAGCACGATAAATAATAATGGTGCAGAACTATGGAAATTTCAGGCAGATACTTGGATTGAAGAAGGACCTATAATTGGATCTGATGGAACGATTTATTTTGGTGATTTTTCTGGAAATTTTTATGCTTTAAATCCAGATGGAACATTAAAATGGAAATTGAATAGAGGTGTAGATATATGGGGGACTATTAGTTCCTCACCAGCTATTAGTTATGATGGTACAATTTATATTGGTTCATATGATAAATACCTCTATGCAATATATCCAAATGGAACCATTAAATGGAAGGTAAATAGTGGTGGAGGTATTTCTAGTTCTCCAGTGATTGCAGATGATGGAACAATCTATGTTGGTACATTAGTTGGCTTTGATAGTGGAGATATTGTAGCAGTTAATACTGATGGTGATATTGAATGGGAATATGAAACTGGATATTATATTACTTCAGATCCTGTATTAGGGGATGACGGAACTGTATATATTGGATCTGGAGATACTTATTTTTATGCTATTAATCCAGATGGTACTTTGAAATGGCGGTTTAAAACAGGAGATTATATTAAAGCACCAGCCTCAATAAGAAATGATAGAACAATCTATATAGGTTCTTTTGATGGATATTTATATGCATTAAATCCTGATGATAGCAGGATGATTTGGAAATGTAAAATTGGTCATGGTACTGAAACAAATCCATCTATTGGTCCTGATGGAACCATATATGTTGGGGGAGATTGTTTATGGGCCATAAATCCAGATGATGGTTCTATTAAATGGAGTTTTAATCTTGGATCTGATCAATGGATTTTTCAATCTTCACCTGCTATTTCTGCTGATGGGATTATTTATGTTGGAACACATATTAAAGAGTCATCAGGTGGTGATCTTATTGCTATAAATCCTGATGGGACAGAAAGATGGCGACATAGAATAGCTGGTGAATGGGTTGATTCTTCTCCATGTATTGGAGAAAATGGTGTTGTATATATTGGTTCATCGTTTTATGATCATGGAAATGATTATGGTTACTTGTATGCTTTTGGACATGGAGAGGTTAATAACCCACCAAACTCACCAATAATAACAGGGCCAAATAGTGGTAAAACAGGTGAAACTTATCCATATTCTTTTACTGCAACTGATCCAGATAATGATGATATCTCATATTATATTGATTGGGGTGATGGATCAAACTCTGGTTGGAAAGGACCTTATTCATCAGGAACTAGTATAAATTTATCTCATTCTTGGAGTAATGATGGAAGCTTCTCAATTAAAGCAAAAGCAAAAGATGGCCAAGGTTCTGAAAGCACATATACAACATTACAAATAACCATGCCAAAAAGTAAAATGTTATTTAACAACATCATAAGATTTCTACAAAATTATAAATTCTTCTCACTTTTAATAAAAATATAACCTGAAAATTTTTAAAATCGATTGTTTAAAAAGGTAACCACATCAATTAGTTGAATAATCAAAAGAATATTTGAATTAAATTATTGTATACGATTGAATGATAAGAGCTACATTTTGATAGATATATAAATGTATAAAATCTTAATTTTGCTAGCGATTGTATAATAAATATTATATAATAATAAATGAAATCTATAGCTAAATGCTTAAGCTTTCCAATAAAAAGACAGAAATAATTATAATAATTGCTATTATTCTTATAATAAATATTGTTTTTACCTCTCTTATTTTCTCTGATCTATTAGGTTTAGAAGCACCAGAAATAACCATAAAAATTAATGTAGTAGACGTGTCTGATGAAAATATTGTAATTGAAAGTATCTTACTGATACAAAATCCAAATTCTTTTACTACAGAACTTACAAATTTTGAATTACAAACAACAACAGATTCTGGATACGAGATAGGGAAAATGAGCATACCTGATACAATGCTTCCCTCAATGGATATAATAAATATTAGTTCAAATACCGTTTATAGCTTAAATGGGGAGCCATTTCATATTTTACATAATAAGATAACGGGTAGTTTACAAGTTAATTTACTTGGAATCATCAAAAAAAATTTACCCGTATCCGTGACTATTAGTACTAATCCCACAACACTAATTGATGCCATCGCATTACCACAAATTTCAGCAAATATTGCTTCGTATAACCTTACCAATTATGGATTGACTATTGAAGGCACGATGGATATCATCAATACCAACTCAATTGGTTTTTTTATAGATAATCCAAAACTTACCTTTTCAGATGAAGATGTCACTACCTATGGAACCGTTAGTATCAGTTCAATATCAATTCCACCAAATAAGAAAATTTCTCAACCTTTTATCGGAAATATATCATATGATATTTTTAATAAAGGTACCCTTAAAATAATCTTAACTGGCGATACAGATGTTATGATAGGTGGATTTGTAAAAAAAATGCCATTCAATACAACCACATCGATTTCGATACCGGATTTACAATCGTTTCTCCTCTATAATGAAAATTTAAGTATTACCCTCTTTGCAGATGCGGATTTCACATTAGCTGGAGTTAATGCAGAAATTGGAGTGATCTACTACAATCCAACAGAAATTCCATTTAAAGCGTATAATCTAACAATGAGAGCATATCGCCTCTATGATTCATATAAAACCCTCCTTGCAGAAGACACCAAATCAGAGCAATATTATCCTCCAAAATCAGAAACAATTCTCTCATCCAATTTTAATTTAACATATTTAGAATTCTTTCCCGATTTTACAAAAGGGCCAACGAAATGGTTAGAATTATATCTTTATGCAGAGTTTGCTATAGGTGAAACAAATCAACGTATTCCAGTTACCATTCGAGGTTTAATTAGTCCATCAATGATTGGTGCTGATTAATTTATATTCTATTGAAAAATACTTTCGCTCAACTCGCCCTTTTGTTTAAACAAAACATTTGAATAGTATTTCTTCATGGTCATTTTTAATATAATCCTACAAATTATCAATAACTGATGGGGGAACATATTGAAAGATATCATAATAAAAGGTGCAAGAGAACATAATCTAAAAAACATAACTGTAGACCTCCCTAGAGATCAATTCATAGTTATAACTGGCCTGTCTGGCTCAGGAAAATCTACACTTGCGTTTGATACGATATACGCAGAAGGGCAACGAAGATATGTTGAATCGCTATCAGCATATGCAAGACAATTCCTAGGGCTTATGAATAAACCAGATGTCGATAGTATTGAAGGTCTCTCACCAGCAATATCCATTGAACAAAAAACAACAAGTAAAAATCCACGAAGTACTGTTGGTACTATTACCGAAATATATGATTACCTTAGATTGCTTTTTGCTCGAGTTGGTATTCCACATTGCCCCATTCATAATACAAAGATTGAATCACAAACAGCTGAAAATATTGCAAATACAATTTCTGAAAATTATAATGATATGATAACAATTTTATCACCAATTATCAGAAAAAAGAAAGGAACCTATGAGCAACTTTTCAAAGATTTAAATCAGGAAGGCTATATCCGAGTAAGGGCAAATAAAGCCATTTATAGGACTGATGAATCTATTACATTAGATCGCTATAAACAACATGATATTGAAATTGTCATTGATAGATTACAACCAAATGATTCTACTCGTCTTACAGAAGCTTGTGAGCATGCATTAAAAAAATCAGATGGACTTCTCATCGTCCTTGATAAAAACAACGAAGAAAAATTATTTTCGTCAAAGATGGCTTGTCCTGTGTGTGGTCTTGCTTTTGAAGAATTGCAACCGAGAATGTTTTCATTCAACAGTCCTTTTGGTGCTTGTGAGACTTGTCATGGGCTTGGGATTAACATGGAATTTGATCCAGATCTAATTTTACCGGATAAAACGCTTTCAATAGCAGATAATGCAATAAAGCTTTACAAAGGAGTACATGATCGCTGGAGAATTAAATATCTTGGAGCAGTCGCTCATCATTTTGGATTTGATATTTTTACTCCAATGAACGATCTAACAGAAAAGCAATATGATGCGCTTATGTATGGATCTCATGAGAGGATTAGATTTAATCTATCTATGAATAAAGGATCATCAAATTGGTCTGGGGTAAAACAATGGGAAGGATTGATTCCTCAATCCGACAGACTCTATAAACAAACTGAATCAGATTATCGGAGAAGGGATCTTGAAAAATATATGAGAGTCTATCCATGCCCCGTTTGTAATGGTAAGCGCTTAAAACCTAAAGCATTAGCTGTAAAAATAAGTGATAAGACTATCGCTGATGTTACCGATATGAGCATTAAACAATCCATTCTTTTCTTCAAATCATTGATTTTAACAAAAAAACAACAAGAAATAGCATGGCAAATTTTAAAAGAAATCAATGCTAGACTTCATTTTCTAGATAATGTAGGATTAAACTATCTCACTCTCTCTAGAAGTTCTGGAACACTATCTGGGGGGGAGGCACAACGAATTCGACTTGCCACCCAAATTGGATCAAATCTAATGGGTGTTATTTATATTCTTGATGAACCTTCGATTGGTCTTCATCAAAAAGATAATAAGAAGCTTATCGACACACTTCATCATTTACGAGACATTGGAAACACATTAATTGTTGTCGAACATGATGAAGAAACCATCCGGCAGGCAGATTATATTATTGATATGGGGCCTGGAGCAGGAATTCATGGGGGAAAAATCGTTGCCAAAGGACCGATCAAAGATATCGAAGATCATCCCACCTCATTGACCGGTAAATATCTTTCCGGAAAATTATCTATTTCAATTCCAAATAAAAGAAGAATTTCTAATGAATTTATTCATCTAATAGGGTGCAGAGAGCACAACTTAAAAAGCATTGATGTTGACATACCCCTTGGTATTCTTACACTTATTACGGGGGTGTCAGGAAGCGGCAAATCTACCCTCATCTATGATATTTTGTATCCTGCTTTAAAAAAGGAAGTATATAAATCTCGGGTGACAACTGGGCAATACGATTCAATTCATTTGGATAATAAAATTGACAAGGTTATCGTCATTGATCAAAGCCCCATTGGAAAGACACCTAGGAGTAATCCATCAACGTATACAAAAGTATTTGATGAGATTCGAAAGCTATTTGCACTCACCCAAGAAGCGAAAAAAAGAGGGTACAAACCAGGAAGATTTTCATTTAATGTGAAAGGAGGACGATGTGAAGCTTGTGCTGGTGATGGCATGATAAAAATCGAAATGAATTTTCTTCCAGACATCTATATTCAATGTGAAGAATGCAAAGGAAAGCGATATAATAAAGAAACTCTTGACGTAACCTATAAAGGTAAAAATATTGCAGATGTCCTTGATATGAGTGTAGAGGAAGCTTTAACATTTTTTAAAAATATACCATATATAAAACGAAAATTGGAAACACTATCTCAAGTAGGTCTTGAGTATATAAAACTAGGACAGAGTTCAACAACCTTATCCGGTGGAGAAGCACAGAGAATAAAGCTTACTCGAGAGCTTTCAAAAAGAAGTACCGGTGATACGGTGTATCTTCTTGATGAGCCGACCACAGGTCTTCATTTTCATGATGTCAAAAAACTCATAGAAGTACTAAATAATCTTGTAGATAAGGGCAATAGTGTCATTGTAATTGAACATAATCTTGAAGTAATTAAGAATGCTGATTATATCATTGATCTTGGTCCTGAAGGTGGTGATCTTGGTGGAAAGATTATTGCAGAAGGAACACCAGAAGAAATTGTAAAACAAAAAAAGAGTTATACTGGTGAAGTATTAAAATCAGTATTATTCCCATAAAGTTTGTATCATATGATTCATATTGATAATATTCCTAGCAAACCTGGATGCTATATTTTTAAAAATTCAAAGGGCATAATTCTTTATATTGGAAAAGCAAAAGATTTACGAAAACGATTGAATAATTACATTCAACATAAAAACCATGATAAAAAAACAATATCGCTTATCCAACAGGTTGCATCAGTTGACTATATTGTAACAGATACTGAAGTTGAAGCATTGGTTCTTGAAAATACCTTCATAAAAAAACATCAACCAAAATATAACATCCGCTTAAAAGATGCGAAAGGATATTCATATATAAAAATTACAGATGAACCTTTTTCTCGTGTCCTTATATCCAGACAAAAACAGGGTAAAGGGACTTTTATCGGCCCATTTGTATCCGCACAGGAAAGAGATTACATCTTACAATTCATTCAAAAAACCTTTCTTTTAAGAACCTGTAAAAATCTTCCAAAAAAACCTTGTCTTCGTTATCATATTCATCTCTGTAAAGGACCTTGTATAAATCAGATATCTCAAGAGGACTATCAGCTTCTTATTAAAAATGTTAAATATATTCTCACAGGTCATATCAATAAAGCAATATCATCTCTTGAAAAAGAAATGAAAAAATTTTCTTTAAAACAAAAATATGAACTGGCATTAGAACGCAGAAACCAGATTCAAGCATTGAAACATCTTCAAGAAAAACAAAACATGCAACGTGAGAAACGAATTAATGAAGATATCATAAACTATCTCAAACATGATGACTCATTATATGTGATGATGTTTAATATTTACAAAGGAACTCTGACAAATAAACAAGAATTTATGTTCTATGCATCAGAAGATGCATTTGAAGAATTTCTAATTCAGTATTATAATGAAAATCCGATTCCAAAAGAAATCATCATTCCAAAAAAAATATCTCCAGCTATTGCAGAATATTTTTCCCAGATAAAAAAGAGTAATGTTCATGTAATTGTACCAAAAAAAGGAGAAAAGAAACAATTGCTCAATTTAGTAGCAAAAAATATTGAAATCACTTTTTTTGCATCCACTAAGAAAATATCATCATTACAACAAAAACTACGGCTTCATGAGAAACCAACCGTCATTGAATGCTTTGACATATCTCATTTATCTGGAACAAGTATGGTCGGATCAATGGTACAATTTAGGAATGGAAAACCAGACAAGAATAATTATCGTCGATTTCGTATCAGAAGTGTAAAGGGAATTGATGATGTATCTGCCATTGGAGAAGTCGTCAGAAGAAGATATAAGCGAATAAAAGAAGAAAATAAACTTTATCCAAATTTAATCCTAATTGATGGGGGAAAAGGACAATTAAATCGAGCAATGCATGAACTTGATGAACTGGGCATTGTCATCCCTATCATTAGTATTGCAAAAAAATTTGAAGAAATATATGTTCCTGGTCAAATACATCCAATCCAATTTCAGAAAAAAGATAAAGCACTACAGTTTATTCAAGAAATTCGAGATGAAGCGCATCGATTCGCTATTTCTTATAACAGATTACTTCGTAAAAAGGAGATGGTTACATAACACAATTTCAGATTAGATCATCAATGGAGCCGAAAGGTTCTCAACCTCAAGCTATTAAAAAAATAGTTGAAGGTATTCAAAACAACATAAAAATTCAAACCTTACTTGGCGTCACCGGTAGTGGAAAAACATTTACCATGGCAAAAGTAATTGATCAAATTAAAAAACCAGCCATTGTAATTGCCCATAATAAAACACTTGCGATACAACTCTATAATGAATTTAAAGAATTTTTTCCCGATAATCGCGTAGAATATTTTGTTTCATATTATGATTATTACCAACCAGAATCATATATTCCAACTAAAGACCTATATATTGAAAAAGATGCGGACATCAATCCAAAAATCGAACAAATGCGTTTATCTGCAACCGCATCCCTACTTTCTAGAAGCGATGTTGTTGTTATTGCATCTGTTTCAGCAATTTATAGTGTTGGTGATCCAAATGATTATTCAAAACTTCGATTTGAAATACAAAAAAAGAGTCATATCTCAAGAGAAGCAATTATCAAGCAGCTTATCTCCATGCAGTATGAGCGAAATGATTTTGATTTACAGCAAGGTAGATTTCGAGTGAAAGGAGATGTTATTGATATTGTTCCCGGATATTATGATAATATCATTCGCATTGAATTATTTGGAAATGAAATTGAACGAATTAGTGAACTAGATAAAATAACAAAAAATGTTATTGATGATTTTTCCTATGTATATTTATTTCCAGCAAAGCATTTTGTTATCCCTGAAGAGAAACGAGCAAAAGCTCTTGCATCTATTAAAAATGAGCTTGAAAAAATCCTGCCAAGTTTAGATATGATCGAAGCTCATCGATTGAAACAACGAACACTTTTTGATATTGAAATGATTGAAGAAACAGGTTTTTGTAAGGGTATTGAAAATTATTCTCGTCATTTCGATGGAAGAAAGCCTGGTGATAGACCTTATTGTTTACTTGATTATTTCCCAGATGATTTTTTATTGTTTATCGATGAAAGTCATCGTACTATTCCACAGATTCATGGCATGCAGCATGGCGATTATTCTCGTAAAAAATCATTAATTGATTATGGGTTCAGACTTCCTAGTGCTTTTGATAACCGTCCATTGACCTTTAATGAATTCACACAATTTATGAAAAATGTTATTTTTGTATCAGCAACCCCTGGTGATTATGAACTTCAGATTTCAAATCAGGTTGTCGAACAAATTATTCGCCCTACTGGACTTGTTGATCCTGAAGTTGCTGTTCGACCAATTAAGGGGCAAATCAAGGATTTAATTTTTGAAATTAATCAATCGATTATAAAAAAACAGAGAGTTCTTGTCACTACTCTTACTAAAAAACTTGCTGAAGAGCTTTCTAATTACTTGTCAGAACAAGGTATTAGAACGCGTTATCTTCATGCTGAAATTGATACCCTTGAACGAACAGAGATTATTAGACAATTGCGTCTTGGGACATTCGATGTTCTCGTTGGTATTAACTTACTTAGGGAAGGCCTTGATATACCTGAGATAGGATTCATTGGTATTTTAGATGCAGATAAAGAAGGATTTTTACGAGATCATCGCAGCCTTATCCAGATAATTGGTCGAGCAGCAAGAAATGCTGATGCAAAGGTGGTGTTGTATGCTGAGAATATTACCGATTCAATGCAAAAAGCTCTGGATGAAACAATGCGTCGAAGAAATATGCAAATAGCTTTTAATAAAAAACATGGAATAACGCCTCAAACAATAATTAAACCAATTCAAGAAAAAACAATCGAGGTTAAAGACACAAAACATATTCCAAAATCTACTATTCCTGAGATGATACAGAATTTAGAAATTGAAATGAAAAAAGCTTCAGATATTCTTGATTTTGAACGCGCTATTTTCTTGCGAGATAAAATTAAACAATTAGAATTTCGATTAAATAAATAATCTTTTATTATTCTTTCATTAGATAAAATATATCATCATTATTTTGAATAATATTATCTTGTATCATCTTGTTAAGAATCGTTTTTAACCGATTAATATCAATTCGAAAATATGCATTTAATTCATCTATGGAATATGATTTCTTAAGTAATAATCTAAGAATCTGGCCTCTTATTTGTCTATCAGATCCTGCAAATTTTGATTGCTTTGTTTTTGGTTTTATACCAGTTTTATGTGAAGTAAGTACAAGAGCACCATAATCCATTAATGCATTATGCCATAATCGACTTTTTCCTTTTGGTAAACAATAGTTTGCAATTTCATAAAGATCTTTATCTGGCGTTGATTCTTCAAGATTGAATTCATGGATGAATATTCTTCTAATGTTAGTATCAATAGTGGTAATATCCTCATTTCCTGCAAAAATGCGAACAGCTTTTGACGTATATTCACCAATACCAGGTAATTGATCATAGGATTTCATGGCTTTTAATACATTTCCTTTAAACTTATGTACAATTATTTTTGCAGTTTCATGTAAATATTTTGCCCTCCTATTATAACCCAATCCAATCCATGTAGAAACAACATCATAAAAAGAAGCATCTGATAGTGCTTCAACGGTAGACCATTTTTCAATCCAATTCGTATAATAATCAATTACGCGATTAACTTGGGTCTGTTGTAACATAAATTCGGATATTAATATATCATAGGGATTATGTGTTAATCTCCAAGGCAATTCTCTTTTATTGGTATTATAAAAATTAATTATCTTACCTTGAAATAAATCAATCTTTTCTTTTTCAATCCTCACATCCAATTCTAATCACCTATATGTTCAATACCTGCACCAAGCTCATTAGCTTAATATCTTTTTGAATATTTAAAATTAAATAATTTTTAATTTATTATGGCAATCTATTTATATTAATAAAATCAACTTAATGTTAGAGAAAATCCAAACATGGGGTAAAAACATGGGGAACTCTAAAGATATAACATTAAAACAAGCACAAATGGAACTTCTTCAAACAAGTATTTTTAAAAATATATCAAGAAGAACTAATATTAAATTTGCCGAGAAACTTGCTATTTGGTTAGTGCGTTATATCTTAATTATTTCTTCCATGAATGAATCATTAAATATTAATCTTGAACAAATTCTGTTAAATTTGCATGGCGATCGATTAAATAAAATTATATCTATAACAAACAATACAATTAATCAAGTTAATGATGATTCTGAAAAATATGACAAATATATCTGGTAAATAAAATAGAGAAGGGAGTTGTGCTCCCATTTTTTTGATTTTATTTGAAATTCCAATTGTCCTTCCAGTATTGATGAAGTTCTTCTAAGGTTTTGTCAAGGGTAATGGTATCCTTTACATCCCAGAAGTAATTAGTTGGCATTGGGAATATCGTATTTGCTGGGAAATTCCAAGTTTCTGCAAGGTAGGGGTCAATAAAGCAGCAATAGTGTTTATAGGTGCCATCTGACTCTACCCAACCATAAAAAGTTCCAACTCTTGAATGGTTTTTATCATAAATTGGTTTGTCGATGAGCTCATCAGTTGGACATGATGTATTTCCACAAGGAACAGCCTTGTTCCAATATCGACCTAATTGTTCAATTGTTTTGTTTAATGTTACATGATCCTGGAATTCTTTTATGTAATCACTGTATATCGGATATAATTTGTTTGTTCCTCTAAACCAGGTATCTCGAGTGTTCTCATTTGGTCGTATTCCAAAGAAATATCCTGGATATTCAGAGTTCCAGCTTTTCCAATATTTATCAATCGTACCAATGGTGTTTCCATTAGCATCATAAACTTCTTTACCTACTAGATACTGTGGATTATCTACTTTCATTTACCATCTCTCCTAGTTGAATATAACGCTGCATCTCTCATTTGTTATATAAAACATTCTATTTTTTTAACCAAAGGTTTATAAAAAAGAGTGTAAATAAAATAATATAATCATATATATTAAAATTATAACATTAATAAAAAAAATGACAATTATTTTTCAAATTTTTCTATTGTTTTTTTAAGAGATAAATACCACTCATCCAAACATTTTTTTGCATGTTTTTTTATATTTTTATTGTTGGAACATTCATACACATGATAGTAGCCACCTCGCTGTAAGTGTTTTGTTTTTTTAAGACACATTCTACATTTTATTAATTTTTGTAAAGAGCGATATACTGTGCTTCGTTCTCTATTTATTAAACTTGCTAGTTCGTCGGCTCTTATCTCCCCTGTTTTTTGAAGTGTTTTATAAATTATAATATCAAGATTATTCAAATTAAATAAACATTTGACTGCATCATCGCATTGAATGTTTTTTGTATCAGTTAACACTTTCATTCTAAATATGAAATATCAATACCAATATTTAATGGTTGTGTAAAAATAATGCACAAACGTTATATAGGGCTTCAACCATACAATAATTAATGAATGATGAGTTAACAGAAATAAAAAAGAAAAAACTCGAAGAATTAAAAAAAAGATATTTAACTGGAGGAAATACAATGGAAGAAATGCCAAATACGCCTTTAAATGTGAATGATGCCGACTTTAATAATTATATCAATAAATACGATACAATGGTAATCGATTGTTGGGCTCCTTGGTGTGGACCTTGCAGAATGATTGCACCTGTTGTTGAAGAACTAGCAAAAGAACTTCAAGGAAAAATTGTCTTTGGAAAATTAAACGTCGATGAAAACCAATCAACCGCTTCCCACTATGAGATTATGAGCATCCCTTCTCTTCTTGTTTTTCGAAATGGAAAACTTGTTGATAAAATCATTGGCGCATTACCAAAGCCCATGTTAAAAACAAAGCTTGAACCATATATGTAATCATAATAAAAACAGAGGACGACTAATCAATGAAAAAAAAAATACTACCCATCATTCTCATAATTGTCATCATTATAACCGGCATATTAAGTGGATGTACGACAACTAATCAAAATAATTCAACCAATGGAACAAATGGTGAGAACTTCTTATTTGAATTACCTGATTCAACAGAAGTAGAGTTAAAAGAATATCGGGGTAAAATAGTCATCCTTGATATGTGGGCAACGTGGTGTAGTCCATGTCAATATCAAATGATTGAATTAAAAAAAGCATATGATACTTATTCTAGAGAGGATCTTGAAATATTATCAATTAATGTCGACCCAGATGAAACAAATCAAGATATACTCAATTTTATCGAGCTGTTTTCAGAACATGGATATAATCTAAACTGGATTTTTGGTAATGAAATTGATGATACGGCAAAATACAAAAAAGAATTGAACAGTGGAATTCCTTCAATTTGTATATTTGATAGAGATGGAGAAATTCTCTATAAGCATGTAGGAGTCATGCTCTATGATACTTTTCCAGATAACTGGACGGGAGAAAAAGTACTACTAAAAGAGAAAATCGATGAATATATTAATTAAAAAAAAATATCATGTTAGATAACATATGGAGTGAAATGAGTTATGAAATCATTAATTAAGAAAAATAGAATTTTCAAACAAATATTGATAACTTTTCTTTTAATCGGATTTTTTATCCCAATGATAGCGGTTTCAGCTGCTCCAACAGTTGATATTAATCCAACCAAACCAAAACCAGAACAATCTATTACAATTACCGTTGTAGTAACTGACGAAACAACAGATGCAGTTCATTTCTTGATTCAAGAATGTGAAGGGACTAGTCTTTGCCATCAACAACAAAATATTACACTCAATAAAGAAAATAATCAAGCATACTCTGGTTCATTTACCTTAGAATATCCTAAAGCAACATATATGCAATATACTCTCAATGTTCACACAACAGATGGTTGGACAAAGTATGATGAAAACACGAAAGTTGATCTTGATCTATCAACTTCAAACGAAAATGGAGATAATAATGTTGAAGATTCGCCAGGTTTTGAATTTATAGTAATTGCATTTTCAATAATATTTATATCCCTTTTCATGTATAAGCGTAAAAGATAATATATGAAATTACAATTAAAACGGCTATACACTCAATTTCTTATTTTTATTTCAGCAAACTTAGGATTTCTTGGAATTAAATCAGGTTTCTGTTATCCATTTTTTTATTGTCATGCATGCCCTGCAGCTGATGCCGCTTGTCCTCTGCGAGCAATTGAAATTGGAGTCTTTAAGCAAAATTTTAACTTAAAACTCATTCTTTACCCATTTCTTATTCTTGGATTTGCAGGAGTCATAACAGGTAGGGCTTTATGTGGGTGGGCATGTCCTATTGGACTTTTACAGAGAGGAACGGAAAGATCTGCAAAAAAAATCAAAAAAAAAGGATTATTTAAAAATCTTGAAAATCACCCATATGAACCATATTTTAGATATATAAAATATTTAATTTTAATCATTTTTGTTATCATCTCTCCAATGTTTATTGAATTAATGTTTACTGATATCTGCCCAATTGGCATATTAACAGGTACCATTCCAACGATGATTTTAAGTCCTGGTAAATATGTTCCCAGTTCCTATTTCTATATTGCCATGTTTATTTTTGTTCTCTTTATCATTCTCATATTAACCATAAAACGAGGATGGTGTCGCTATTTCTGCCCCATTGGTGCAATATTAGCCCCTTTTAACAAAATTAGTATGTTATATGTGAAAGTGGATAAGGAAAAATGCATCCATTGCAATGCTTGCATCAATGTTTGTCCCATGGGAATAAATGTTCCTGAAATGAATCGATCACCTGAATGCATATTATGTGGCAAGTGTATTTCTACGTGTCCACAAAATATTATCTCATATGAAAGGAGATAATGATATGAAAAAAATGATGACAATCCAAATTATAGCATTTATTGTTGCTGCTGGAACCCTTTCTGGTCTTTTTAGCTATACGGATGTATATGATGTTGTTGAAAACGTCATTGTCCGAGTAACCTGTTTAAGCTGTTTGAAACTAGATCCAAAAACTGAATTAGATTTTCAATTTAAAACAGCAACAGATGAGGAACATCCTTCCTTTGTACTCAATAATCTATCAAATGGTCCTGTTTTTCTGGCTTTTAGAGCAGATGTTTGTTCCGCATGTGATATAATGGAACCTCTTGTCATGGATATTTTCAATGTTGAATTTGGTATTTCAGAGACGCATAGAGAAATAGTCCTAATAGATAACACGGAAATTACCTTTTATCACATTAACATTGACCATGCAGAAGAAGAATACCGAAAAGCATTTGAAATCTATGACAAAGACAATGTTAAAGGAGTGCCAATGTTTACAATGATAACCTTTGGTTATGATCATGGAATTGTAAAACCAAGTTATACAACAGCATATGGGACATTGAATTTAGATACTGATAATGAGAGAATAGATCTTCTTGAAAAAATCATATCTGATGGTATTTATTTATATGAACAAAATATAGCAGGCCATCCACATTAAACCATGGGTAATAATCTTACTAGCTTTCATGTTCAATAATCCAATGAATTTTACTAGTTAATTGATCGACTAGCAGAGGAATTTTATTTTGTACTTCTCTTGAAAGAGAATCTGATAAGATGACTGTTTTTGGTTGAATTCCAAATACATATATTATTGGTGGATTAGTATGAAATTGGCATATCATATTGATCACTTTACAGATATCAGTGATATGCGTTGATGTCTTTCCACCTTTTTTATGAGATGATGTAATATCCTTACTTGAAAAAAAACAACTTTCACCAGGGGCGCTATTAAAATCAACTGCATCAACTAATAAAACAACACCAAATGATGCGATGATATGATAGAGGTTCATACCACCAATTCCACCATCAATAATATCAACACCAGCACCCCATTGCTTTTTATCTATCTGTTGAATAAGATGAAGCCCTATACCATCATCACCACGAAATGGATTACCAATGCCAATAATACCTAATTTTTTGTCCATAATTGAAGTTAATTATCACCTATAACATATTTAATATGTCTACTCATCAACAAAGGAAACATCTAGATAATGAGTACTACAAGAAATACAAGGATCATAGGCTCGAACAAGCATTTCAAGATTTAATTCAATTTCTTTTTTAGGTAAATCAAGAAGTGTTGGCGCAAAAACTTCCATATCGTACTGAATATTATTATGATTTTGATTTGTTGGAATAACACAGTTTGCTTTTG
>Ga0272441_10004040_pt1 | contig 27150 bp, 22 predicted proteins | sample SSMProp6N_FD_193582 | JGI IMG/M metagenome (GOLD analysis project Ga0272441, IMG submission 193582) | Marine sediment archaeal communities from Little Sippewissett salt marsh, Falmouth, MA, United States - SSM-Prop-6N | ecosystem: Environmental > Aquatic > Marine > Wetlands > Sediment ... | reverse complement strand
TCGACGTCGAGGACACGCGGCAAGTGGGCGAGACGGTCGTTCATTTCGGCACGCTCGTCATGGGGCACATCGCAGTCGGGCAGGAAGTCGAGATGACAGTCGACGCCGCGCGGCGGGCGACGATGAAGAATCATACCGCGACACACGTTATGAACTGGGCGCTGCGCGAAGTGCTCGGGGATCACGTTCAGCAGAAGGGCTCGCTGGTTGATTCGGACAAGACGCGTTTCGATTTCTCGCATCCAAAGGCATTGACGCCGGAGCAAATCGAACGCGTCGAGCAGCTTGTCAACGAGCAGATTCGCACGGATCTACGCGTCGATTACCAGGTCGTGCCGCAGGACCAGGCCCTAAAGATCAACGGACTGCGGGCCGTCTTCGGCGAACGCTACCCCGATATGGTGCGCGTCATGTCCGTTGGCGCCCGCGTTGACGACCTGCTCGCCGATCCATCCAACGGGCGCTGGCGACAATACTCGATCGAGTTTTGCGGCGGCACGCACCTGAAGAACACCGGGGCGATCGAGCACTTCGCGATCACCGCCGAAGAAGCCGTCGCCAGGGGGATCCGGCGCGTCGTCGGTGTAACCGGGGAGACGGCGAAGCTCATCGAGGACAGCGGCGCTGCGCTGGTGCAGCAGGCCGAGCGACTGCTGAAGGCTTCGCCGGAGGATGTTCACACGGGTCTTGTCGAGCTTCAGAACGCGGTCGCCAGTATGCAGATGACGGTGCGGCACCGCGCGCGGCTCAACGCGTTGATGGCTGATCTTCAGCAGGTCGTCAAGGCTCGGCAGCAGGTGGAAGCTGCCGACGCCACCACGCTCGTCATGGATGCGGCCCGGAAGCTTCTCGACGGCGCCGAGACGATCGGCGAGACGACGGTAGTCGTGGGCGAGATGCCGGATGCGCCGGCCGAGCAACTCAAGCAGGGCGCCGACATGATCAAGCAGAAATGCGGTTCGGCGGCCGTTCTGTTTGGGGTGCGCGGCGATGAGAAGGCGGTGCTCCTCGCGGCGATGACCGACGACCTAGTCAAGAAAGGGCTGAAGGCCGGCGACCTGGTGAAGACCATCGCCAAGCTGATCAAGGGCGGCGGAGGCGGTCCGCCGACGATGGCGCAAGCCGGCGGGAAGGATCCGGAGAATCTGGATCAGGCACTGGCCGAAGGGCGAGCGTGGATCGCTGAGAAACTGTAGATCTGGCGGAGGTTCGGGCCGCTATCACAACTCGCGACGTTAGCCGGGAATCCGGCGCGGCAGCGCAGGGTGCGCTGCTGAGCCACTGGCGTGACAGAATGCGCGCGATGACACCAGAGAACCGCAAGAACGGTCAAGCAGGCACCGCAGGCCGCCGGTAGGATCCTGTCCGAAAGGAACCGGCATGCGAGCGGACACGGCGAAAGACTATCATGAGCGGATGCTGCGTGTTCTGGTGCACATCCAGGAGCATCTGGATGAGGCGCTGGATCTCGCGAGCATGGCCGCCATCGCACACTTTTCGCCGTACCACTTTCATCGGATTTTCCAGGGCATGGTCGGCGAATCGGTGATGGCGCACATTCGGCGGCTGCGGCTGGAGCGGGCTGCGCAGCAACTCAAGCATAGCGATCGCCCGGTCACGCGGATCGCGTTTGAGGCGGGCTACGAAACGCATGAGGCGTTTACGCGAGCGTTCCGAGCGAGCATCGGCGAATCGCCGAGCCGGTTTCGCCAGATTCACCAGGCCATCTCGTTACCAGCGGCCCCGTCGGGCGTGCACTACGCCGCCGGCGGCGGGCCGGAGGATTTCACACCCGTGCAAACAGGAGGATCGCGGATGGACGTTCAGATCAGGGAAGTTCCGAAGATGCGTGTGGCGTTCGTGCGTCATGTCGGCCCGTACATAGAGGTGCACGCCGCATGGGCCAAGCTGTGCGGTTGGGCCGGGCCACACGGGCTCTTCGGGCCACAAGCGAAGATGCTCGGCGTGTGCCATGATGACCCCGAGGTGACGCCGCCGGACAAGATCCGCTACGACGCGTGCATCACGGTTGGTGAGGAGGTGCAGCCGGAGGATGATATCGGGGTGCAAGAAGTCGGCGGTGGTGAATACGCCACGACGCTGCACCATGGGCCGTATGAGCGCCTGGCGCAGACGTATGCTGAGCTGTGTGGCCAGTGGCTCCCATCGACCGGTCGCGAGGTGCGTTCGGGGCCGAGCATCGAGATGTACCAGAATTCGCCGCAGGATACCGCGCCGGAAGACCTGCGGACGGAGGTCTATGTCCCGCTCGATCCGCAGTAGGACTGCTGTTCGTGGGGGCGGTGGTCGTGGCGAGTTGGGCGCGAAGGCCGTCATCCTGTGGCGCAGGGCTTGAGGCGAGCGCAAAAGCTGCCATTCGGTTTGTGCCGGGGAGCCCCCGAGTTGGTAAAATGGGTGCGGGGGCTGAGGTGGCACGGCGTGGAACGGCCGGCCGCTTGGCTCTCGGCTCGCACGCCGACTATCTGCGACGTTCTCAACGAGGCATTGAGCAGGTGGGTTGCGTTGTCGGACCGCAGCATTGTTCAACCGCGCAGGTTGGGGTCCGCATGATGGCGCCAGAATTGGCGGGCGTGAGCGAAGTCACCGATGAGGACAATGAAGGTCGCGTGCGGCCCGGGCCATCGAACGGGACCCTCGCGCGAAGTGGTTGTATCGGACCAAGGGTAGTGCCATGCTGACGGACAACATTCTGCATTTGATTGGGAACACGCCGCTGTTGCGGCTCAATGGGGAGAACATCTACGCCAAGGCGGAGTTTCTGAACCCTGGCGGGAGTGTGAAGGATCGCGTCGCGCTGTCGATGCTGGAAGGGGCTGAGCGGGACGGGCGGCTCAAGCCGGACTCGGTGATCGTGGAGCCGACGTCCGGTAATACGGGGATCGGGCTGGCGTTGGTCGGGCGACTGAAGGGCTACTGCGTGCGGATCGTGATGCCGGCGGGGATGAGTGAGGAGCGGAAGAAGCTGATCCTGGCGCTGGGTGCCGAGCTCGTGCTAACACCGGACGAAGAGGGGATTGCCGGGGCGGTGCGGCGTGCGAAGGAACTGGCGGCGGAAGACCCGCGTGTGTTCGTGCCGCAGCAATTCGAGAATCCGGACAATCCACGGGCCCACTACGAGGAGACGGCGCACGAGCTGTGGCGGCAGATGAACGGCGATATCGACTGCTTCGTGGCCGGCGTCGGCAGCGGCGGCACGCTCCAGGGAGTTGGGACGTTCCTCAAGGAGCAGAAGCCGGAGGTAAAGCTCTTCGCCGTCGAGCCGCGGAACGCGTCGGCGCTTCTGGGGCACGAGCCGGGTCTGCATCAGATCCAGGGCATCGGCGATGGGTTCATTCCAGCCGTCCTGGATGTGTCGATCCTGGACGGGATCATCGAGGTGACGGACGAGGCGGCGATTTCGACGACGCGTCAGCTTGGGGCGGGCAACGGGTTGCTGGTGGGGATCTCGTCGGGGGCGAACGTGTGGGCGGCGCGGCAGCTTGCGCGCCAGATGCCCGGCAACATCGCCACGGTGCTGCCCGACCGAGCGGAGCGCTACTTCAGCACGGCGCTGCTGTGAGGCAGGCGGCGTAAGGAAACGACCGTTTCGTAGTGACGCGGGGGCAGCGTCGTGCTGACGCCTGCAAACGAATCAACGCGGAACCGGCACCGTGGTTGTCCAGCCCCACACGAGCGTATTGATTACAACTGATGCGATCACCACCCACTTCAGGACGCGTGCGATGCAGTGGAGGCGCCACAATCCCAGGCGCGCGGCGACACCCACGCCGCGCGTCTGATAGTCATCCCAATGTTCCTGAAGGCGTGCCGGCATCCGTCGCATCCAGGCGTACAACCAACGCTGCCAGCGCCGCGCGACAACGGCGCGCGACCAGCCCGGCCAGAACCGCTCCCACCGGGTATCGTCCCACACACAGAACACGGCAACGGCGCAGGCCAAGACGGGCCTGCCAATGGCCGCAGGGGCTCGACGAATTGACGCGAGGAACCCGGTAGGTGAAGATGGCCGTTGGGGTTGTTTCTGCCTCGGTGGCCGCATCATGCCCCAATACTCGATCAGCCTGGGCGTGACGGAGGATCTCTCTTCCGCGTCGCGCAACATACCGACGCGAAGCGTCAGCACGAAGCGTAGGGCGTTGTATGCGGCCACCACGATGCCGAAGGACACTGCCCACCGACCCGTTGTGCCGCCGATCAGCACCCACAGGGCCGAAACCTGGCGGAAGCGAGCGTGGAATTCCGCATCGGCTTGTTCCAGCATAGCCCGTGCGGGAACCGAGGTTCCGGGTGAATGCTCATCGAGAATCTCAGCGACTCTGTGACTCTTCTCCTGAATCCACATCTGGCCGTGTGCCACGGCCGACAGTGCCAATACCCGGCCGGCGTAGGGTGCGAAGAACAGCACCAGAAGTAGCAAATGGCAGAAGAACCACGGACCTGTGTATTTGCGGCGCAACACAGACCACGGATCGGGTGCGTTGCCCCTGATGCGAGTGCGCAAGACGCTGTTCTCGTCGAAGCGCAGCCCCGTTGCGCCACGAAGGTCTGCTCGGTCAAATACAGCCTCCACCAAGCGTGTTCCACCGAGGTGAGCCCCCGCGAGGTTGGCGTCATCAAAGCGCGCCTCCCGCAAGGATGCGCCCTCGAGGTGGGCTTCCACGAGGTACGCCCCCTCAAAGTGACCTTCCCAGAGGCTCGCCTTTCCCATGTGGGCTTGGAAGAAAATCGCCCGATCGAAGCGCGCTCTAAGCAGGTTTGCCCCTTCGAGGTGCGTTTGGATGAGTCTCGCGTGCTTACAATGGGCCTTGCAGAAGTTCGCCTGCTCAAGGTGGGCGCAGGGCATACCCACGCGCTCCAGATGGCGTTGAGCCAGATTCGCGCCCTCCAAGTGAACGAACTCGCGGCGCTCCAGTGCCGATTCGACCCACTCATTCCATTCCTTCAATCGCTCTTCTGGCTTGAGGGCGGGGGAGTTCTTGTCCGCATCGAGATTCCGCATGAGGCGTTCGAGTTGGCTCCAGTCGCCACGGAAGGCCGGATGCTCTTTCCTCAGCCGCTCAAGCACCTCTGGGGATGTGACCTTGTCGTTGTTGTACGGTGTTTCGGAACGGACGTCGCGGAATGATGGGTTCTCGGATTCCACTGGCACGGCGCAACCCCTGATGTGTGATCGGCTTCTGCTGAGGCGACAGACGCCCCCATGACCCGCAAGTGTACGTCACCCCCCTTCGTCAGACCAGCTTCCCTCGGCTTCGGCTCGGGCTTTCGACCCGTCAGCTTCCGCCGCCGCTTTGTGACTGGCTCGCAGGGCGGCGGGGGGTGCGGGAAGCGCCAAGAATGCGCTGTATCCGGGCTTCCCGGCCAACGCTAGACTACCGGCCGTTAGCGTTGAGTTGTACCCGAGGTGCAGGTAGCGCGGACATGGAAACCCAGCCAACGACACCGGACGAAACGCCCACCAAGCGCGGCGGTTCTGGCACGCCGGCGACGCCGCAGATCGAGCGGGGGGCCTGCGCCGTGCTCTTCGCGTACGACGTCGGGCTGGCGATCGACCTTGACGAGGCCCAGCGGCGGATCACGACCGACAAGCAACGGGGCTCGCTGCGTCACAAACGGCGAACGCCATACTACTTCGAGTATCAGCCGGCGCCGTTGCGTGTGTCGCAGACGATCGAGGCGGTGCACGTGGGCGGGTATGTGACCGACGCGACGATCGACGCGGTCGTGTACGACTTTGGCGCGGTTTCGGTGCAGTATCGCATTCCGCTACGCGGGGCGATGGCGAACCTGCGGCGGCTGAGCGACGAGTTGTGGGACCATCCGCAACTGCTGGAGCAGTCCGAGGCGGTCGTGCGTGCCCTGCTGGAGTCGATCGCCCCAGCGGTGACGAAGCCCCTGGTTCCCGACCTCGTCGAGGATTACTCGATCTACGAGATCGAGGCTCTTTCAGACGGGCTGGACATTGACACGGTCATCGCGAAGCACGGGCTGCAACTGGCTCAGATCCTGCGTGCTGAATCGGCCGTGCTGTCGGCGCAGGAGATCGAGGATGCGCTGGGGTGCCAGATATCGTTCGCGCCGGATGATCGAGCACTGATCGACTGGAACGCCGCGTTGCTGTTTGGCACCGATCTGGATGATGTGCGGGCGGTGCTGGAGTTCGCGAACGTGGAACTTCTGGAGCTACGTTACCTCGACGATCGGCTCGACGAGGCCCTGGACCAGGCGTATGAGCTGTCCGCGAAGCGAGGCGGGGTGCTGGGATCGTTTCTCGGGTCAAAGGGGACCGATCTCTGGCAGATCGCGGAGTTCCAAATGGACAGCACGTTGTTGTATGAGGGGGTCAGCAACGCGCTGAAACTCCTCGGCGATCAGTACCTGGCGCGTGTGCATCGGCTCGTGTCGCAACGATTCCACCTGGTCGATTGGGACACGAGCATCCGCCGGAAGCTGCAGACGATCGAAAGCGTCTACGGGAAGATCTCGGACCGCAACGACAACCGCCGGCTTGAAGTCCTGGAGTGGATCATCATCATCCTGATCGCGGTGTCGATCGTGATGCCGTTTATCCCGGGCGTGCCGGGGTACTGAATCAGCCAGCGGCCGGCGAGATGCCGGCCGCTACAACTCGCGTCTGCTCAGTGCCCGCGCGGGGTGCGGCATCGTCGGGTACGGACAACGCCGACGATGGCGAGCATGATCATGCCGACGGCCGTTGTGGGACACGCGCCGCTCAAACCAGAGAGATCGATCTGACCACCGGGCTGACCGTCGCCACCGGGCTGGCCATCGCCATCAGGTTGTCCATCGCCGTCGGGCTGGCCATCACCGTCGGGTTGGCCGTCGCCACCGGGCTGACCGTCGCCACCGGGCTGGCCATCACCATCGGGCTCGCCGCCATCGGGCTCACCACCATCGGGCTCACCACCATCGGGTTCACCGCCGTCCGGCTCACCGCCATCAGGCTCGCCACCATCGGGTTCACCGCCGTCGGGCTGTGCGTCACCGGTCAGCAAGGAGACCTCCAGCGACGGATGGTCGGGGTCGTCGCTCTCGATCGTCATGATCGCGGCAACTTCCCGGTCATCCTCAGGGGCGGTGAACGTGATGGCCAGCGTGCGGCTTTCGCGGCCGGGGATGGTTGCGTTTCCGCGCTGGAGCGGGTTGTCACCGGCCTGGTAGTCAAATGCGAACGAGCCGCCATTGAACTGCATAGAACTCAGGTCGAGCTGCTTGTAGCCCACGTTGGAGATGGTGAGCGCTTGTGTCCGCTCGCCGGCCGGTGCCACGCCGGTGAAATCGAGCGAGGAGTTGGAAACCTCGATCTCCGGCCGGAGCGCGGCGGTGTCATCGCTGACGGTAAGCCGGGTGTCGACGAAGGTGTAGTTGTCGCTGTTGTCCTTTACGAGGACGCGGATGGGGACGTCGATCGGGAAGCCCTGGTCAGCGTAGTGATCCCAGAAATCGCAATAGGCCCTGGTGTAGAAGCGGTTGCAGGTGTAGATGCCGTCACCGGCGACGGCATCGCCGTTCTCTCCCTCCGGGCCGTCGTCCGTAAGGTAGTCGCCGCTGGAGTCGGCTCCGGCGCTGAGCGGGTCGCGACCCTTCGTGTCCCAGGCGACGGACTCGCGGCCATAGTCGGTCCGGCTAACCAGGAGGACCCAGTCGATGTCGTCGAGGCCCTGGGGATCGCTGATCACGGCGGTGGCCTTGATGCGCATGTCCTCATCGTGGAGCAAGGCGGGAGCACTGAACGCGACCTGGCCAATGCGTGGGCAGTCGCCGTAATCGCCATCATCGGCGACAGGGTCGCGTTCGAAGCGGTAGAGCTTCTGCAGGGCGCCCCAGTCCTGTGCCGACCTGCCGAACCAGCGGGTGTTGTCTTCGCAAATGTTCGTCAGCCGGTAGGCGTCGACCAGCGTGGTGTGGTAGGAGATGGAATCGCGGATCGGACCCATTTCGCCGTCCGTAACGTCCATGAACGACGCATACGAGCCCGAAGGATCATTAAACCGCACGAGGGTGCCGTCGGGCGAGAGAGCGGGGCGCGATGTTTTTCCGTCCACGAGGATGGTCGAGTCACCGGCATCAAGGTCCACCAACTCGAGGCTCCAATCGGTGCCGCCCTCTTCGCGGTTCTTGCCACGGTGGTAGAGGGCGCACGTGCCAGCGCGATCAATCTGGCGGTGCGGGAGGTCCTGGAGGGCGTAGACGTACGTAACCAGTTCGTCCGGGGCGCGGGCCACGGCCGGCGACGTCTGGAACATGCTCGTGCAATCGGCGGAGCAGTGATCGTGGGTGTACCAGGAGAAGATGACTCGGCCCGCATCTGAGCTACCCAGGAAGGCCAGGCGGTTCCGGTTGCAGTAATCGTCGTAGGGAACCTGCGCCAAGGTGAGAATACGGGTGGGCGTGCCCGGGACATCGGCATAGGAGACACCGTATTTCAGGCAGCCCTCCGCGTCGTTGTCCTCATGCTGGAAGAAAACGCGCGTGCCCTCGCGATTGATCATGAACGGTTTGCGGAAGTTGACGTTGTGGGCACCTGGGACCGCCTGGACCATCTGGCCGGACGCGGTGTCGACGTAGTAGATCTCGTGGTGCGTCTTGGCCATGAAGAACATGCGTGAGCCGTCGTGATTGAGACGCGTCCAGCGTGGCGACAGGTCCGTCAGATCGGGCGTGATATCCCGCAAGCCGGTGCCATCCCAGTTCACGATGAACATGTGCCGGCGGGCGGATTCGCCGGTCTTCTCGGCAATCGTCCAAAAGACGACCTTCTGCCCATCGCTGCTGGCATCGAACCAGTCGATCTCGTGCGCCCAACCGTTGCTGTTGAGGTCGGTTTCGGTCAGGATCAGGTCGATCGTCTCCGTGTAGTCGACCGGAGCGGGGAACGAATCGGCCACCGTGGGCACGACGCACGCAGTCAGGAAGCACGCGACCATTGTCAGTTGCAGAGGTACCGTTCGTAGCCCTATGCGCCCCATCACACGTCTCCCTTTCAAGAAGTGAACATGCCGTTGGTCAGTATCTGGGCAAACGACCTGTAGTACGCACATCGCAGAGAACACGAAGGCGACCCGTTTACTGTATTGTGCACAAATGGCCGGGGCATTACCAGCGCGGAAGCTGATGCGATTTCAGCACCAGAACCGTCGGCGGACCTCCTTTTTCGCTGCGGTACGCCGTCGCGGCGCTCGCGTCGTACCGTGTTCCTGGCGTGTGCGAGCCCTCTGCTCTCGAGCCGGGCTTTGGCTCAGCGGCCGTCGTGCCACTGGCGGGCGGCCTGCTCGCGAAGAGCGGCGATGCGCTGCTCGGTGTCCGGGTGGGTGCTGAACAGGGAGGAGACGCCACCGCCGGACAAGGGCTCGATGATGTACATGTTGTGGAAGGCTGGGTTGGTCTTGGTGGGGATGCGCTCGTTACCGGCGTGTAAACGTGCCAGTGCCGCCGCCAGCTTGTTCGGGTCACCACACAACTCGCCGCCGTAGGAATCGGCCGCGAACTCGCGTTGGCGGGAGATAGCGGCCTGGATGAGCATGGCGGCGATCGGCGCCAGGATTATCATCGCGAGAGCCCCGATGGCCCCCAGAGGATTGTCGCGGCCGCGACCGCCGCCGAAGAACAGCAGCATGTAGCCGGCGTAGCTGATGATGCCAGCCATGACGGCGGCAACGGTGCTGATCAGGACGTCACGGTGCTTGACGTGGGCCAGCTCGTGGGCGAGCACGCCTTCGATCTCGTGTTCGGGGAACGCGCGCAGGAGACCCTCGGTCACGGCCACGGCGGCGTGCTGCGGGCTGCGTCCCGTCGCGAAGGCGTTGGGGGCCGGTTGGGGACAGATGTAGACGCGCGGCTTGGGCAGCCCGGCTCGCTCTGCGAGTCGTTCGACGATGGCGTGCAGGCGGGGCAGTTCGTCGGGCGAGACCTCTCGGCCGCGCATCGCCGTCAACGCGATCTTGTCGGAGAAGAAGAAGGCGATGATGTTGCCCAGACCGCCGAACAGGAATCCGAACATCACGCCGCGTGGCCCCGCGACGAAGTACCCGATGGCCATGCAAAGTGCCATGAGAAAGGCCAGTAGCATCGCGGTCTTGGCATTGTTGATCCAACGCATATCGTCACACCTCCATGCGGGGCACCTTGTCGAGCCGGCCCGGTCGTGACAGGCTCGACGGAAGCCTCTTCTTATCTTATATTCCGTACTCCCGTATGCCAGGGTGAGGGGCGGGTGAGGCGATCGGCAGCGGGTGTGCGTGTCAGGGTGGGTGCCGTGCGCGGTTGCGGCGGATTGCTGCCGCGGTTGGGTGCACCGCGTGCCAGCGGACACAGCTTGGGTGACCAGCGATTGGCCAGTAGAATCCCCGGCGAACGTAATCGAGACGACGTGAGGATACGGACGCACACGAAACAACGGAGTTACCGGGGGTTGATGCTCCGGGTTGCCGTAATCGTGGCGCTGATTCCGCTGTGGGCGTGCGGTGAGCAAAGCCGGGCCAGTAAGTATGAGATACTCAGCGGCACGGTCGAGGGCGTCCGCGCGGAGACGGGACAACTGAGGGTCCGTCCCGATGATGAGCGGCATGGGCGGGACGAAAACCGGAAGGTCGCGTGCCTGTTGACCAGTGATGCTGAGGTGTACATCAACGACCGTTTCAGCAGTTTTGACGCAATTGAGATCGGCGACGCGGTTGAGCTTGTAGGGTACCGGGAGCAGACGCCGCACACGGAGCGATTCGTGGTGGCGTTGGCGCAGATCACGCGGAACGAGCCGCCGCCCCCCGAGCCCGAGTTGGCGTCGCCGTCGACACAGCCGACCAGTCAACGACAGGAGAAATGAGCATGGCAGAGACCCCAGCGATTGATTCTATTCGAGCCCGCGAGATCCTCGATTCGCGTGGCAATCCGACGGTCGAAGCGGACGTCATTCTCGAGGATGGGACCTTTGCGACCGCGGCCGTTCCGAGTGGTGCGTCCACCGGCGAGAACGAGGCGGTGGAGTTGCGTGACGGTGACAAGCAGCGGTTTCTCGGGAAGGGTGTTCTCAAGGCAGTCAACAACGTCAACGAGATCATCGCGCCAGCCCTGTGCGGCCTGGATCCGCGACTGCAGGAAGAGGTTGACCGGCGGATGCTCGAGCTGGACGACACGCCGAACAAGGGGAAACTCGGCGCGAACGCCATCTTGTCGGTGTCGATGGCCGTGGCGAAGGCTGCCGCCACGTGGGCCGGCCTGCCGTTGTACCGCTACCTGGGCGGTGCCGGGGCACACACGGTACCCGTGCCGATGATGAACATCCTGAACGGGGGTAAGCATGCGGACAACAACGTGGATTTTCAGGAGTTCATGATCCAGCCGTGGGGCGCCAAGAACTTCCGCGAGGGGCTGCGGATGGGCGCCGAGGTTTTCCACAACCTCCGGGCCGTACTCAAGGATCGCGGGTACAACACGGCGGTCGGTGACGAGGGCGGGTTTGCGCCCAGCCTGAAGAGCAACGAGGAGGCGTTGGAGGTCATCGCGGTCGCGATCGAGAAAGCCGGCTACAAGCTGGGTGAGGACATTTTCATAGCGCTCGACCCAGCGACGAGCGAGATGTGGGACAAGGAGAAGGGCAAGTACCGATTCTTCAAGTCTGAGCCGGACAAGCTGGTTACCAGCGACGAGATGATCGACATCTGGGCCACGTGGTGCGAGAAATACCCGATCCGCAGCCTCGAAGACGGGCTGGCCGAGGACGACTGGAAGGGTTGGCACAATCTCACGGCCAAGCTGGGCGACAAAGTGCAGCTTGTCGGGGATGACCTGTTCGTGACGAACGTGCAGTACCTGGATCGCGGGATCCAGGAGACGAGTGCGAACGCGATTCTGATCAAGCTGAACCAGATTGGCACGGTGACCGAGACATTCGCCACCGTCAACCTGGCCACGCGTAACGGGTTTGCCTCCGTGATCAGCCATCGCAGCGGCGAGACGGAAGACACCGTGATCGCGGATTTCGCGGTGGCGACGAACGCCGGCCAGATCAAGACCGGCAGCGCATCGCGCAGTGATCGTGTCGCGAAGTACAACCGGCTGTTGCGGATTGAGGAAGAACTCGGCGACGAAGCTGTCTACGGCGCGACGTTCTGGCGCCGCTAGGCTCGGCGCACCCGGATCGGTGCGGCGCGGGGCCGCGTGGTACGGACATTGGGTCGGCCGTTCCTCCGCACGGGGGGACGGCGACCACGTCCGGTGTCACGCCGGCGGGAACCACGGATGGACGCCATGACCCGCTCGACGGCACTCAACACGTTGCTGTTCTGGGGGATGATGATCCTGGGTACGGCCGCATTGGCTCCGTGCCTGGTGCTGCCGCCCTGGCTGGAATACCAGGCGCAGCTTGATCGCCGACGGGCGGCCGAAAGGCGGGCCGCGGCGATGGAGCAGCGGCTCGCGAGCGTCCAGAAGAGCATCGAACACCACCGGACGGATCCCGCCTATATTCTTCGTCTGGCCGAGCAGGAGTTTGGCGACAGCATCGACCTGCCCGACGTCGAGACGATCCTGATCGACCCCAGCCCGGAGGCGGATTCAAACGTCGACACCGGCCGACTGATCGCCGACGAAGACGTCCTTCCTGAAGACGAGCTGCTTCCGGAATTGTCGGCGTTTCTCGAGCATGTTCTGCGGCGGTATCCGCATACGCGGCTGTTTGTCACGGATGCGACGCGACGGCCGCTCATGGTGATGGGTGGCGTGCTCATCGCGGCGGCCGTGCTGCTCCTGGGGCTTGCGAGGGGAAAACCGACCGACGAGGCGACGGGAGGAGCGGACGCCGGGGCAGCGGAGGAGACTCAGTCGCCGTCCTGAGCCGCGTGGCGCGCCTGGGTCAGCAGCGTCTGGATTGCCTCCTGGTGGGGATCCACATCGAGGGAACGTTGGCACCAGGTCACAACCTCGTCCGCCAGGTTCGGATTGCCATCCGGCGCGGTCTGGAAGGCCTCCCAGCACACATTGGCAAGCCTGTTCAGGGCCGGGATATGCCGTGGGTGATCGGCCAGGAAACGCTCCAGGAGCGTGCGGGCGTCGCGGTGGCGGCCGAGCTTTGACCAGGCCAGGGCCAGGTTGAGCGTGGCGTCATCCGCGTCGGGGTGGTGCGTCAAGACGGCTTGGAAGTCCTCGGCCGCGGCGGCCCATTCGCGCAAATCCAAGAGAACCTCCCCGCGTCGTTCGTGGGCGGCTGGCGACGGGTCGAGTGTCACCGTGCGATCCCAGGCACGCCGGGCTTCATCGAGGTGGCCGAGCTTCTGGTGCGCCACGGCGAGGTTGAACCAGGCGCGATGGTTGTCCGGCTCGTGAGACACGACGGTCTTGAGAGCACCGATCGCCTCGAGCCAGCGATGCAGGCGGAGGAGGATGGTCGCGAGCTCGAAGTGCAGTTGCGTATCATCGGGATGCAAGTCAAGCAGCGGTTGCAGCGCAGTAGCGGCCCCCCGCCAATCGCCCAACTCGCAGAGGGCCGCGACCTCATCCCGCCGGGCTGTCTCGTGGTTGGGGTCCGCGCGCAGGGCGGCGCGGGCCTGCACCAGTCGACGGCGAATCTCGGCCACGCGCGGATCATCCGGCCAGGTGGCCTCGGCACGCGGCTCGGGATCATCGATGTCCGCCGCGGCGGCCGCGTCCACGGATGTCTCAGCCTCCGCGCCCTGCTGTTCGTGTTCGGCGGTCACGCCGGACTGTGGAAGCGCGGCGGTGGTCGGCTCTTTCGGCGGCGAAGTTTGAAGCGAGGCGGTATCACGGGTGGGCTCGACCGGACCCGGCCTTGTGGGAACCGGGGCCGGCGATTGCACCTGGACGACGTGCCGTGCGGTCCCTTTCCCCCCCAGCATCAGGCTGGCGACAACGACCAGCATCAGTGCGCAAGCCACGATGAAGATACCAAGCAGCTTCACCGCCGATCTCCCATACGGACCCCGGTTGTCGGCCACAAACGGGTAAGGCGATCATCGGGCTGTCCGCAGCGCTCGTGCCTCATGCCACGTGCAACGCGTCGATGACGTTGGTGCGAGACGCGTGTCGGGCGGGCATGATGCCGGCGAGGACACACAGCCCCACCGTGAGGATGATCGCCGCGGCGACCAGGTCCGTCGGCACCTCGAACGGTATGTCATAGCCCCACATCCGTTCAGTCATCGTGGTGACATTGGCCACGAGGTGCAGGCCGAGGCCCATGCCCAAGGCGCTGCCCAGCAAACCCAGGATCAGGGCTTCGCCGATCACCATGCGCAGCACTAGCCCGCGTGTCGCGCCGACCGCCCGCAGGATGGCCAGTTGCTTGGTGCGGCTGGCGACGTTGGCGGTCATGAGGTTCGCGACGCCGAGAGCCGCTACGATGAGCGCGACGGCAGGCACGGCGCTCAACAGGTACGTCATCTTCGTGAGCTCGGTGTCGATTTCGTCTTTCAGCTCGCGCGCGGTTCCGTAGAACGCCTTCGTGTCTAACTGGCCGCAAAGCCGCTGAAGAACCCGCGTCTCCTGGTGATTCTGCCAACGCCGCTCCAGCGACAGGCCCTTGTCGTAGTGCATGTGGCTGAGGCCGTAGGCGTCGGGTGAGCCTCGCTTCGGAGGCCAATCGGGCGGCGGCCCCCCGGGCGGCAAGGCGAAATCGACGAGGATCAGCTTGCAGCCGTGGATACCGTAGATGCGCTCCAGGTCGGCGTTGGTGCCGATGACGGAGCCGGTCGCCACGACGACGGCCTCGCTCTCGACCTGAAAGTAGCCGGCGGCGATGTCCAGGGCGGGCGAATCGATGACACCGGCGACGCGAAACGTCGTCCAGCGGTTGTTCAGCCAAACGCGGACCTTGTTGCTCTTGATGATCTTCCCCGTTTCGTCGCGGACCTCCTCGATGCTCTTCTTCCGCGTGCGGGCGAAGTCGGACGCGACGAGGATGTACCCCCCCTGCTTGAGCAGCTCGCGGGCCGTCTCCTCATCCCCCTCGACGAATTCGAGCTTGAGCATGTCCAGGAACGAATCAGGCTCGACGCCGAGGAACCACGTGACCGACTTGAGCAGCCGATCCATGACGCCGATACGCTCCTCGACGATGACGTTGACGGCGTTCGCGGCGGTGTACGACTTCACGCCCGGCACCTTGGCGACGGCCTTGGGGATGTCCGTGCCGATCTGCTCGAAGCTCCAGATGTACGCCTCGGGGAACTGTTTGGGGAACTGCCAGCCGCTCTTGAAGCTGGCGTTGAAGACGAACAGCGCCACGATCAGTGACAACCCGACCATCAGGCCGCAGCAAATGCCGGCGGATCGCCAGACGGCGTAGCCCACCTGGTCCTGCAGCAGTCGCGAGCGAACGCCCAGCAACGCGGACGTCACGGGCACAGCCAGGCGGCTGACGAGCCAGACAAGGAGCGGGGCTGCCAGCGCATACGCCGTGTAGAGCAGGACAACGGACAGCACGGACCACTCGACGAATTCGAGATCGCGCTGCACGCGGTACGTGATGACGGAATGCTGCACGGCGACCACAATCGCCGCCAGGGCGAACGTCAGCAGAACGACGACAACGCCTGCTCGCCGCGCCCGCGGGCGTGTGGCCTCGAGCGGTGAAACGGTGGCGGCGGCAATGGCGGGGAGGAGACCGGCGACGAGTGTGGTGGCGAAGCCGGCACCGGCGGCGAGGAGCATCCCCCAGCCGCTCAGCGTGAACCGGCCGACGTACTGCGGGACCATCCAGACCGTCAATTGGGTCAGCCCGAGGCCCACGGGGATGCCGAGGACAATGCCGACGAGGCCGAGCGGAATCACCTCGCCCAGGACAAGCAGGGCGAGCTGTCCCCGTTTCATCCCGACGCAACGGAGCAGCCCCAGTTGTGAGACACGCTCGATCATGCCCATGCTGAGTGTACTGAGGATGATGAACAGCGCGGTCAGCAGGGCCATGCAGGCGAGCAACACCAGCACGACCTGCTGCTGTTCTTGGGCCGCGCGGATGCGCTCCATGCGCGTGGCGGCGCTGCGCACGTGGACGTTCGGTGCGTCGGCGCGGATCGCCTTGTGGATTCGCCGCGCCACGCGACGCAGATTCACCTTGGCGGGGTCGTGCAGGACGACGTCGATCGAGTTCACCTGGGCGAACTTGCCGGTGATCTGCTGGAGGATGGGCAAGCGCACGAGCGCGACGCCCTTCTGAAACCGAGCGATCCGCCGCCGGTGAACAAGACCCACGATCTTCAGCGCGACCGGATCCTCGTCGTACCACCCCTTCCCCCACACCATGAGCGTGTCGCCGACACCAACGCCCTCTTCCTCCGCGATGGACAGTTCCAGGACGCAGGCAAACTGGTCCTCGGCTGTCAGCATGCGCCCATCGGCGACCTTGTCAGACCAGTTGCGGACGTGAAATTCCCGCTCAAGGTCGAAGCCGTGAAAATCGACGTCCTCCAGCGTCGGCCGATGGTCGGCCTCCATGGTGGCCGTGCTCTGTCGCACGGTTGTGGATGGAAGCCGCTGGACGAGCACGGGGGCCACATGATCCACGCCCTCGACGCGCTCCACCTTCTGCACAAGCCGTTGCGGCAATACGTCGTACTTGCCCAGGGGGGATTGGATGCTAACGTGGCTGGTCCCGACGTAGTCCTGGGCCCATTCCAGCATCGTCTGGCGGACGGATTCGTAGCAGCAGGTGACCCACACCACCGCCCCCGTACCGAGAGCGATAGCCAGGACGGAACCGGCGGTGCGAACCCGCTTAGCCCGCCAATTCCTGGTAGCCAGTTGCAACCAGTGCCGCATCCGCCGTGCCCTTCGGTTCGAGTTGCCCCACGACGCGCCCGTCCTTGAGGACGATCACGCGCCCTGCGTACGCCGCCCCCTGCGCCTCATGGGTGACCATCAGAATCGTCTTGCCCTGCTCGCGCGCAACGTCCCGCAGCAGCGACCATGTCTCCGCCGATTGCTTCGAATCCAAGTTACCCGTCGGTTCGTCCGCGAGCACGATAGCGGGGTCGTTCAATAGCGCGCGGGCGATCGCGACGCGCTGCTGCTCTCCGCCGGACAAGGCGTCCGGCCGGTGATCGGCGCGCTCCCGCAGATGCACGACCTCGAGGAGCTCATCGACACGCCGCTGGCAGGAGCGCAGCGACTGGCCGTCGACGAGCGATGGCAGCGCGATGTTCTCCCGCGCCGTCAGCGTCGGCAGCAGGTTGTACTCCTGGAAGACAATGCCGAGTCGCCGTCGGCGAAAGACCGTCCGCTCAGCGTCGGACATCTCGCCGAGGTTGTGGCCTTCGACGCGCACGACGCCGGCAGTCGGCCCGGTCAGGCCGCCTATCACGTGCAGCAGCGTGCTCTTGCCCGAGCCGCTGGCACCCATAATGCCGTAGAACTCCCCGGCCGGGACATCGAGATCGACGCCATCGAGAGCGATCACCTGCGACCAGGAGGTGTCATACACCTTGCGCAATCCCTGCGTTTGGACGACGATTGAAGCGTCCGATGTCTGGCTGGCGTGACTCTCCATCTGCATCGCGGCAGTTTAGACGGCTGGCCAACCCTCCACAACGGACGGGGTTGTCAAAAGACGTCGACGCCGGGTCTCTGGACGCGATGGACTCCACGCTCCGGCGATGATCCGCTATGCTTGCGGCCCCGACCGGGCGGGCACAGGGCCCGCCGGCGGCGATGCTCCCCCGCGATCTGAGGCTACCATGGCAGGCGGCGCAATTTTCGATATGGATGGCGTGCTCGTTGACTCGGGGGCAGCGCACCACGAGAGTTGGCAGGTTCTCGCGCAGCAGCACGGAATCCACATCTCTGAGGACCGGTTCAAGGAGAGCTTCGGCCGGCCCAGCCGAGATATCATCCGCCTGATCTTCGGTAACGGCCTGACCGACGAGGAGGTTGGCCGACACGATGCCGAGAAGGAGGTCGCGTACCGCGAGTTGATCCGGGGGAATGTGCCGCTGATGCCCGGGTGTCGACAGTTGCTGGCATCGCTCCGCAACGCGGACCTGACGCTGGCCGTCGCGACGTCCGGGCCACCTGAGAACCTCGAACTCGTTCTCCAGGAAGGTGATCTCGCTGGCTTTTTCGCGGCGACCGTGCACGGGTTTGACATCGAGCACGGCAAGCCGGCGCCGGACTGTTTTCAACTCGCGGCACGACGGATCGGCCTCGGACCCGCGGATTGCGTCGTTGTCGAGGATGCGCCCGTTGGGATACAGGCAGCGGTAGCCGCGGGGATGAAGATCATAGCGTTGGCGGGCACACACCCGCCGGAGCTGCTGCTCGCGGCCGGTGCGAGTCGCGTGGTCAACTACCTGGAGGAGATCACGGCGGATTCGGTGCGGGGCCTGCTGGACCTGCGCTGATCCCCGGAACGAATGCGTCAGGCCTGGTCTGCGTGTTGGCCGAGTAACGCTGGGAGACGACTATGGCGTGGATACGGACCATTTCGGATGACGAGGCCGATGGGCTGCTGGCTCGGTTGTACGAGGAGGCGCGGCGGCGAGCCGGGAAAGTCTTCAACATCGTCCGGGCGCAGAGCCTCAATGTGCGATCGCTCCGGGCGGGCATCGGCCTGTATCAGGCTACGACGCTCGCGCCCTCGCCGGTTTCGCGCGGCCTGCGGGAGATGATCGCGACGGTCGTGTCCCGGACGAATGGTTGCCGTTACTGAACGCAGGCACACGCCGACGATCTCCGGTCGGAGATCAAGAACGACGCTCTCGTTGAGCAGATCAAGGCGGACTACCGCGAGGCGGAGCTGACGCCGGCCACGCGCGCGGTGCTGGATTTCGCCGTCAAGCTGACGCGCGAGCCGGCCGAGATGACCGAGCGAGACCTGGCCGGGCTGCGTGAGCACGGCTATGACGATCTGGCGATCCATGACATCGTCCAGGTGATCGCGTACTTCAACTACATCAACCGCATCGGGGATGGTCTGGGCGTGGAGCCGGAGTCGAAGACGCCACCTGGCGACTGAGCGGGGATTCTCGGGCGGATGTGCTACGACTGCGGGGGTATGGCCGCGGCACGATCGGCCTCGTTGCCGTAGCAGGCCGGCGGCCCCACGGCTTGTGGCCAGATGCCGCAGTCTACGAGGAACTGGCGGATATGGGCGCAGAGGTGGCACTTGTCCGCGTAGCCGCCGGGCAACTCGCGATACCCCAGCGGCCGGACGCGCTGGAGAAGTTCGTAGCTTCCGCCGGCGACGACCGCCTGAGCGACGGGGTTCTCGTGCCACCGCGACGAGAACTGCTGCCAGACTTGCTCCACTGTGCGCAGTCCACCGCCGCCAGTCTGGCCGAGGATGATTCCGCCGCATGTGCCGGGGAAGATGTTGCCGTAGGGGTCGATATGGACATGGCGGCTGCGCAGGATCGCATCGACGCAGTGTTGTCCGGCAAACGTCGCGGCTGAGTGCCGCTCACAGAGGTGTGCCAGCTCGATGGCCGCGCGGCCGGTCAGCCGATCCTTGTGCCGCTGTAGCGCCTCGCGAAACACGTCCTCGCGCTGCTTCGCATCCAGCCGGCGAACATCGACGGGGTCGTGCAGAAACTCCCACCAGCGAACGCGGACCCGGCCACGTCCCAGGACGCGACGAGCGATTTCCACGCAGCGGCGCACGCGCTCGACCGGGACGTATGCCGCGTGGTACGGATCCCAACTGATCACGAGCGTCCCCAATCCGAGGGCGTCGAGGAGCTCAAGGCGGCTGCGCGTCAGGCCGTCGTCCGCGGCCCAGAAGGCGTTTGTCTCGACCTTCTCGACGGGTGAGAGTCGTGCATCGCGGGCCGCACGCAGGATCGAGACGAGCTGGACCCAGTCGTGGAATGGCTCGCCGCCGGCCAGGTGGATGCGCATGGACCTGCCGTGGGCCGCCGCCAGCCGGTCGAGGCTGCTCCAATGGCCGATGGCGTCGTCGACAGACATCTCCCCGTCGCGGTCCGGCCCGCTGCAGACGTAACAGAAGGCGCAGCGCGCATTGCACCAGTACGTCAGCATGAGGCCGGCGAACTCCCACACGGCGAGCGTCTCGCCGGATGCCCGGTCTGTCGTGGGTTCCGCGTTCGTGGATCGCTTGCCCATGTGCGGATTGTAGCCGGAAAGGCACACCGGCAGGCGGTTCGGGCGGATGCGGCCGGCGCAGTTGACGCCGAACCGCACGGCAAGTAGCGTAAAGGACTTATGGATCCACGTGTTGTCGCCCTTGAGCGATGAGGCAGGCAAGACCGGCATGAACTGGCGTCGTTTCAGAGAGACCACGCAGCGTTATGCGCGCAGCGAGGCGGACAAACTTCCCGCCCTGCTTCAGCGGGTGCTGGTGACCGAACCGCGTTGCCCGATCACGCGTTACCTGCTGGGCTGCTATTGCTTTGACCGCGGGCGGCCCGCAACCGCGGTTCGTCACATGATGGTCGCTCATCACGCGGAGCCGGCGTTTCCGTCGGCGGCCCTTCTGGCCTTTGCCGGGCTCAACTGGGTCAGCCGGACCGAGGCACCTCTTCTTCCGGTGCTGCTGGAGACGTGGGAGGAGTTTCGCCGCCCCGAGTTCGACCGCTCGCGGAAGGAACGCTCGTTGCTGGACGCCTTCGCCGACCCAGATCCCGGCCTGGAGCATGTGGCCCCGTTGGCGCGGCGACTCTGGCGGCTGCCGATCCAGACGTTGCGGGCCCAGATTCGCGAGGCGGTGCTGTCGCGTGATGCCGGCTTGTTCCCCCTGCTGACGGCACCGGCTTAGCGCTGGAGACGCCCGAGGAGTCGCTGCCCCCGATGTTGCTATCTGTTGTCATACCCGTTTACAACGAAGAAGAGACGCTGGTGGAGATTATCCGCCGTGTGCTCGACGCGCCGATTGAGATGGATCGGGAGATCGTGCTGGTGGACGACGCGTCGACCGACGGGACGCCGGACATCTACCCGCAGTTGAGCAGTCGGTTTCCGGGCGCGCAGATCCGGATCCACCGTCAAGGCCGTAACCAGGGGAAGGGTGCGGCGCTGCGACGCGGGTTCGCGGAAGCGCGGGGCGACATTGTGATCGTGCAGGACGCGGACCTGGAATACAACCCGCAGGAGTATCCGAAGCTACTCAAGCCGATTCTCGACGGGCGCGCGGATGTGGTGTACGGATCGCGTTTTGTCGGCGGCGAGGAACACCGCGTTCTGTATTTCTGGCACTACCTGGGCAACAGGTTTCTCACACTGTTGTCCAACATGTGCACGAATCTGAACCTGACCGACATGGAAACGTGCTACAAGACGTTTCGAGCCGAAGTCCTGAAGAGTGTGCGCCTGCGCGCAAACCGCTTTGGCATCGAGCCGGAGATCACGGCCAAGGTTTCACGCGGCGGCTGGCGGGTCTACGAGGTGGGCATCAGCTATTCCGGCCGCTCGTACGAAGAGGGCAAGAAGATCACCTGGAAAGACGGACTCCAGGCTATCTACAGCATCCTCCGTTTCGCCATCGCGGACTGAGGCGTGCCCGTGGTCGCTGGCGACACGAAGACTTGGCTCGGTGCTCGTTGAAACATGACCACCCCCGCAGCTTCCATCACGGTCGTCGTCCCCACATACAATGAGCGCGACAATCTCGTGACGCTCGCCGATCGCCTGTTTGCATCCATGGATCCGGGGCAATGCGAGCTTCTGATCGTCGATGACAACTCGCCCGATGAAACCGCTGGCGCGGCGAAGGCGCTCGCCGATCGCTACCCGGTGCGCTGCATTGTCCGCAGCGATGAGCGGGGGCTCGCGACCGCGGTGATCGCGGGGATGCGTGCGGCGCGCGGCGACATGATTGTCGTGATGGACGCCGACCTGTCACACCCGCCGGAAAGCATTCGCCACCTGGTCGAGGCGATGGCCGATCCACACGTGCAGATGGTGATCGGCAGCCGGTTTGTGCCGGGTGGCCTGGTGGACCTGCACTGGCCCTGGCACCGACGGATGAACAGTCTCGTGGCGCGTCACCTGGCGCGGCCGCTGACGCCGGTGCGTGACATGATGTCGGGCTTCTTCTGTGTGCGGCGGGCCGATCTGGCGTTGGATCGTCTTCGGCCGATCGGTTACAAGATCGCGCTGGAGTTGATTGTGCGTCACGGCTGGACCCAAGTTGTCGAAGTGCCGATCACGTTCGCGGATCGTGCGGCCGGGCGTACGAAGCTGAACATCGGGGAACAACTGCGTTACTTGCGTCATCTGGCACGCCTCTATCGTTACGTGCTGCTGGGGAGACCCGGGAGCCGCCATGATCGCTAAGGGCCCCGAACCAGGCACAACGCGCCACGACTGGTGGCCGCTGATCGCGGCTGCGGCGGTGTACGCCATCGTTATCGCGGTGCTCGTGTTCGTGCGGACGTCCGGCGTGGACGCGACCGACGATTACGCCACCGCCCAAGCCAAGACGACCAGTGATTTTCGCGATTTCTGGTGGACGGCGAAGCACTTCCGGCAAACCGGGGAAATCACGACGTCCTTCGGCGTGCACAACTACCTTCCGTTCTTCACGATCTTCATGCTTCCGTGGAGCCTGCTGCCGCTTCAGGTCGCCGCGACGCTCTTCTCGCTGCTGTCGTTGGGTTTGTTCGCCATCGCGGCGATGTTGACCGAGAACCTCCTGTCGGATGGCTGGCGTCGGCGACCGCGGGCCGCCCTGCTGGTGGCGCTCGGGCTGGCACTGGCATATGTGCACGCGTGCGCGATCATCGGCAACGTGGGGCTGCTGATGGTGTTCCTGGTGGTGACGGCGTGGTTTCTGGTCGAACGCGGCCGGGAATGGGAAGCGGGCGCCGCACTCGGTCTGGCGGCGATGATCAAGCTGCTGCCCGCCGCCCTCGTGGTGTACTTCGTGCTGAAGCGGAGGTGGCGCGTCGCGGGCGGAGCCGCGGTCGTCGTGGTTGTGCTTGGCGGGGGATTGCCGCTGGTTGCGCTCGGTCCGCAGGAGACCCTCACGCAGCACAAGGCGTTTTACGAGCGTGCCATCATCCAGCACTCCGCCATGCGAACGCTGACGGCGGAGAAGCCGGTGAAGGCGTTTTACAGCAACAACGCCGTCCCGATGGTGTTGCGGCGGCTGCTGACGCACACGAACTGTGGCAAGGACGAGCCCGACGGGCGGCTGTTTGTCAATATCGCGGATCTGCCACCGGCGGCCAGTACGGGAATCTACGTCCTTCTGATGGCCGTGATCGGCGGCACGAGCGTGTGGGTGGCGTTGCGCCGGCCGGATCGCTGGCCGCCGGAGAGCATCGAAGCCGGACGGTCGCTACGGGCGCAGTTTGCGGCGTGGTGTTGCCTGATGCTGCTGGCGTCGCCGCTGGTGTGGACGCACTACCTCCCGCTGGTGTACTGGGCGCTCGCACTGGTTGCTGATCGGGCGGAGCGTACGCATCGGTCAGGACGAACGGCCTGTGCCGTCAGTCGCGTCGCGCTGATCCTCTGGCTGCTGGGGGCGGTGCTGCTCGCGTGGCCCGCCGCCCGTGCCGTGGGGGCACAAATCGCCAGCGTGGCCGTCCTGTGGGTGGCTTCGGTTTGGATCGCGACGCGGCCGGTGCTTGCAGCCTCCACGCCGCGCAGGTAGACCACCGCGTGCGTCAGCTTTCCTCCCCGCCGAGAAACTCCTTGACGATGGCATCGGCCTGTTCGCGTCCGAAGGCCATCGCCTGTTCCGGGTCGCGTGGGACAGGAGGAATCTCCGACCCCGTCGGTGCTTGATCATCCGAGTGCAGGTGGATGGTCTGCGTGGGAAAGGCGAACTCGACGCCGAGGCTATTGGCTACGCGGATGATGTCCAGGAAAAGTCGATGCCGTTCGCGCAACTCGATACCCCAGTCGGGACATTCATGGAAGCAGTACAGCATGATATCGATCGATGAAGCGGCGAACTTGTTGACGTAGACGTGGAAGTAGTCCTTGCGGGTATACGGGTGCTCGCGAATAATCTCGCGGATGCCCTCGCAAAACGCCTCCAGTTGCTCCGGTCGCGTGCCGTAGGTAACCGAGATCGCCGTCGAGATCCGCCGATAGCGCCGGCGGCCCATATTGTCGATTCTCGCGGTCATCAACTCGGCGTTCGGGACGGTCACCTGCGAGTTGTAGAACGTGCGTATTCGCGAGCTGCGCAGCCCCACCGCCTCAACCGTTCCCTCCACATCGCCGATCTTGACCCAGTCATTCACCTGAAACGGGCGATCCAGCACGACGTTGACCGAGCCGAAGAAGTTGGCGATCGTGTCCTTGGCCGCAAACGAAAACGCCAGACCACCGATACCGAAGCCGGCGAGGAGCGGTTCGACCCGGAAGCCGAGTGCCTTGAGGATCAGCACGATGCCGACGGCAACGACGACGACCTTCAGCGTGGTTCGCGCCAGCGGCACAAGCACATCGTCCAGGCGGCTTTTGCTCCGCCGTGCCACAATCGTGAAGTACGCCGTCAACACGTCGATGACGCGGTACGCGGTCCACACTCCGGCCACGACCATGACGAAGCGCATCGCGGGCCAGAGTACGCTGGAGAGCCGCGCCCCCAGATCGAGAAGTTGGAGGCCCCCCCACCAGATCGCCACGAGAATCAGGATCGCGGCCGGGCGCAGGACGCTCACCTCAATCTCGAAGGGCTCCTCGCGTCCTTTGACCCGCAGAATGCGGCCTGCGAGCCAGGGCAGGAGCAACTTGGCGATGCGCTGGGCGAGCCACCCCACCAGCAGCACGATGGCGATGCCAAGCCACTGCCAGTGCTGTAGCCAGAGCCCGGTTCGCTTGAGATGGCGCGGGATGATGTTCTCTCGCAACCACAGGGACGGAAGCGTGTTCAGCGACACACCCACGTCGTCGCGAAACTCCGGCAGAAGAGGCCGGCTCTCCCACGCCTCGTAGAGACGTTCGATGGAGCTGACGGTCGCCGCGGTGAAGAGCCACTCCCGGTTACGCTCGCCACCGGCCTGTCGCCCGATCTCGATGCGCCCGTAGCGGTTGAGCAGGAACTTGAAGGGGCCTTCCGCATTGGGATCGTCGGAGATCTCCTGGTAGACGACGACCTTGGCCCGGTTCATCACGAGGAGCAGCTTCCCGGCGAGCACAGGCGCACTGGCCTCGCGCTCTACCTCGCGCAGGCCGGACAAATCGAGGCAGCGCACGGCCCCCCGCAGGTCGTTGTCGGTCATCGCCTTGAGAAACGTCTCCATCGTGGCCCGCGGAGAGCGATACTCGACGGGGACATCGGTCGCGACGGTGGCCGTCGTCTCGGGCGGGGGCTTCACGGGTTGGCCTTCGGCACCCGGCGTTGTCAGCGGCTTGTTCCGCTTCTTGTGCATGTCCGGAATCTGCGCGACTGTGCGGGCAGCGAACTGCCAGCGGCCGTCGTCGCCGCGTGCGAGAATGATCTGAAGCGGGTCGCGGCCGATGGTCTGGTTCTTGGCGTCTGGGTCATCAGGCAGGGATTCGAGCCGGAATGGTTCCAGGTCCTCGAACGGCCAGGCATCGAGAAACGTCTCGAGGATCTCTCCGAGCTGCTCCGCGTAGGCCGCCCCCTGCTGCGCCACGACGTCACTGCTGACATTCGCGAAGTTCATGCAGGCCAGGGCATCGGCATACCGCTCGGGGTTCGCCTCGGCATCATTCAGCGCGACGAGGAAATGCGTCATCATCGAGCGCGGGGAACGGAACGGGTTGACAGCCCCCTGCTCATCGCCGACCGCGTTCTGTGCGGCGGGTTCCCGTGCCGCGACGGGCTCCGTTTTGGGCATCGCCGCCACCAACGACGCATGCATCTCCGGGATCTCGATCACCGTGGAGGCAGAGAAGCGCCAGACCTGCGTGATCTCGTCCGCGGCGCCCTCCTCCGGGCCGAGCTTGTGGCGTTCAAGGACCAGGAGAAACGGCTCCTCGCCGAGCACTGGGGCTTCGGCATCCGGTTGATCGGGCAATTCTTCGAGCTTGAGCGAGCCGCGTACGACCGCATCATCCACGATCTGGGCGAGTTGCTGCACGTACTCGATCCCCTTGGCGCGGGCCACTTCCGCATCCACCTGTGACCAATCCATGCAAGCGAGAGCCGCCGCCAACCGCTCCGGCTGGTCCACGGTGTCGCGGGCGGCGTCCAGAAAGGTCTTCATCATGGCGGCGGGCGATCGCTGCGGATTCGGTGCGGGCGCGGTCGTGGGATGTGTCGTCGGGGGCGCTTCGCTCGTAGTCACCGGCGAGGGCTGAGACTGTGGAACGGGCTGTCCCGCAGCCCCGGCCACGAGCCCGCCGAGGACGGATGCAAACACGAGCGCCAGGGGAGTTTGTCGAATGCTCATAGCCAGATTCCGGGAAAAACGCCAGATTGCTGCACCAGCGCTCCGCCGGCGCGCGTCATACTGTAGCCGCTGCCCCGCACTGTCACAATCCGCCGACATTGTGCCCGCGGCGCCCGTCGCGGCCGCAGCCCGCAACGATGGGCAGGCTCTTTTCTCGGAACTACGCAACATCTGCCCCGGTGACAAACTGCGGCACACGTCCTGAATCCGATACAATCGCCACCATGAGGGAATTAGCCAACAAGCAGGCCGCACACAGGCAAGCTGAAAATCCGTTACGCGTTGCTCGCGACCGTTCCACGCACGGATCCGGTCCGGGGGGCGTACAATCTGACAGCCACACGAACCTCGCCGTGATCGCCTTCAGGAGGGCGACATGAAGCACACCACAAGAACCGCGCTGTTGCGCACGTGTCTGATTGTGACGCCATTGGCTCTGCTCGCCGGCTGCCCGCTCGACGCCAGCGTGCTGGAGCCGCTCCCGGATGTCGCAGGCACCTACTGGGTCGAGTACGGCGACGGCGAGCTGGCGGTCTTCGAACTCCCGGAATACCGGGGCGAAGAGGGTACGTGGCATTTGCTGGCCACGGAGCAGCCGTCCTGGTACACGGGCCCGGCGTTGTACGAGGTGGGGGAAGACGGGAGCTGGGTGCGACTCACGACGGATCCCGGCTTGACGCTGGATGATATCATCCAGCTCTACGATCCCGCGCCGCGCGTGGATGAAGCCGAGTGATGGGTCGGAGCGGCGTCCCGCCTGCCTGCATGCGTGAGTCGACGAAGCGGAGAGCAGTGGCGTGACCGTGGCGCGACGCGCACATCGGCGCACAAG